>Ga0302320_10018507_pt1 | contig 14041 bp, 8 predicted proteins | sample Bog_T0_3_FD_202130 | JGI IMG/M metagenome (GOLD analysis project Ga0302320, IMG submission 202130) | Peat permafrost microbial communities from Stordalen Mire near Abisko, Sweden - Bog_T0_3 | ecosystem: Environmental > Terrestrial > Soil > Wetlands > Peat | place: Sweden: Abisko, Stordalen Mire... | reverse complement strand
GTAAGCGGGGCGACGTAAAGTATCCGAAACGCCATGGAATTGAGCTCCCCTTCACCGGAAACGGCGTCCTGACATTCCTTGAGCTACCCTTGCCAGATGGCCCAATTGTATCCGTTGCCCCGACGAATTGCGGCATCGGCGCGTCGTCTGAGTGCCAATAACGCCAATAAAATCAACGTTGGGCTTCCGAGGCTGCGGAAACCCTCAATCAGGCGCCGATTCTCAAATGCTTTGTATCAGGGCATGGCCGGGGTACCGGGGAACCCTCTGGGTCGGGTCGCGTGCCGATGAAGCCAATCAAATCAATGTTGGGCTTTAGCCCCTGCAAAAGCTGATCGAGCCCATTCCCCTGGCTGGGATCATTTTCCGCAACCTCAAAATCAGGCTGGACCCCAGACTTACGCAGTAACACGCGCAAGGGTCGGCGCGCCCCCACGGAAGGGGCGGAACATATATCTCGCATGAATTCAACAACATCCAGCCAAGAATCTTATTTTCTCAAATTTGCAGTCTATTTCGTCAAAGAGTGCACAATAAAACTATGACCTCCCTGCCGTTAGGCCAATCCACCGACTCAATCTGTCAGGGATGTGCCCGGTCCGTACCACCCCACTCTGCTACCCCACCCCTTCCACATTCTTGCTGCAAACCATTGCAAGTAAAGCCACTTACCCTGAAAAAACCTAAATCTACATATCAAAACAAAGGACTTACGGTAGGGGGCGGGTCCACCGCATAATCGGCAGTATGCCCGTGGTGGTAGCATCAAGACTGACGATGCAAACGAAAAAACTTAAGATCATTCCCCTCGGCGGGCTTGGCGAATTCGGCATGAATTGCCTGGCGCTGCGATGGGAAGACGACATTATCGTGATTGACGCCGGACTGATGTTTCCGGAATCGGAACTTCTGGGCGTCGATATTGTGGTTCCTGACATTACCTACCTGATTGAAAACAAAGCCTGTGTGCGGGCAATCATTCTCACCCATGGCCACGAAGATCATATCGGCGGACTGCCGTGGATTCTCTCCGAGCTGAAGGTGCCGGTCTACGCGACCGAATTCACGCTGGCCTATGTCGAGGGCAAGCTGGAAGAGCACAAGCTGCTGGACGAGATTGAGCTGGTCGAGATTGAGCCCAAGCACAAGTTCACCATTGGGCCGTTCACGATTGAGCCGATTCGAGTCACCCATTCTCTGGTGGATTGCGTGGCGCTGGCCGTGGAAACGCCGGTGGGCGTGGTGATCCATACCGGCGACTTCAAGATCGACCTTTCGCCGCTGGACGACCATGCGTTTGACCTGCACACTTTTGCCGAATATGGCAAGCGGGGCGTGCTGGCGCTGCTGCAGGACTCGACCAACGTGGAGCGGACGGGATATACGCCGAGCGAGCGGGCGGTGATTCCGCGGCTGGACGAGGTGTTCAGCCAGACGAAGAAGAAGCTGTTCTTCACCTGCTTCTCGTCTTCGATCTTCCGCATCAAGATTGCGCTGGACCTGGCGCGCAAGCATGGGCGCAAGGTTGCGATCGTGGGCCGGTCGATGATGGATTCGACGGAGATTGCGCAGGACCTGGGCTATATCGACATTCCCAGCGGACTGGTGATCAATCCGGGACAGATGCGGGATTTCGCGCCCGAGCAGTTGATGATTCTGATCAGCGGCACGCAGGGCGAGCCGATGTCCGCGCTGAGCCGGGCCGCTGTGGACAACCACAAGCATGCGCACATTGACGCCGGCGACACGGTGGTGCTGAGTTCGCGCATTATTCCCGGCAACGAGAAGAGCATCTTCCGGGTGATCGACCACTTGTACCGCAGGGACGCGCAGGTGATCTGCGACGATGGCGCCAATGGGCTGATTCACGTGAGCGGCCACGGCGCGCAGGAAGAACAGCGCTTGCTGATCAACCTGGTGCGGCCGAAGTACTTTATCCCGGTGCACGGCGACTATCGCAATCTGCAAAAGCACGCACGCATCGCAATTGAAACAGGCGCGGTGGAGCAGGCGATTGTGATTGAAGACGGCGACGTGCTGGAGATTGACAAGCACGAGGCGCGCAAGAAGGACAAAGTCACGGCGGGGCGGATTCTGATTGATTCAGGATCGAGCATCGACGTGGTGGAAGACCTGGTGATCAAGGACCGGCGCATTCTGTCAGAAGACGGCATTGTGCTGGCGGTGCTGGCGATCAACAAGCGTACCGGCAAGGTGGAGCAGCAGCCGGAGGTGATTATGCGCGGCTTTGGCGGCTCAGACATCACCGACCAGGCCAAAGAGCTGGTGCTGCGCACGCTGGACGGGCTGAGCACGGAGCAGAAGGCCGACTATGGCATGGTGAAGGAAAAGGTACGCGCGGAGTTGAAGAGGCTTATCACCAAGACGACCGGGCGCAGGCCGATGATTATGCCGATCATATTGGAAATCTGAGCGGGTGGGCTCCAGAGGACGGAGCCCTTCACTTTTTCCAGTAGTCAAACTTTCTCGCGATGGAACTCACGTTTTCACTTGCGATCGACTCGGATGCGGCTGAGCTTGCAACGCTTCACAGTGCCGCGGCCGGGGATCTGACGCAACGCTTTGGGCGTGGGTTCTGGTCTTCGTCGCAATCAGAGAAGGGTGTGCTTCGGGAACTGAGCCGTCCGAAGTTTTCGCGCATCCTTATAGGGCGAATGGGCGGTCAGATCGCCGGCACAGTGCGACTGGCGACCAAGAAGCCATGGGCCATCGATACCGCATACTTTACGCCGGTTGCGCGGCCTCTCTATTTGACGGGGATGGCGGTACATCCTGCGTTTCAACGACGCGGAGTGGGGCGCCTGTTCATGAAGGAAGCGGAGGCTTTGGCCAGGGGCTGGCCCGGCAACGCCATTCGCCTGGATGCCTTTGACGCGGCGCCAGGGGCTGGCGACTTCTACCTGAAATGCGGGATGCGCGAAGTGGCGCATGTCGTCTACAAAGGAAATCCGCTGATCTATTTTGAGCGGGTGCTTGACGCGATTCTGTAGAATCCCTGCATGCGCCGACTGACACTCTTCCTCGCCGTTGCGTTTTGTCTCGTTGCTCCCCGCCTCTTGGCACAGGAGCCGGGGCCGCAGATTATTGCCGCTGTTCCGGCATGTCCATCGACGGCTACCCTTGACCAATTGATTACCGCCATTGATGCGGCGGTTAGCGGGCCTGCGGACAAGGACCGGACATGCTTTCGCGCGCTTTTTTTGCCGGAAGCGCGGCTGATTCCGATTCGCATCAAGGCGGACGGTACGGCTACGCCAGTGATATTGACCGTGGATGGCTGGATTGATGCGGTGAAGAAGCGCGGCAGCACGGTGCTGGTGGAAAAGCAACTGAAGGTGAAGACCGAATCGTGGGCGCACCTGGCGCATCTTTGGAGCACCTACGAGACAAAGATCGGCACAGATGAGAAGCCTGCGGACCGCGGGATCAACAGCATTCAGGCGATCTACGACGGCAAGCAATGGCGCGTGATCGAGATTGTGTGGCAGGCTGAGACGAAGGACGATCTTGTGCCGGCGCGGTATTTGCCGTAGGGAACTGCGTTAGTCGAGAAGTTCGCGGAGGGGCGCTTCGATGCCTTGGCGGATTAGAGTTTCTCGGTCGGCCGCGGGCTGCCAGCCCAGGACTCTTTGCGCGGCGGTGCAGTCGAAGATGGCTCGGCCGGTGCGGCTTTCCCAGTCGCGATAGGACGGCAGGCGGCGCTCGGGGTGGCGGACGGCAACCTTGACGACCCACTTCATCATGTCCTGGAGGTAGAAGCGGGCGATGGGCGTGGGATGGCGCTGGACGCGCATGTTGCCGGCCTTGTCGAGGGCGTCGAGATACTCGCGCGCAGTGAGCAGTGGTGGACCGACGAGGTTGAAGTCCCGGCCTTCGATGCCCGGGGTATGCATGGCGGCGATGAGGCCGGCGGCGATGTCTTCCACGAGGACGAGGCCGAGCTTGTTTTTGCCTGCCCCCCAGATTTGACAGACGGCGTCGTTCCACCACATGCCCACGCCCCAGTGGAATGGGCTGCCGCCGCGGCCGATGACAATGCCTGGGCGGACGATGACCAGCGGCAAACCCTGCTCGCGATGCATGCGCAGGAGAATCCGCTCTGACTCTGCTTTGGCGCGGGCGTAGAGGTTGCGCTGTTCGATTTTGGGGTCGAGCGGGGTTGCTTCGGTGATGGTTCCGGCAGCGGCGCCGGCGTAGTAGGAGTCGATGGTGCCGGTGTAGACGAAGCGCTTGACTGCGGCCTGGAGGGCGCACTCGGCAACGCGGCGGGATGCTTCGATTTCGAACTGTCGATAATCGGCCCAGGTTTTTACGTTGGCACGCGCGAGATGAAGAACGGTATCGACCCCCTGCATGGCGCGGAGAAGGTCATCGTTGCTTCCGAGGTCACCGCGGACGAGTTCGAGATTGGGGGAGGCGCGGAGATCAGCGGGGATGGCGGCGGTGCTGCGGACCAGGGCGCGGACGTTGTGGCCGGAGGCGATGAGTTGGCGGAGGAGTTCTTTGCCGATGAAGCCGGCGCCGCCGAGAACGAGGACGGGAGGCGTTCCCTCGGGGGCTAAAGCCCAGCTTGCTTTTTCGCCGTTTGTGGCACGACTGAAGTCGTGCCCTTTCAAAGACGCAGGCTCTTCTGGATTTGCGGCGCTACTGAAGTCGTGCCCTTTCAAAGGCGCTGGCTCTTCTGGATTTGCGGCGCTACTGAAGTCGGGCCCTGTCACTGTCGCTGGCTCGTCCGCGGGCAGATTGGCGAGTTGGCCGAGGGTTTTGCAGACGCGGATGACTTGCGCGCCGAGGTGGCCACTGATTCGCTCGTCGAGCGGCGCTGAGGAGTAGAAGGCGTCCATGGCTCGGGCGATGCTGACGCCGTAGGGGCTGCCGCGGCGGGTGAGTTTGGCCTTGGACTCGATGTATGTCCAGAGTGTGCGGCGCGCTTGTTTCTTTAGGCTTTTGGCGCGGGCGACAACGATGCCGTGGGTCTCAAAGTCGGGGTCGCTGGGGAGGTGCTGGTCGAGGGTGTAGGTGCTGAACTCGAAGTCAGCGGTAGCGGATGCGAGGGAGCCGCGCACGCGGATGGAGTACTCGGGAAATCCGGAGACAAATGAGAAACGGAGATGAACAGCCGTTCGGCCTTTGAGGCCGTCAACCTGCCAATGGCGGTAGAACGGCTTGCCGGTGGGCAGCGTGATCGCATTGGACGCATGTACGGTCAACTCTTCCGGCACGCCGATCAGGTGGAGCATGTGGGCGATGGAGTGGGAGCCGACTTCAATGAGGATGTTGTGTGGATCGCGGAGCATCCAGGTGTCGAAGGGGCCGTGGACGGCTTGGGGGAGGCCGCGATGCCAGGTGATGGTGATGTCGTCGAGGACGCCGAGGACACCGCTGCGGATGTCGCGGCGAAGCTTCTCATAGACGTCGGCAAAGAGGAAGTTGTGGCTGACTCCGATGCGCAGGCCGCGCTGGGCAGCGAGTTGGACGAGGGCGTCGCAGTCTTCGACGCGGTCGCACATGGGCTTCTCGAGGAAGACGTTGACGTCGGCTTCGAGGACGATATGGGCGGAGTGGAAATGGCGGTCAGGCGGGGTAAGGACATGCACCGCGTCAAGGTTTTCAGCAGCGAGCATGGCCTCAAGCGAGCCGTAAACGCCGGGGATGCCGAAGTTGCGGGCGAGGGCTTCCGCCTTGGCCAGGTAACTATCGCAAACCGCGACGATTTCAACGCCGCCGACCGATTGCAGGGCCTTGGCGTGCCAGTCCGCAATGTAGCCGGCGCCGAGCAGGGCTACGCGCTTGTTGGCGGATGGATTCTGGTTTGCGGGCGTGCTTACGGTCATCAGCTTTCCTTGTGCTCCATGATGGTGATGGTTTTGCCGCGCATGCGCCGCCAATAGTAGGCGAGCATGCCTTCAAGCGCGGGGAATTTGGTGAGCACGGTGAAGAAGGCGTAGATGGAAGCGTGACCGAGGGGCCAGCCGCGTTTGATGCTGCGGCGAACGATCCAGCCGAACTGGATGGGATAAAGCAGCAGAAGCAGCAGCGAAATGCCGCGCGTGAAGGGAGCGAGGGCGAGCGCGAAGAACGGAATTGCGATGGCCCAGACCCAGACGCGGCGGCTCTCGCGGACGTAGTAGCGCTCCTGACTTTTGCCATGCAGCGCGGCGACTTGTGCATAGGCGTGGCCGGTGCGGCGAGCGCGGCGCCACCACTGGTGGAAGCTGTGCATGGCGGCGTCGTGAAGGACCATTGGGGTATCGAGCAGGTAGATTTTTCTGCCGGTCTGGCGGAGGCGGACACAGAACTCGTTGTCTTCAGCGGCGATGACTTCAGGGCGGAAGCCACCGAGGGCGCGGAAGACTTGAGGACGCATCATGAATATGCCGCCGCAGGCGCTGAGAGTGCCGGGCTGCTGGCGCCATTCGAGATCGAAGAGGCGGTTGTAGACGGAGGCTTCGGGATGGATTTCGCGAACGTGGCCGCAGACAATTCCGGCGTCGGCGCGCTCCCGAAAGGCTGACATTCCCTGCTGGAGCCAGCCATCGGCGAGGGTGCAGTCGCCATCGACGAATTGGAGGAACTCGGCGGCTGGGAGAAGGGAGATGGCTGTGGCGAATCCCAGGTTGCGGGCGCGCGCGGCGGAGAAGGGCGGCTGCATTTCGACGACATGGCAGCCGAGGGAGCGGGCGAAGCCGGCACTGCCGTCAGAGGAGCCGGAATCGACATAGACCACGGTCTGCGCAAGCGCAACGGCAGCACGCAAACAGCCTTTGAGCCGCTCGCCCTCGTTGCGCCCGATGGCGACGATGGCAACGTTCTGGACCGGGTCCGGAGTCATGGACCTCAATTCTAATTTGCCATTGAATGTGGAGGTAGACCGCTAAGGTTGTACGGCGTCCGGATGAGCGTTTCAAGCGGGTGCAATCTGTGGTTACTAACGATCTAAAATGTGGTTACTACTGGGTAGGCGGGGTAGTGGAGGGTGCTGCGGCGGTCGAGACTGAGGTGGAAAACAGAGCAGGTTGGGATGGTTTGGGTAGGCGAAGTTCGATGTGCGAAAAATGCCATTTTTTGCTCTAAAGTGCCAGTTTCGATGGTGTTTTTGGCGCTTTTTTGCCTGAAAATGGGGGTTTGTGTTTACCAATGGGTAAATAGGCTGTTTTTGTAACTCATTGAATCGGGGTTAGTTAAGCGGATTCCACCTTCGATTTTTTGACGAAATCGAGGGGGGGGGGTGGGGTCTCAGCGTTTTTGGGGGTTTGAAGGCCGGAAAAACAGGGGCAAAGGCGGGGCGATGGAATTGGCGAGGGCGAGGGCGCGGGTTGCGTTTTGCTGGACGATTTTGGCATGCGAAACACCTCTACAAGGATTGTGCGCCAAAAGGGGGTAATTGCCTGCAAGTATGGCATGGGTGGAAGTTGTTGGAGTTAAGTAGGTTAGCCAAAGTCAGTCGGGGGAGGGGCTTGCTTTTTTTTGGATGGGGTATGGGGGATCGGGTTGCAGGCCTGCCGGAAGGCACATTCAGTGGTTCGATCGATTTTCAAAATGCGTTTGCCCTGGGGGACAAATCGGCAGTCTGGCATCCCGCAGCCTTGCCCTTCTCAACCGGGGACGATACCCTAGTTGCATGTACGAAGACTTCCATGTAACCGACCGCTGGAGCAATGAAGACCTGCACTGCCGCTGGAAAGGCACCCTCGTGGCCATCGCCACCCGCCACGCAGACGCCGTCGACGTGCGCTACGACATCAACGGCCGCCCCATGTGGATCGCCCTGCCCCTCAATGCCTGGGAGGCGCAGAAAGAGCGCTCCGGCAAGGTCATCACCGATCAGCTCACCGTACAAGTCGCGGGCCGCTACCTCAAGCAGATCATCGAAGAAGGCTATGACTCCCGCCGCGAAATCTACACCATGACCGTCGCTGAAGTCCTGGAGCACCTCGATGTAGTGGTAGAAGAAGCCACCAAGCTCGGCGCCATGCCCACGCTCCCGGTAATCGCTTAGCACTTCTTTGTTGCTCTACTCCGCGCTTGGCATAGACTGATCTCGATCGAAGTTGGCCCACGGAGTCTGCATTGAAGCAATCGCCCGCCATTGCGCTCCTCTTCTGCTCATTCGTTCTCGCGGTTCCCGCGCTCGCAAAGGTGACAGTGGTTCGATCCGTTTTCGAATTCAATGAAAACAAGCGGACCTTCTACTGGTTCGTGCCGGACGTTGCAGGTCCGCTTCCGCTCGTCGTCCTGTTGCATGGCTCCGGAAGAGACGGCGCTGTGATGGCCAACGCCTGGAAGGATCTGGCTGCGAAACAGCACTTCATGATTGCCGCACCAGACGCCTACAACTCCGCGCTGTGGGAAACCGAGGATGACACGCCTGAGTTCTTTCACGCCGTGGTGGATCAAGTCCGGGCCGTCCATCCCGTGGACGACTCCCGCATCTACCTATTCGGCCACTCCGCGGGCGCATCCTACGGCTTGATTCTGGCTTTGCTCGATTCCGAATACTTCGCCGCAATCGCGGTTCACGCCGGAGCGTTGGGACCGGAAAACTACAGACTATTCGAACAGGTTACTCAGAAAACGCCAATCGCCATCTGGGTTGGCAGCAAGGACCTGAACTTCCCGGTAGAAGATGTGGTCGCCACAAAGCGTGCCTTTGAAGCACATGGATTTCGCCTCGATGTCCACGTGCTTCAGGGCCAGACCCACAACTATGACAACTTCTCAGAGGAGCTCGACAATTACGCCTGGGCGTTCCTCAAGGACAAGAAACTGCCCGCCACAGTGGCGAGCAGCCCCTAAGTCCCTATTCCCTTGGCCCCTGGTCCCTGCTTCACCGTTCCCTGCTCTATTCGTGTCTCAGCGCCTCCATCGGCTGCACGCCCGCTGCTCTCCGCGCGGGAATCCAACTCGCCGCCAACGCGACCGCAAGCAGCAGCACAACCCCTCCTGCCATCGTTGCCGGATCGTATGGCTGAATTCCAAAGAGCATCGACTTCACCAGCCGCGTCAGCAGCAGAGCACCGCCCACCCCGGCCACAATCCCCGCGCAAGCCAGCCATGTGCTCTCGCGCAGAATCATCCGCCGAACTTGTCCAGGCTGCGCGCCAAGCGCCAGCCGAATCCCGATCTCGTTTCTGCGATTGGCCACCGTGTAAGCCATGATTCCGTAAATCCCCACGCAAGCCAGCGCCAGCGCCAGCACGCCAAACCCTGCCGTCAGAGCCCCGAACATCCGCTCCGTCTGCATGTTCTCGTCGATCTGTTGCTGCTGCGTCCGCAGATCGGCAATCGGCAGATCTTGATCAGCTTGCTGCACCACATGCCGTAGCGCGGGAGCCACCGCAGCTGGCGCAAGCTGGGTGCGTATTGCATACGTCAATCCCCCCGGCGCCGGCAGCTGTACCCAAGGCATAAAGAACTGCGGCGGCGGCGCGTCGCGAAGATTCAAGAAGCGGTTATCCCCGCACACACCCACAACCCTCCACCAGTCATCCCCCGCCTTAACCCTCTTACCCACCGGATTCATGCCCGGGAATCTTTCCTTGGCCAACGCCTGGTTAACGATGATCACCTTTTCCGAAACAGCCGAATCCTGCAATCCAAAACTTCGCCCGCTGATTATCGGGATGCCCATGGTCGCAAAGAACGTGTTCCCCACGGCGTTCACATCCTCAGGGTCTCGCTGGTGTGCGGCAGCGTTCTCGCCCTCCACCAGGAAATCCGAGTTGCTCATATTGTCCGCGATATAAGCAGACCAGCTTGCTGTCGCGCCTTCCACACCCGGCAGCGCTGCAAATCCCTGCTGCAGCCGCTGGTGCAGTTGCACGTCCTTGCCGGGCCCGTAACGCTTCATTGGCGGACTGATTTCAAACAGAATCAAATGATCCGTCCGGAAGCCGACATCGACCGAGTCAAGCGCCCACAAGGTGCGCAGAAACAGCCCCGCTCCCACCACCAGCAGTGTCGACAGCGCAATCTGGAAAGCCACAATCGCCTTGCCGCTCAGCCCCTTGCGCCGACGCGTGGTTGTCTGCGCGCTCTCCTTCAGACTGCTACCGACTTCGCTGCGCGCCGCCAGCCATGCCGGAGCCAGTCCGAAAATCAGTCCTGTCATCATCGTCACAACGGCTGCAAACGCGAAGACTCCCCAATCCATCGGCACATTGAAACTGTCGCGCCATCCATTCGACATGATCCGTGGAATCACGTTGCGTCCAAGGTAGCCCAGCACCACGCCACCCGCCCCGCCAATCCCCGACAGCAGCAGGCTTTCCGTCATCAACTGGCGCAGTACTCGTCCCCGGCCCGCGCCGAGCGCTAGCCGCACGCTCATCTCCCGCTGCCGTTGAGCCGCGCGCGCAAGAAGCAGGTTGGCGATATTGGCGCACGCCAGCAGCAGCACAAAACCCGTCATGGCCAACAAGACATACACGGGCTTTTTGAACATCCGAGCCGCGTAATTCAGCCCCCGGCTGCCATCCACAAGTACCAGTCGCGGTACAGTTTCGCCGGCCTTCACCGTAATCGTTGCCCGCGTAGCCGCCGCGAGTTCCACATCCAGAGCCGCCTGCGCCTGCGCATCCGGGATTCCCGGTTTTGCCCGCGCCACAACGTTCAACCACCAAAGGTCGGAGTCGTTCAGCAGCGAACCAGCCTTGCCCTTCGGATCGACCACTGGCTGCATGCTAAGCGGCACAAAAACTTCCGGAGACTCCTCCACGTTCTTTGCCCCCGTAAACCCACGCGGATTCACTCCAACAATCGTCAGAGGCACCTGGTTCACCGTAATCGTCTGCCCCAGCACCGCCGGAGACCGCCCAAAGTTGCGCTCCCAAACGCCCTCGCTGATTACCGCAACCGCGCCTGCGCCTGGCGCCCCCTCATCGCTCACTTGAATTGCCCGCCCAAGCTGCGGCCAGGTCCCCATTCCCGCATAGAAATTCCCTGAAACCATCGCCACATTAACACGCTGCGCGTTCCCGTTCAGCGTCGCGTTCATGCTGTCTTCCTTGTAGGCGAACAGGTCCTGCACCACCTGGTCCTGCCCTTCAAGGTTGTGTGCGCGCAATTGTTGGTAAACAGGATAAGAGAACACCGATCCCAGCATGCCTGCACCGTCCGGCGCTGGCTCAAAGTCGCCCCACATGTCATTCACCGCGCTATGCTTGTCCTCGGTCCACCGCAGCATGCGCAACTGGTCCGCATGAGCCACTTGCAACTGGTCATACAGCAGCCTTTTGGCCAGCGAGAAGATCGTCGTATTCGCCCCAATTGCCAGCGCCAGCGAAATTGCAGCAATTGCCGTAAAGCCAGGGCTCTTGCGCAGAATGCGAAAGCCATAGCGCAGGTCCGCCCAGAACTCGTCCCACCACCGCAGCCCGAGCGAAGCCCGCATCCCTTCCTTGTGCACTATGGCCGTTCCCAGCGCAATCCGCGCCCGTCGCGCCGCCTCTGCCGGAGAATGCCCCGCACGAACCAGGTCAGCAGTCAGCGCCTCCAGATGGCAAGCCAGTTCCGCCTCCATCTCCGCCTCCAACCGATCGCGTTGAATCACCGCCCGCATCCACGACCGCGCCTGAGCCACAACCCGCCCCAAAACTGACCGCAATCCCATAAGCCCTCCACCCAGCAAAGTCCGTTAGTCGCTAAGTCCCTAGTCCCTTAGTCCCTAGGTCCCTTAGTCCCTAGGTCCCTAGTCCCTAGTCCCTTAGTCCCTAGGTCCCTTAGTCCCCAGGTCCCTGTTCCCTGCTCTATTCGTGTCTCAACGCGTCCATCGGCTGCACGCGCGCCGCGCGCGTTGCCGGAATCCAACTGGCCGCCAATGCCACCACCAGCAGAATCGACACCCCGCCCGTCAGCGTTGCCGGATCGTATGGCTGAATTCCGTAAAGCATGGTCTTGATGAGGCGCGTAAGGCCGAATGCCACCCCAACCCCGACCAAGATTCCCACTCCGGCGAGCCATGAGCTTTCACACAGGATCATCCCCCGCACCTGGCCCGGCTGTGCGCCCAGCGCCATGCGAATCCCAATCTCGTTGCGGCGACTGGCGACGGAGTAGGCCATGATGCCGTAGATGCCGACCGCGGCCAAAGCAAGGGCCAGCAGGCCAAACCCTGCGGTGAGGGCTGCGAGCGTCCGCTCCATGCGCATGGTCTCGTCAATCTGTTCCTGCTGAGTGCGTATCTGGGTGAGCGGCACGGTGGAGTCGATCTGGCGGACTGCATGGCGCAGGGCCGGAATGAGCGCGGCCTGCCCCGCTGAACTGCGAATGGCATAGGTCATGTCCCATGCGCCCATCTGCTGCACATAGGGCAGAAAAACCTGAGGAGGTGGATCTTCGCGCAGGTTCGAATAGCGCGTGTCGGCGCAGATGCCGATCACCTGTATCCACGGCGACTTGGCATCGCCCGCGCGGAAGCGGCTGCCAATGGGATTGGCATGCGGGAAGCGGGTGCGCGCGAGGCTCTGATTGATAACGGCAACTTTGCTGGATCCAGCGGTATCCTGCGGGCCAAAGCCGCGCCCGGCAATGATGGGGATTCCAAGCGTGGAAAAGAAAGTGTTGCCCACATTTTCTGTGCGCTCGCCTTTCGCCTTGTCGGGGTCGGCGCTTTCCGCCTCAGTGACAAAGGTGGAAACGGTCTCGGAGTCGGCGATCAGCGGCATGGACATAGGCGACACGGACGCGACGCCCGGCACAGCGGCCATGGCCTGCTCAATTTGCTGGTGAATCGCAATGCCTTTGTCGTCGGGATAACGCGTGGAGGTCAGCTCGACATCGGCGAGAAGCAAGTGGTCGGTCTTGAAGCCCGTGTCGATTGCGCTGAGGCTGAGCACCGTACGCAGAAACAGGCCTGCGCCAATGACGAGGAGAGTTGAAAGAACGATCTGGAAGGTGACCAGACTTTTCCCGCCGAGACCGCGCCTGCGCCGCGTAATGGTTTGCGCGTTTTCCTTCAGGCTGCTGCCGACCTCGTTGCGCGCTGCGGACCAGGCCGGGGCAAGCCCAAAAAACAGGCCGGTGACCAGCGTGATCGCGGTGGTGAAGGCAAAAACACCCCAGTCAAATGGGAATTGCGGCGCGGCCTGCTCGGAGCTGGACGTGAGCAGGCTGGGAATGGCATTGCGGCCCGCGTAGCCGAGGAGCAGGCCCAATGCGCCGCCAAGCACGGCGAGCAGCAGGCTTTCCGTAAACATCTGGCGCATGATGCGGCTGCGCCCTGCTCCCAATGCAAGGCGGACGCTCATTTCGCGCATTCGCTGCGCACCGCGCGCGAGCAGCAGATTGGCGATGTTGGCGCAGGCCAGCAGCAGCACGAGTCCTACCAGCACCAGCAGCACCTCAACCGGCTGGCGGACGGCATCGAGAGGGTGAAGGCCGCGGCTGCCGTCTGCCAACACCAGGCGAGGAATGGTTTCGCCGGCCTTGATGGTGAGCTGGGCGCGAACCGCCGCGGCCAGTTCCGTATCGAGCGCGGCGCGCACCTGTGCATCGGCAACACCGGCGTGCTGCCGGCCCATTGCCTCCATCCACCAATTGTCGGCATCTGTGAGCAGTGAGGGATCCTTGCCCTGCATGGGGTTGACCAATGGCTGCATGGTCACCGGAACAAAGACATCCGGAGAAAGCTGCACGGTACGGGCTCCTGTGAACCCCCCGGGATTGACACCGACGATAGTGACCGGGACGTTGTTGAGGGTGATCGTCTGGCCGAGAACCGCCGGCGAGCGCCCAAATGACCGCTGCCACAAGCCGTCGCTGATCACAGCCACTGCACCGCTTCCGGGCGTTGCCGCGTCCGATGGCTGAATAGCGCGACCCAACTGCGGCCTCACTCCAAGCGCGCCAAAGTAGTTGCCGGTAACCAGCTCCATCGTCATCCGCTGGTCTTCGCCGCGCACGTTTCCAGTGCCGTAAAAGTCCTTGTACCCAAACAGGTCGATCAGGCCGTGGGAGTTCTTTTGCAGCTGCTGCAGGATTGGGTAGGAAAAGCATTCGCTGCTCATTCCAACGGAGGGAG
>Ga0302320_10018506_pt1 | contig 14042 bp, 20 predicted proteins | sample Bog_T0_3_FD_202130 | JGI IMG/M metagenome (GOLD analysis project Ga0302320, IMG submission 202130) | Peat permafrost microbial communities from Stordalen Mire near Abisko, Sweden - Bog_T0_3 | ecosystem: Environmental > Terrestrial > Soil > Wetlands > Peat | place: Sweden: Abisko, Stordalen Mire... | reverse complement strand
GCATGGCTCGTTCCCATCCCAGGTTGTGTTGCAGCTCCCAGGATGGCCGTCGGCAACGCAAACCTCCTCAGCGCCGAGCCTCCGTCTCCGGCTCAAGCCAAATTTGTTGTCATATGAACACGCCCTGGCTGGCAGCCGCAATCCTTGCATGGGACGCACTTACAGTAGATGCTTGCCGACGGACACGACGGGTTTCCGCCCATCACTTGGGAAGTGGAGCCGCCGCGGTACCATTGGGGGCCACGGCGCGACTACGAGAAGCCAGCAAACGCCCGGACCTTCACGCCCGAGCTTGGTCAGGCATGGTACAGCGGATGGAGGGGGCCTGCGCCGTCGCCTGAACGGATCCAGAAGCCGCTGCGTGAAGTGCCCCTGTTTCTGCAAATCGCCCACAACAATCTGCGGATCATGCGCGTCACTGAGCGGCTGCGGGAGTGTGCGCGATGACGGTGGACAGGGAAGAGCGCCTTCAAACTTCAGTACGGCTCAGCCCCGCCAAATGGGAAGCGCTGCACGCGCTTTCCCGCCGCCTGCGGATCGAAACCGGCGAGCGTGTCACCGTCCATGATTTGCTGGTCGAGGGCGTCCGGTTTGTTCTTGCCGCCCACGGGGTGGACGGCTACCGCCTTGAGGTGAGGGCAGTCGATTCGTCCGACAACGCCGCCGGTCCGGTCCCGACCGCCTGAATAGGGGTATTGCGATCCGGGTAATTCGTCAGCCTGGCGCTGGGTTTTCGGTCCGGACGGATCCGACGCCAGCGCATCGGCAGCGGATACACTGACAAAGCCCCGGCATCATGTCCGGGGCTTTTTCGTGGTCAGACCCGCGCCGGCCGCGCGGTCGGCTCATGCCTGATGCCCAGCCCGCGATCTTGTCACCGTCCGGCCGGTGTCCGATGCACTCCCGGAACAGGAGCGCACGATGCGACCTTTGAAGTACATGTTTGCGACAACGTTGGCGGCTGGCGGCTTGCTGGGATCGGCCGGAGCGGCGGACGCGGCGGCGCTGGATCAAAATCATACGCTAACCGGCACGGCTGTCGGGGAGGGGGCCGTGGGCTCGCCGCCGCCGCCTCCCAACCTGACCCCAGCCCCGGCGCAATATTGAGCGAGGAGATGGCCCAGACCTTTACCGTTGGGGTCTCTGGTTATCTCTCCCAGATCGATGCCTTTCTTTGGAATCCCGGCTCACCACATATCGGTGTCGTGACGGCTACCATTTTCCAAGTGGATGGTCTTGTTATATCAGATATCATCGGCGCGCCCTCGCTTTTGCTCGGGGCCGCCCTCGCAACGAGCTCCGTTCCCATCAGTTCTGTTCCGGATGGCCCGGCAGTCTGCTGCGTATTTCCGCAAGTCCATTACACGTCTTTTATTTACTCGCCAGACGGTCTCCAAGTCAGTGTTGGCGAGGTGTTGGCGGTCGAGTTATCTGTAACGCCAAACCAGGCCGAACTTGGACCAAGTTGGTTAACCTGGGCGTCGTCAGACTCGGCGGGTGATAATAGCGGTCCTACATACGCCGGAGGTGCGGCATTTGCCCTGAACAACGTCTTTTCGAACGGACCCACGGCCTATTTCTGGGACCTAATCGGGGAGGACACAGAATTTGGCTTTCGCACGTATGTGGAGCCGATCGCCGATGCCCCTGAACCTTCCGCACTCGCGATCCTCAGCGTCGGCTTGCTCAACATCGCCATGATCCGGCGCCAGTCGGAAAAGAGGGACGAGTAATGCTGCGCGCCAGGAAATACCTATTTATGGCAACGGTGGCGGCTGGCGCTTTGCCGGTGTCAGCGGGAGCTGCGAGCGCGCAGGAGGACCCGCAGCATCCCGCAACCTGCGCGGGCTACATCGCCACGATGGAGGCTGGTGCCCGCTCCGGCGATCCGCTTGCCGTCCAGGCATACATAAGCCGCGCCGACCAGCTGTATTTGGCGATGAACAAAGGCGTGGTTGAGCGCCGGATGGTTCCGCTTCCCCTGCCTGCCGATGAGGATGCCGAGGCCCAAAGGGCCATGGTGGTCGTGTCGGTATGCCAGCACGACATGTCGTCGAAATACACACTCGCGGTCGCGAACGCCTACGTCATGATGCGTCAGGCGGCCGGGCTTTCCGTCGATCTTCATCAGAAATAGGATTTCTTGACCGCCGCAGATGAAGGAGAAGTCGAATGGCTGAAGATGAAAGCGAAGACTATCGGGTCGGCCGTCAGGCGTTTAGGCCCGGTTCGCCGAAACCGCAGTGTCCTTACCCCGAGTACGGGGAACGGGAGGACTGGGAACGCGGATGGGGCGATGCACATGGGCACCAGGAGATGCACGGCGACGAATGAGCAGGGTCGCGTCCCGCAGGCCCGGTGCGGGTATTCGGTGTACTCCGTGACGGCTGCGCGCTGGGTCCGAAGTCCCGCTTGACGCAGCCCGCCAAGTCGGTAGCAGGCAACCGGGCAGGACCACCGTCCCGCCCGGTACCGGAGTCTTATGCCGCCTGGGCCAGCTCCGCCTGATACGCCGCCACCGCCGCCGGATCGGGCCGGACCCGCGGTCGCCGCGCCGGGGCCGCCACGTCGCCCATCAGCTCCTGGATCCGTCCGGCATTTTTGTCCGCCGCCGCCAGCAGCGAAGCGTCGGACCGGTGCGTGTATCGGCCGGTCATCGACTTCGTCGCGTGTCCGACAAGGGCGGCGATGCTCGACTCGGTCACGTCCAGATCGGCGGCGGTGCTGACAAACGAATGCCCGCAGCACATGCGGCGTGACGGTGGCGTCCAGCTCCGCCGCCTTCACCACCCTGTCGAACGCCGCCCTGAAGGCATAGCTCGGACGCTGGCGGCGCCGAGTGGGGAACACCAGCGCCTGGCCCGGCACCCGCTCCTGCTCCTGCGCCTGTATCACGTCGATGGCGGCCTGGCTCAAGGGCCGGGTACTGTAGCCGGTCTTGGTGTCGCTGAGCGTGGCCACCCGGTGCCCGGAACCGACCTCGCTCCATTTCAGGCCGGTCACCTCGCCCATCCTCCAGCCGCTCAGCACGGTGAACCGGATCGCCGCGACCATGGCCGGATCCACCCCGGCCGGCGGGTTGCGCAGCGCCTGCCCGAGCTGGCCGTACTCGGCATCGGACAGATGCCGGTCCTTCCGGGTTCCGGCAAAGACACGCAGGCCACGGCAGGGGTTGGCGGCGATATGGCCCCTGTCAACGCCCCAGTTCAAAACGGCCGCGAACAGGGTCATCGTCCTGGCCGAAGCGCCCTTGCCGCCCTTTGCGCTGTTCGCCAGCTTCCGGCCGCTGTGCCTGGTGGTGGTGCCGTCGGCAATGGCGTGCATCAGCCGCTCGCAATCCTGCTTGGTCAGCTCGCTCAAGGTGATCTTGCCGACCACCGGCAGGACATGGAGCTTGAGCCGGCCCCGGTCACTGGCCTGGGTACCGAGCTTTTTCGGCTCGCCGTTCTTCAACAGCAACTTGCCCGATGTCATCGCCTCGGTGTACTCGGCGACCAGACCGGCAACCGTCATCGACGCGGCGGCTTCGGCGGCCTTGGTCTGGACCGGATCCCGGCCCTGCGCCGCTTCCGACAGCAGCCGCTGGGCTTCGGTCCTTGCGGTTTCACAGGTCCATGGACTTTCCCATCTGCCGATTACGGCCACCTTCGCCGAGGCCGCGCCCCGGACCCGGTATCTCAGGCAAAATGACACCGCGCCGCTGGCCTGCTTCCTGGCGCTGAGGCCGATGTAGATATTGTCGCTGGCCTGCTCGCCGGGCCGTAGCCGGGCAAGCAGCTTGTCGTTTAGTCTCTGCCGAGCCACTGGGTTCGTGGTCAGGTTCCGCCGCAGTGGTCACGACACCGCGGCGGAACCGTCACCCGGATAGCGCCGATAGTACTTTTTACAAAAATCCAGTCGGCATCAGGAGGAAAGTACTTTTTCCGATTCACGGACTTGGCGGCCATCAAGTCCGGCCGCAGCGTGCCAGGCATCGGACGCGTGTTCGCCGGGCACACGCCGGTGGAGCGCCCGGTCAGGCTCGGGAATGTCCACTACATTGACACCGGCGCCGTGTTCGGCCTGATGAACGACGACCCGGGCATCGGCCGACTGACCATGGCCGGGCTGACCTGCCGCACTGCTATCCTGCACCGGGACCCCGCGGACAGCCTTGTGGACACGCGGGAGGATTCGGATCCTCTGGAGACCCCGTTCGGCGTCTACGCCCCGTCCCCGTAGCCCTAGCCCATCCCGCCGCGGCCGCCGGTCAGTTGAACTCGGTGCCCCCCTTGCGGGTCAGGTAGGCGGCCGAGACACTCTTCAGGATGACCCGGCCCAGCGTGTTGTGCCGCCGCGGCTCGACCGGTTCAACGACAGCGCCTTCCCGGATATGCGCGCCATTCCCAACCACGGTCTTGCCAGCGCAGAGCCCGGCGAGCACCGCCTGGCTGAATGGACCCCGGTACACCAGCGGCGCCATTTCCAGGCCGATGCGGGCCAGCAGGGCCTGCCGCTCCTCCAGGCCAAGCCAGCGGCCGCGCTCGTAATGGCCGACATAGACCTGCAGGCCCCGCAGTCCGATCCCCGCCAGCCCGTAGGCCAGATCCTGGACCCCGGCACCGAACGCCTCGGCGATGACATGGATGGGCTGGCCGATCCCATAGGCTTCGGCCGCCAATGCCTTCACCGCCGGCAGGTTCGCCAGAAATGCCTTCACATGGACGTTCCGGTCACGGTTGCACTGCGTGTCCATGAACACGATTCCCTGGCGGGCGAGATCCTTGGACGCCACATAGACATCACCGCCGAGGAAGAGTTGCGGACGCTGCAGTCCCGGGACGCATCCCAGGACCACCTGCACGCCATGGATCTTCTCGGTCACGGCGACCATCTCGCCCTCGATCATGACATCGGGGTAGCGTTTGATGTCCTCGACCTCGAAGCGGGCCGTGTGGCCGAAAATTTCGCAGGCGTCACCCTTCAGGCAATCCGGGATCTCGGGGACGTATTTCCCGACGCCGAGATACCCGGCGACGCTGGAGCCGACAGGCGCGCCCGCGTCGCCGAACCGGATGATGCCATCCGGTCCATCGACACCCAGCGCCAGGCCGGTGGCGTCAGTACGGTAATCGACGGGCAGCACGATGCCCTGGCTGAGCGCGCCGCGCAGGGTGCGCGCCTTGATCCGGTTGCCGTCCGTGCCGTCCAGCAATCCCCTGCCCGCCGCCTCGTCCCACAACCCGAGCTTGCGCAGCAGCCACTCCGGCAGAACAGCCGCCTCGGGCAGATAAACAGCCAGGTCGCCAGCTTTGAACTGCCCTTTGCGGACGGCCGACCGGTAGTCGCCGATGACGGCAAGCTCGAGCGCATCAGCCTTGGGGATGGGCTCGATCGAGCGGATGCGGACGACAGGGACGGAGAATTCGCTCATGGCTAATCCTGGAAAACAATGTCTTGGAATGGACAGCAAAAGCAATATGGCAACCTTTGGCTGTCCATGTCAACATGCTTGTTGCAAGGCCGCTACCGCCACGTGAGATTCCCCATGTGCAGATGCTGGAATCTCCGGAACGGACCGGAATCCCGGCCCGCTCCGGAAGAATGCCGTTCGGTACCCGGCACACCATGTTTGCCCTTACGGCGTGGCCATGGCAGCGCTGCCCGACTCCTCGCAGTCCCCGGACTGCTTCATATTTAACGGCCGCCAGGCGTACGGACGGTCGGCCAGGGGAACCTCCCCAGACCACAGCAGGATGTGGTTCCCAGCCGCGAAAGTCAACGTTTCCGACGTTGCAGACCGATTGTTTTCATGTCACATCCCTTGTTGGAGATTCTGGCAACCGCTCCCCAACCGTGGCAATGGGGGTGCGATAACGTGAATGGCTGTGGAGCCTGATAAGTTGCCGCTCCCATCTGGGGGTTCTGGACTGCCCGGGTATCGGGACTTGGGATGCTGGTCAGGGAAGGACAGGCAGGTGCATGCCTGGTCAGGCCGGGCCGGGAATCGGAGATCTGCCGGCTTCGGCGGCCTGGTTCAGGCTGGCAATGTGGGAGATGGCGATCTCGAAATTCATGGCGTCGCACTTGGCAATGGCTCCGTTGCCAATGTTGCTGTCCAGCCATGACCGTGCGGCATCACCGTGCGTCACGTTGCTGCATGCGTACCAGAAGCAGACCCTTTGGCCGTCAACCTTGAAAAAGTTGAGAGCCAGCACAAGCGGCTGACCGCCGAAGTGCCCGATATTGACGGCCAGCCCGCTGCCGTCGCCGTACCAGCGAACCCCGTAGCGCGCACAGCGATCCTGAAGGGCGCTCTGCTCGAACTGAGTGGCCTCAACGAGCGCGGCAACGGTTTCCATGCGCTTGTCCGCGGCGGTGCTGTTGGCGGCGACGTCCATTCGAAACTCCACGAGAGAATTCCCGCAAAGGTTGCGCGCTCGCCGACAGAAGGTCAAGATGCTGACTGCATGTTGTCTGCCCCTTGGTCGGCCATGATCCCATCACAAGGATTAGGAGGGGAACCAAATCGTCAACACGGCTGACGGGGATTCGCGCATCGCACAGGATCCGTGGCAGCTCCGAGCGCCTGCCGGCAACCAAACCCAGGAAGGATGGCCAATGTCTGATTTGATGGCTGACGGGACCGGGATGGTCACCGCCCGGGCGAGGCACGTCATGTGTCGGGGCGAAGGCGGCGTCAGTGACCATGACAACTGGGGGTTGGCAGCAGCTAACATATGGCATGACAAAATCGGACAATCCACTCCACAATCACGGCCGCCACCAGAGCGGGCGCCCAAAGGCCAGTGTGCGGGCGGCGGCAAGCGGGATGCCAAGGATTGCGGAAGAGCATTTTGTGCGAACTCTGGATAAACCAAAGGCGGCGCGCGGTGATGCCGCGGCCGCCCTTGCCAGGGTCAGCGCGGGTCGGCCGCGCGGTGGACGCTGCAGGTGATGTGGCGGCGCCCAGCTGCGGACCGAGATGGCAATGGTGTCATCTCGGTGATCCGCCCTGCAGCCAGGCGCGGCGGCCTGGCCGGATTTCGCATTGTGGCCGCCTCAGAGACCTGGCGCCTCGTCCGCTGCCTGGCCGCCGCCACGCAGGCTCTGATCGCAGCCATCCTGACGACACCTCTTATTTACCGAATATTAACCAAATTCAGCCAACAGAACTGTTTAGGTCGGTTGCGTTTGTCACGGCATTTCGCGGACGCGACCGATGGCGGGCAGCATGTTCTTGTTGCTGAAAGCTTCCATTAACCAGGGTTATCTGGAAATGAACGAAAAACAGGCGGACGTCGAGCGGGCCTTGGCGGCTTTCGGTGCTCCGTTGATTCCTTACAGGCGATTCAACAACAGGTTCACCGCGGCGCCCGGAGAGCCTGTCACCGTTCCGGACTCTCCCGCAGCGCCCATCGCCCTTTCCCTGCTGGCTGCTGCTCCTCCTGCGATGTCAAGATCGGCCTTTGGGCAGGAAGGCCAGCCGGCGGGCGCGCCTCCCGGCGGACAGATACAGACCGCGTGGCAGTGGCCGCCCGCGGCGGACCAGTTTGCCAGATGGCCTGTCGTGGCCACTGTCCTGCCGCCCGTTGCTCTCCACTCCGGCCGGACTGCAGCGGCATGCCAGTCCGTAGCGGAGACACGTTGCGTGGCCGCTGGCCATCTGCCCATCGGCGATCTGTTCAGAACGCTCGGCGCCCGTCCGGCCCGGGAGGCACCCGCCGGCCCTCCCGGGGGCACCGAGCTGCGCGAAGCGTTCCGCATGCTTGAGCGGATCGGTTAGCGTGCGGTGACGCGCCCGACGATGTAGCGCGGTGAGACGGCTCCACGGGAGCGCGGTCACTCGGCGCGGTGCCTGCCTGGGCTGTCCGGTGACCGCACCGTGCCGCGCGCCACTGTCGGCTCTGAGCCGTCACAGGTGGCCCTGGCTGCCTGGATGGACTCCGCCCCCGTCCCCGAGCGAAGGTTTACGGCCACCGGGGCGATATACGTCCCTGCCTCATACCCCTCGGCAGGGACGCCCAGGTACGATAGACGCCGGATCGGCCGTCCCCCAGTTATCAAGTATTCCTTGATAACTGGGGGACGCAATGCAGACCAGCGCCTGACGAATGGTGGTTAGCGGGATAGCGCAGATAGCGCCGGAAGGCCGTCCAGTGGTTTGCTGGAGACGATGTGGTCTGCGGCCAGGCATTCAAGCAATCTGACCGCCTCGCTGGGTGATGCTGGATTGAACGTTTGGTTGGTCGACATCGGAAACTCGGACGGGCGCAGCAGCCTGGTGGCTATCACAACGGCGCCCGAAGTGCCCAGCTCCAGGCCGATCTGAACCGTCATGCGGCTGTCCAAATCCGGCTCGTCCCCCCCGGTTGAGAGCCAAAGCGCGCCGGAAGCGTCAGGCTCGAACCTGGGGTGGGCACCGCCGAACATTTCCGCGAATTCCGGAACCTGCGCCCAGTCCGCCACCGCAGCCTCAATCGCCTTCACGTACGGCGTCAGGGTGGCGGCGACACGTGCCCGTTCTCCTGGCAGCGGGGTGTGGACGTCTTCAACCGATTCCCGCCCGGCCTGCCTGTCGCGTATGCGGTCCGCCAAACCCATTGTCACCTCCTGCTGGCGGCCGTGCCGCCCTGCAGGGATTCTAGGGACCCGCAAGCGAGCTTTCCGGTTCAGGTCTGCGCCAGCATAGGCAGGTCCATCAACTCGCGGCCGATGTCGGGCCGGTCGGTGCGGACTCCGTCCACACCCCATCCGATCAGGCGGACCATGTCGGCTGGATTGTTGACCGTGCACGGCACCACACGAAGCCCGAGCTGCCTGGGGCCGGCCACCTCGGCACGCACCAGGAAACGGTGGTCTGGTGATGGCGCCTGAAGCCGCCGCCGCCGCAAGCACGAGTTCCGCCATCTCATCGGGCGTCACGGTCAGCTCCGGACGATCCGGCAGCGTCTTGAGTTCAGCGTGGATCCGCACGCCGCCAGGAACCCCGGCGGTCGCGGCGAATGTGTCGGCCAGGGTGGAATGCGGACACCGTCATACGGCACCTGGAGGGGATGGGCGGCGGCGTAGCGGCTGCCCGGCCGCAGGCGTCCGACGTCATAGCGGGCGAGTCCAGCGGCCGTGAGTGCGCGAATCGGAGGGCCGTCGCATTCGAGCCATAGGCTGCCAGGGCCGCGCGCGATATCGCCGTTCAGGACGGCGTCGTGAAACACCACGGGGACCCTGTCCGCGGTGACCGCCATGTCCAGCTCGACCGCGTCCACGCCGAGCGACAGGGCGCCAAGGAACCCACTGAGCGTGTTCTCAGGGAACAAGCCCGCGAGCGCCGCCGTGTCCCTGCAGATCAAACAGGCGCGCCCGCGGGATTGCTGGCATGGTTGCCTCGGCTGGACGGATGGGCAGCTTTGGCTGCCGACCCGGCAGCCGCGGCGGAAGGCCGATCGTCAGGGACGCGATGGCGGCGCTTCAATTTCGTTGTCCGATGGCATTTCGCATCTGACCGCCACGGCAACCGGCTGCAACCGCTTGCCGTCTCCGCGCTCATAGGTCATCGTCAGCCCCGTAATTCGATTTGAGTCGAAGAGTTTCCGGAATCTCCTCGCCATTGCCGGCGAGGAATTCGGCCGCAGCTCGGCGCTTTGCATATTGCTGCATGAGGCCGTGAAGTCGTCCGCCAGCTCGCCCGGTCCGCTGATGGAAAGCATCCAGGACCCAACGTCCTCGCCCCGAAAGGAAGCGTTCCAGACGGTAAGCGTCAGTTGACCGGCATTGGCCTGCATGCATTCGCCAAGCAGGGCGGTGAGTTCCACGCCGAGCAGCAAGGCTTCGGCGGTGCCTACCCTCGCCTCCACGTCAGCGACCACTTTCCGGATGGACGCTCCAAGGCTTTCCGGATCCATGGCTCGCAACGCCGGATCGCCCCTGACCAGTGCCGCCGCTTTGACGGCGCGATGGCCACCCTGAAGAAAGCTTCGCCAGGCCGGGCTTCTTGCCCGCTTCCGCTCCCGCGGCTTCACGTCGGCCAGCACCTCTGTCAGAGCCGGCGTCTCGGCGTCGGCATGATCAAGGGGCCTGAGATTGAGCATCCACGGACCGTTTCTCTTGCCATCAACCAGAATGTCTCCGATTTCGACGCTGCATGGACGCCGCCCCGTCAGGCGCGCGAGCGTGCCCGCGGCCATCAGGCCAGGGGAATGCTTATTCATGCTTGCTGCATAGCCGAGGCACGCGGCGCCAAACGCCGGATTATCGGCCTCCGCGATCGTTGGCGCCCGCATAAATCTGATGAAAGACAACACGCGAGACACCATGACCTCCATCGTTCGTAGGCTCAAATGTAATGGCAGGCGTCAGCATGGAGCAAGATCATTCATTGGCACCTATCCTTTGCCGTGCGCGCCCTGCCAAACCTCGTCACATCCTTGCATTGCTGCGCAGGCCGCAGATTGGGTCAGCCTCGGGAGGGAGGACAGGGCCGGTCCAAGACGGAGGGCGCCACGTGAGCTTCGCTGTCGGCTGCCCGGTCGTTCACCGCCTCGCAGGTCACGGTTGGCCGTCCAGCATCCGGTAGCCGTCCCACCGGTTCGCGGCGCGCAGGCGGACAGCCGAGGCGGAAATGCCCAGCGCCCTGCCAGCGACGCACAGGCTGCGGTAGGCAACGCCGTCCACCGACACCGGGCACGCCCGATGCCGCATGCCTCTTGCGGGCCCGCCATCGGCATACCGCCACACGCCGCCGCGGATCATCTGGAGCGCAGTCGAAACCGGAATGCCATGGGAGCGCGCGGCCTGGCGCAGGCTGTAATAGGTGGTGCCATCGGCAAGCACGGGGCGGCGACGCAGGTTGGGGGCGGCGGCAAGCTGGCCCTGGTCGTGATAGAACCAGCCAGGCCGCCCGCGGCGGATGTGCGCCAGGACACAGGATGCGGACATCCCAAGAGCGCGGCCAGCTTCGCGCAGCCCCACAAAGGATGCGCCGTCAACGGATACACTTCGCTTGCAAACCATGGGAGCCTCTCAGTGGACGTGATCAGCCTTTTGGTCACGTCAGTCGATGCCGGCCGTTGATGTCCCAATTGTCTCCAAGCCACTTCGCGGTAAGCGGTTGCCCGCAGCAATAGGGTTCGCCGCTGTCCATGTACCGGATCCAGTGCCAGGTGTTGGCATCTGTGCCGGCCGGCGGGCGCATTCCGTGCCTGGATTCCGTGGACGGATTCAGATCAGCCTGCATGGCGAGGCTCCTCGTTGTCGGTGTGAAACTGCCAACGGTGGCCGCGATGGCCTGTGCGGCACCAGGGGCTGACAACGGCCAAAGGCGGCCATGTCAGCCATGGTTTGGGGGGCAACCTGGCAGCAACGGTCACCTTGGCTGCCAGGTTGAACCACTCAATGCAGCGTCGGCCGAGCTGGGTCCTGGCATATCCAATCTGCGCAGCGCTCAGGCGCGGGGATGCCTGGATGGCGGGGAGACGCGTGCCGGTCTCCGGTTGCCGCCCAATGGTCGATGATTCCTTGTCGGCTACCGCCGGAAACCTGGTATCGCTTGGCATGCGCAGACCCAGCCTTGTCACCCGACAATCACGTAATCCTTGGCAGCGGCGGTGTCAACCGACTCCTGATCGCGGCCGGGCAGTCCATCCCGCCTCCATTCCCGCCAACTCTGGCATGCAATGGCGTCTGTCCCGCGCAGACGGCGAAGTCCGCTTGGACTTATATGCGCATTGCCAACCGTGGCATTTCCTGGCATCCTGCGTCGAGAGGAATAGGATCTTCTCCCGTGACACCTATCCGCGAGGCATCCGGTAGCGATAACGGCAATGGGAGTTCGTTGGGGTGTGTGATGACCGGGAGTGTCACGGCGAAGCAGGCAGGCACATCGGCGAGCTCAGAGCGCCGCCGGAATTCCGCACCCAGGCGGAAATCGACGCTTGGAAGCGCGGCATCAGCGATGCCATGGCGGTTATCCGGGCCGCCGGGGCGGGCTGTCAGCCAGCTCCGGCCATCGATCCCGATTACTACGTCATTCAGCGCGATCCGGCACGGGTCGGCCCTGTCCTTGCGGACATCCGGGGCGAGCTGGAGCGCCGCCTGCGCGAGGGCCATATGCTGAAGGGGGCGTCGCTTGAGGCTGAGGCGGCATGGCTCGCAGGCAATGCGGACAGCCTTGATCGCAAGGCGCTTCTCGAGGCCGCTGCCGGCGCCGTCGAACAGGTCGTCCTGTGGGACCTGGGCCTGGAGGCGGTAGGAATCCATTGACCGCCAGTCGGCTACACGAACAGGGCAAGCACCGCGCATGTGCGCGCTTGCGGCGCCACATGCAACCGCTGGCCGCGTAGATGGCGCCAGCCAGTTTCTTGCTGAAAATCCGATGTTTCGCCAGCGTTTTCAGCGATTTATGGTGGAGCGGTGTCGGTAAGCCTCCGCTCATTGGGGTTCGGAGATCGCCAGCGACGGCTCCATTGCGGGAACGCCGTGTCGGTAAGCCTCCGCTCATGGGGGTTTGGAGATGAGGATGTCGCTGCTCTGCCGTCAAGCGGCGTGTCGGCAAGCCCCCGCTCATGGGGGTTCGGAGATAAGAGCAGCGGTGGATCGCAGACCATTTCGGTGTCAGCAAGCCTCCGCTCATGGGGGTTCGGAGATAAAAAGCAGGCGGGACACCTGAATGGCATGGTGTCGGTAAGCTCCCGCTCATGGGGGTCCGGAGATTGCAGGACGCGGTCCTCGCCCACCTTGATAGTGTCGGCAAGCCCCCGCTGATGGGGGTTCGGAACACCCGCGTTGGGATGGGTCCCGCGGTAGCCGTCTATCCACGCGGCGCCAGCATTTCTCATTATGAAACGCTGTGACGCGGTTAGAGGCGAACGAGAAAATTTCCTTGGGTCTAGCCGGCGTGGCGTGGCAAAAAAGGCAAATCTGCTGACAGGAATCTGCACGGTTTCCCATAATGAGAATTGTTGACGCGGCGCGCCCGGGCAGTGTGCTATGCAACGCATGGCCGCCAAAATCGTTATGGCATAGCGGTGCGAGGAAGGCATGTACGGACGGACCAGGCGCATGCTGACTGCGGCGGCGGCCCGCATCCGCGGCCAGCACGGAACGGCCCCGACGCTTTCAGATCCTGACGAATTGCCGGGCGGCCAGGTATCCGCTGGCAGCCAGCAGGCCAACGCCGCCTTCGTGTCCGCCTTCACCGGGAGGTGGAGCGAAACGCTGAGGCACCGTCACAGGCATTGGGGCCACGAGCTTCTGTGTGCGCGGTCGAATCTGGACCGGTGCCGTTCCGGAGCAGCGGGTGGGCCTGAAGAAGACGAGATGCGGAGGCTGAATGCCGCCTGCATTCCGATCTACAGCAGCAAGGTTGCCATGCTGGTGGCGCTGGATCGCCGCATTGCGGAGACACTGGCGGTCATGGACCGGGATCCGGCATCCCTCCTCCTCCCGGTGGGCACGCCCGTCCGCCTGGGTGTCCCTGGCCTGGACAAGTTAGCCAGCGACGATGCCATCTCCGGCCTGCCGGCGGCCGGATCTGCCGGAGTGGTCGTGGGCTACGACAGCACCGCCGAGTGGCCGATGCGCGTTGCGCTGCCGCGCGACACCCGGGACCCGGGAGGCAACCTGGCGTTCCCCTATCACGTCGGGCACCTGCGGCTGTTTCGCTATGCCGCCGACGAGCTGACGGTGGTCGGGCGCGGCTTGCTGCCCGGCGCCGGTCCCAACCAGACGCTCGGCTATGTCGCCACCCACCGCCACAAAAACGACCAGTACTTCACCGAGATGCTCGTCGAGGCCGAGGGGCGCGTCTGGCGCCTGCAGGTCGGCCATGATGGACTTCCTGACCTGTTGTCGGCGGCCGACTCTGAAGATGAGTTCCCGTGGCTGCTCCGCCTCGATGACGCCCTGCCGTCACCAAGGGCATTCCGCTGACCGGAGACAACAGGGCGTGTTCATATGACAACAGATTTGCGTCGGCGGAGGCGGATGCCGAACAGAGCCGCGGCGGTTGGGGGGTGTCGTGGGCGCGGCACGAGCGCCCACGGGAAGAGACGGCGCAGCGTTTGAGC
>Ga0302320_10018505_pt1 | contig 14043 bp, 9 predicted proteins | sample Bog_T0_3_FD_202130 | JGI IMG/M metagenome (GOLD analysis project Ga0302320, IMG submission 202130) | Peat permafrost microbial communities from Stordalen Mire near Abisko, Sweden - Bog_T0_3 | ecosystem: Environmental > Terrestrial > Soil > Wetlands > Peat | place: Sweden: Abisko, Stordalen Mire... | reverse complement strand
CCCATCAGCTACCACGATGCACAGCCCATCCTGCAGGCCCTCAAAGGCTCAGGAGTCCCGCAAGGCTGGCAGGGCGCACTCGGCTTCCGCTACCACGTAGGCCCCGGCGGCGTCTCCGCCCATCTCGTCTCCCAGCAGGACTATCAACGCCGGACCATCTGGGACGTCATCGGTACCATCAAAGGCTCCGAATTCCCCGACGACTGGGTCGTGGTTGGCAACCATCGCGACGCCTGGGTCTACGGCGCGGTCGATCCCAACAGCGGAACCGCCGCCATGCTCGAATCCGTTCACGGCATCGGCACGCTCCTCAAGCAGGGATGGCATCCCAAGCGCACCATCATCTTCTGCAGCTGGGATGCCGAAGAAGAAGGCCTCATCGGTTCAACCGAATGGGTCGAACAGCATGCCAAGCCCCTCGAGCACGCCGTCGCCTACTTCAACACCGACGTAGCCGTCGCCGGTCCTGACTTCTCCGCCGCCGCCGTCCCCTCCCTCAAGCAGTTCATCCGCGAGCTAACCCACGACGTCCCCAGCCCCGTCGGCGGAACCGTCTACCAGCAGTGGAGGAACACCCGCCCCGAAGGCAACGAACACCGCTCCTCCAACGCCCCGCCCGAGTCCGATCAGGATGTCCACGTCGGCGATCTCGGCTCCGGCTCCGACTTCACCCCGTTCCTCCAGCACATCGGCGTTCCCTCAACAGACATCGGCTCCGGCGGCCCCTACGGCGTCTATCACTCCGTCTTCGATAACTACGCCTGGTACGTCCAGAACGCCGATCCCCACTTCGTCTATCTCCAGGAGATGGCTCGCGTCCTCGGCCTTGAAGCCCTGCGCATGGCAGACACCGACGTCCTCCCCTACGACTACATAACCTACGCCCACCAGATCGATTCCTACATCACCGCCGCCAAGCGCAAAGCCTCCGAAGCCCATCTCACTAACCTCGACTTTGCCCCCGTCCTAGCCGCATCCGCCCGCCTAACCGCGGCCGCCCAAAAAGCCCACGCCATCCAGCTCGCCCCCACCGGCGACCTCGCCAAACTCAACCTCGCCCTGCGCCAAACCGAAACCGCCCTGATCGCCGACGCTGGCCTCCCCAATCGCCCCTGGTACCGCCACACCATCTACGCTCCCGGCGAATACACCGGATACGCCGCCGTAGTCATCCCCGGCGTCAACGAATCCATCGACGCCAAAGACGCCCCCCGCGCCGCCCAGCAGTTAGTCGTCCTAACCCAGGCCCTCGACCGCGCCACCCAAACCCTGGCTTCCATAAACTGAAGCCAGCATCCAAATAAGCCTCGCCCCGCACAGGTCGCCCACTGTGTTCAAATCCACAAACCCATCAGGCGACCTGCGGCCTGATTAAGGTCAATTCGATACATCTCCAAACTCCTCCACCATGCTCAAATCGACATAGAACCATCATCGAAAATGCCAGGCCCAACCAACCCTCTGATGCATAAAACAGCCTTCACCGATCACGCCGACACTCTCATCACCGGCAACAGTGAGATGGCTCGTCGCATTCGTGCCTTCGACTGGTCCAACACTCCCCTCGGATCGATCAAGGATTGGTCCGAGACCCTGATCGCCACCACCAACCTCATGCTCCATTCCCCCTTTCCAACCATCCTTTCCTGGGGACCGGAAATGGTTTTCCTCTACAACGACGCCGCAATCTCCACCCTCACCCTCAAGCATCCAGCAGCTCTCGGCGGTCTCTATCGCGAAGTCTTCCACGAAGCTTGGAACCTCGTCGGCGCAGACCTCGAAGCCTGCTTCTACAACGGTGAAACCGCCGTCCGCGACAACATGTTCATCCCCATCGTCATGAACGGCGTCCTCGAAGACCACTACTGGAGCTACTCCCTCATCCCCGTCTATGAAAACGGCCGCATCCACGGTGTCTACGACGCTTTCCGCAACATGACCGAAACCGTAGTCGGAGCCCAGCGCCTGCAGGAAAGCGAGACCCGCCTCAAGCTCGCAACCGAGGTCGCAAAGCTCGGCGTCTTCGTCTGGGACACCATCGACGACATTGCCAGTTGGGAAAACGATCGTATGTACCAGATCTTCGGTCGCACCCCCAAACAAGGCCCGCTCAGCGGTACAGAATTCCTGCGCGACGTTGTCCATCCCGACTCAAGCGACCGTTTTCAGCAGGCCTTCCAGCACACCTTGGAGAAGGCCGACCCGTTGCATTTTGAAGGCTCAGTCTACCTCCCTGACAAATCCCTGCGCCGTATCGAAATCAACGGAAATCTCCAGCCCGGCTCCGGTCCCTCACACGTCAGAATTCTCGGCACTGTCCGCGACATAACAGAGATTCGCGAAACCGAAGAGGCTCTGCGAGAGAGCTCCAAATACCTCGCCGAACTCGCCGCCATCGTCGACTCCTCCGACGACGCAATTCTAAGCAAGGATCTGAACGGTATCGTAACCAGTTGGAATCCCGCGGCAACACGTGTCCTCGGATACTCTGCCGAGGAAATGATCGGCTCGTCGATCCTCAGGCTCATCCCCGAGCCCCTCCATTCAGACGAGAAGGAGATCATCGAAAACATTCGTGCCGGCAGACGCGTCGAGCACTTCGATACGATTCGACTTACCAAAGACGGCCGATTGATCGATGTCTCCCTCACCATCTCTCCCATCAGAGATGCGGATGGACACGTCATCGGAGCCTCGAAAATTCTCCGGGATATATCCACCCGCAAACGAATGGAGCAATCAATTCTGCAGGCGGAAAAAATCGCAGCCACCGGCCGCATGGCCGCAACCATCGCACATGAGATCAACAACCCCCTTGAATCTGTCGTCAACCTTCTCTACCTTCTCCGCCCTCTCGTCGTCACAGCGGAAGGAATCAATTACCTTGCCTCTGCGGAAAGCGAGTTGGCCCGCGTCTCGCACATCGCCAAGCAGACGCTGGGTTACTACCGCGAAAATGCATCCGCAAGCTGCGCAAGCCTCTGCGCTATCGCGGTGCAGGCCATCTCCATTTACGAGCCTCGCTGCTTAGCCGCCGGCATCTCCGTGAACAAATCCCTCGAGTCCTTAAGAAAAGTCATGATGCGCCGTGGCGAAATGATGCAGGTGATTTCCAATCTCATCATGAATTCGTTCTATGGAATGCCCGCCGGCGGCAACCTTTCCATCTCCGTAACTGACGCCGACCTCCCATCGCAGGGAGTTGTTCTCAAAGTCGTCGATAATGGCGAGGGCATCGCTCCAGAAATTCTGCCGAGGGTATTCGACGCATTCTTCACCACGCGTTCAACCGTCGGTACGGGAATCGGATTGTTCATCGCCAAGCAGTTCGTCGAAGGCCACGGCGGCTTCATTTCCATCGAAAGCAATTGCGAAGCCCATAACCACGGCACCACCGTGCGCGTCTTCCTCCCCGTCCACACCGCCTACGAAAAATCCGCGCAATAAGAACACCGCCTCCCAATCCAACTCCACCTTGACGTAGATCTTCAAAGACGCAAAACTTCACAGCCCGGTGAAAAATTCTATCCAGTGTCCGGAGTCTAAAATTCATCACAAAACAGAAAATGTCATCCTGAGCGAAAGGGGCCCCAAACGCCTTTCAGTCCGGGGCCCCGCAGACTGGTCTTCGTCTGTGGGGTGGAGGTTGGGGGTGGTGAGTCGAAGGATCTGCGGCTGCACTGCGGGATTTATGCTCCGAACTTCTGGGGACACCAAACTTAACGTAGAAGTGTGAAGGGGCCCAACTTTAGTTGTCCCACAAGACCAATAAAAAGCAGCTCCGGGATTTAGCCCGAAGTATGCATCCGCAATTCCGGCCACCCGGCCTCTTCCCACACCCCCCGCAAACCCACTCCCGACAAAGGCATTCTCCATCCCAATTTCCGCCTGTGTTATTCTGTTTTCACCGTATGTTGATCCAAGCTTCAATGACGCGCGTCTGTTGTCTCATTCCTCGGCGCCGTTAAGCCTGTAGATCCTTGCTGCCAGCCCGTCGGCAGCCCCTTTTCGATTTTCCCGGAAAGTTCGAACGATTTTCTTAAACGAACATTTGCACCCTGTAGTGAAACCGCACCTGTAAGTGCTGCACCTCAGCAGTCTTCGGGTTCATTCATCTACATACATTCATCAACCGCGGTTCAGCTGGAGATCGATTAACAGCATAGACCCGGACTATCTGCATCACTTTAAGGAGGAAGAATGCAACGATTCAAATTCAGCCTGATAATGGCATCAGTCCTGCTCACGGTCTTGGCGCTGTTCTCAGTGTCCTCACCCGCGCAGACGTTTCGCGGCAGCATTAACGGCACGGTTACCGATACATCGGGTGCGGTAATTCCCGGCGCCAAGGTAACAGCCACTGACACCGCCACCGCCGCCGTCCACGAAACAGTCTCATCCGGCGCGGGCGAGTTCTCCTTTAACGATCTCCCGCAGAGCACCTACACCGTCAAGGTCGCAGCCGCCGGATTCTCCACCATCGAAGCTACAGGCGTGTCCGTCAAGGCAGGCGCAATCTATACCCTGCCCGTAAAATTGACCGTTGCCCAGCAGGCCACCACCGTCGAAGTCGCAGCCGACTCCCTTTCGCTTGACACCACCACTGTCGTCCAGACCACCGTCATCGACGGGCAGGCGCTCCAGGATGTCCCGCTCAATGGACGCGACTTCACGCAGCTTGTCGGCAGCTCGGTGGCCTTCACCGGATACAACAACTCCGGCTCCGTCAACGGTACCCGCAACAACCAGCTCAACTACACCATTGACGGTACTGACAACAACGACTTGTACCTGAATGTGGTTGCGGTCAACCAGGGCAGCATCAGCGGTATCGCCGGCGTTGTGTATCCGGTTGAGGCCCTCGACGAATATTCCCTCCAGACCACCGGAAACAGCGAGTCCGGCCGCAGCCCCGGCGGCAATCTGAACATCTCCACCAAGTCAGGTTCCAACACCTTCCACGGGGACGCATACTACTACAACCGCAACGAGGCGCTGGCCGTGGTCTCGCCGTTTGCTCAGCCCGGATCGCCCTCGCAGCCCTTGCGCAACCAGAACTACGGCGGAACTGTCGGCGGCCCCATCTGGCGTGACCACACCTTCTTCTTCCTCACCTACGAGGAGCAGAAGTTCCTCATCGGCTTGTCCAACTCCGCCACCGAGCCTTCAGCGGCTTACCAATCACTGGCACTCGCGGAACTCAGCAAATACAACATCACGCCCAGCCAGGTTTCGCAAAACATTCTCAACACGCTTTGGGACCCGGCTCTCATCGGCGGTCTTCCCGCTTCCACGGGTAACTACTCCAGCAATGCACCCGAAGCTGGATACAGCCACAACCTGGTGGTTCACCTGGACCACAACTTCAGCGATAAGAGTCACCTCTCCGGTATCTGGTACTGGGGCCAGGGCTACGCCGATGCTCCCGCCGGTTCACTCCTGTCGGAGTACTTCCAGGTCGTCCCCTCGCACAACGAGAACTACAACACCACCTGGAACTACAACCTCCGTCCCAATCTCACCAACCAGGTCGCAGCCGGCGCAAACTTCTTCACCCAGGGCTTTGCCGACGAGGTGCACACACAGGACCTGCTCACCCTCGCCGGGCTCAACACCGGAAGCGCCCTCACCGGTTCCCCTCTCGTTCAGATCTCCGGCTTTGACAACATCGGCGTCACCCCACAATCTGGCCGCAACGACATCATGGCCCAGATCAGCGACATCGTCTCCTGGACCGTCGGCAAGCACCAGATTCGTGCCGGCATCGATTATCGTCGCGCCTACATCGACCTCTACTACAACTTCGGCGGCCGCGGCACCTTCGGCTTCGGCACGGGCGGCGTACTCGGCCCATGGGCAAACGATGCCACCGTCACCGACCCCAACGTCCAGACCCTCGCCGACTTTATGGCCGGATACGCCTTCCATCCCAGCATCACTCTGGGTACCCAGGAGCGATTCATCTACGCCCATACCGGCGCAGCCTTTGCGCAGGACACCTGGCAGCTCACTCCCAAATTCAACATCAACCTCGGCCTGCGTTATGACTACCAGCAGCCCTTCTACACCAACCCTCCCAACAGCTCCATCTTCGACCCCAACAACGGCGGCCTGCTCGTAGCCGGCACGTCGGGCGCACCTGGGTACGTCTATAACACCAACAAGGCAAACCTGTCGCCGCGCGTCGGATTCTCCTACCAGGCGTTTTCAGGTACAGTCGTCCGCGGCAACTACGGCATCTTCTACGATCAGCCCGCCGGCCAGGCCTTCTACGGCAACCTCGGCGTCGGAAACGGCGGTGCCAACGGCGTCAACAACAATCCCGCCGGAAGCGAGCCAAACTACGCCATCATCCTCGGCCAATACGACCAGACGACGGGCCCCGTTTGGACCCCCAACCAGACAACCCCCATCTTTACCCCCGCCCTGGGCGAACCCACCGGCAGCAATGTGGTCTCGGTCTACTCCGTCGACCGCAACTTTAAGACTCCCTATACCGAGCTCTTCGGCCTTAACATCGAGCAGAGCCTGGGCCATTCGTGGCTCTTCGACGTTGGTTATGTCGGTTCAGACAGCCGCCACAATCTCGTTCTTGAAGACGTAAACCAATCGGCTGTCGTTCCCGGAGAACAACTCGACCAGCAGCCCATCGCCCCTGGCCAAACTTTCTCGCCACAGCAGCAGTCGCGCCCCTACTTTGCCAAATTCCCCAACATTGGCATCGTCAACCAGTTGAACTCCTCATCCTCGTCGAACTTCAACGCCCTGCAGGTCACATTGAAGAGTGCCTCATGGCATGGGCTCAGCAGCCAGTTCGGCTACGCCTGGAGCCACAACCTCGATACCGCGAGCGGCTTTTACACCGCTCCCCAAAACTCGCTCAATCTGAAGGGAGACTACGGCAACGCAGGCCAGGACATTCGCAACCACTTCTCCTCCTATCTGAACTATGCCATTCCCTCTCTCAAGGAAGGACCGAAGATACTCACGGCAGGCTGGGAAGTAAACGGAATCCTCAAGTTCCAGGGTGGCGAGCCAATCAATGTGGTCTCCGGAGCGGACAACAGCGGCACGACTGAGTACCAGGACCGCGCCAGCATCACCGGACCGGCCATCAACAGCGACCAATCAATCCAGGGGCACGCGTTTGCACAGTACCTCAACCCCAACAGCTTTACCGTTCCAGGGCCTGGCACCTACGGCAATTTGGGCCGCAACCAGATCTACGGACCCGGCTTCGAAGACGTGGATCTCTCGCTGCTCAAGAACATTCCCCTCTACAAAGAGCGCGTCCACGCTCAATTCCGCGTGGAGATGTTCAACGTCTTCAACCGTGTCAACCTGGCACAACCGCTCAACAACCTCGCGTACGGTTCCTACTTCGGTGTGAGTACCGAGACCATCGGAGGCTCCTACGGCGCCCCCGGCATCGGCTCCGGCGAACCCTACAACACCCAGATAGCCCTGAAGATCATTTTCTAAAGATCCTTCAGCCAAAACCAATCTGCCTTCAGGCAAACCCAGTGAGCCGGCCCAAAATGGCCGGCTCGCTTTTTTGTGTCTTCTACCGCGTCCCCAACCCGATAAAGGCACCGACCCCGTTTTGCGCCTTCTTATTGGCGCAAGGCGGGATAGCACAAAGCCCATTCCGCGCCATCGGGTTTTCGATTCGCCAGGTGCCCTTGGTCCTCGCCGTTGCGACCGCAGGAATTGCAAGCTTCGAACCTGCGCGCATTCCGCGCGCACCCGCACAGCAAACAAAATCGAAATAAACTAATTAATATCAACGCTTTAGGCGACAACCACCTGCCAAATCAGCCCACCTCCCCAAAAAGCGTTCAATTCTCCACAACCCTTTGCCTCCAAAAGCTCAATTCTGCGGTTACGAAAAAGCTCAGAAGGTGCAACCCACGGTCTATGTCTCGAAGAATCGCAACCACAGGTTCCAACGTTTCGCATGTTTTGTAACCACTTAATCCACCCATTACCCTATGTAGCACAACCTGCCGACGCAACCTCTCAATGTCGAATTCCCAACTGTGAACTAAGAACTAAGAACTGCGAACTGAGGGAATCCAACCCTCCCAATGTGATTCAAATCACACCTCATCCCTCCGATGGTTGACCCCACCCCTATAGACTCGTATCGTTGATATTGAAAAGGTTGGACATGAAAATTTCCTCGAACACCCTGCGGATCGGCCTCGCTGCTACCGTCATCGTAGGCACAATAGTCTGGCTCGCCTTCTCCGGCTACGGCGCCAACAAAAGCTACTACGTAACCATCGCCGAGCTAGGCAACATGGGCGACAAAGCCTACCACTCCCAGCTCCGCGTCGAGGGCTTCGTAGTCCCCGGTTCTATTGAGCACAACGGCCCCCACGTCGACTTCGTAATGAACGAATTTGAGAGCCATTCCCCCAAAGTAGGCACCGGTAAGCTCCTTAAAATCAGCTACAAAGGCTCAGAGCCGCCGCCAGACACATTCAAGGACGATTCGCAGGCTCTCGCCGAAGGTTCATACGGCCGCGACGGCGTCTTCCACGCGTCCGTCCTCCAGGCAAAGTGCGCCAGCAAGTACGCCCCCGCCGGCCCCAACCAGCCCGCCAGCAAGCCTGCCGCCAACCCAGCTAAATCCACCGCATCCACCACCGCTCAGCCCGCCAACCCGGCCTCCTAGCAATGAGCGCCGACGCCGCCATCGAGACGCACCTCTGCGCCCATCTTGAAGGCGTTTCCAAACTCTTTGGCTCCTTCGCCGCCCTCCGTCAGGTTTCCGTCGACCTCGAACCCGGCCGCTGCTACGTCCTGATCGGCGAAAACGGCGCAGGAAAATCAACGCTGCTCCGCATTCTAGCCGGCCTCCTCCGCCCCAGCTTCGGTAAAGTTACTCTTTTCAATAACTTAGAGCCTCATGATGCCCGGGACCGTATCGGCTACATGTCCCACGCCCCCATGCTTTACGACGAGCTAACCGCCCAGGAAAACTTGCGCTACTTCGCCAAGCTCTACCCCGGCCGCGACTGCCTCACCCCCGCCGAAGCCCTGCGCCAGGTCGGACTTGACCCCGATCTCACCCGCCCCTTCGGCCAATATTCGCAAGGAATGCGCCAGCGCACCTCCCTCGCCCGCGTCCTGCTCCCCGCACCCGAACTGCTCCTGCTCGACGAGCCCTTTTCCAACATGGACGTAGAATCCGTCAGCCAAATGGTCGCCCTCCTCGCCAAATTCCGCCAGGGCAACCGCACCATCGTCATCACCACCCACCAGCGCGAGCACGCCGCCCCCATCGCCGACTGGGTCCTCGCCCTCAAAGCCGGCCGCGTCGCATCGTTTGAGCAAGGAAGCCCAACCCTATGAAAACAAACCCAACCAAGACCAATGGGGCCCGCTTCCTCGAATCCCTCAACATTCCTTTTGAACTTCGCGAGTACGAAGTCGACCCGAACGATCTCACCGCCATCACAGTTGCAAAAAAAATCGGCATGCCCCCTGAGCAAGTCTTCAAAACCCTCCTCGTCACCGGCGGCACCGACATATACCGCTTCGCCGTAGTCCCCGGCGACGCCGAGCTCGATTTCAAAAAACTTGCCCGCGCCGCCAACCTCCGCAAGGCCGAAATGGCGCCCCTCAAAGACGTTCAGCCCCTCACCGGCTACATTCGCGGCGGCGTCACCCTCTTCGGTGCACGCAAACCCTACCCAACGTACATCGACGAAACCGCCATCCTCTTCGATCAGATCAGCGTGTCCGCCGGCGCTCGCGGCATCCAGCTCATCCTGAGCCCCAACGACTACCTCCGCGCCGCCCAGGCATTAGAAGTAGAAGTCCAGCTAGCCGACATCACCAAAGATCCAACTCCTGAGGGACCAAAGAAGTGACCCGCGCCCTCTGGACCCATCTAATCAAAGACCTACGCATCGAACTCCGCTCCCTCGACGCCTTCGTCTCCATGCTTTTTTTCTCCCTGCTCGTCGTCGTACTCTTTTCCATCGCCTTCGACCCCCATGGCGACTTCTCCCGCGAAATTGCCGGCGGCGTACTTTCCGTGGCCACTATGTTCGCCTCTGTCAGCGCACTCAACCAAGCCTGGGCCCGCGAAATCCGCCACCAGGTCATCGACGCGCAGCGCATGGCTCCCACCCCCGGCGCTGAGCTCTATCTCGCCAAAGTCATTGCCAATTTCCTCTTCGTCACCATCGTCCAATTCATCCTCGCGCCCATATTTCTCATCATGTACAACCTCCACATCGAGGGACAAGCCTGGCTGCTCCTCCTGGTTCTCCCACTCGGCACATGGGCCCTGGTCAGCAATGGCGTCTTTTTCGCGGCACTCTCCATACGCAGCCGCAACCGTGAACTGCTGCTCTCGCTCATTCTCTTTCCCATCTTCATCCCGGCTCTGCTCGCCATGGTCCGCGCCACCACCTCCATCCTCACCGGCGACGGCGACCCCAACCTCTGGATCAAGCTCCTCTTCGGCTACGACATCATCTTCACAACCACCAGTCTGCTGCTCTTCGACGTAGTCTTCCACGCCGAGTGATTTAGATCACATCCCCTCAACGTCTCCGTCGTAAACTGAAAGCATTCAGGATCCAACATGAAGAAAACAGCATTTGGCCTCTATATCGCCCTCACAATAGCCCTCATGTTCTGGGGTTATTACATGGCCATCTATGGCGCGCCCCTTGATGCCGCGCAGGGCGAAATCTTCCGCATCATCTTCTACCACGTTCCTTCGTTTTCCGTGTCATTCACCTCTTTCGCCGTCAGTTTCCTCGGCTCCATCGCCTTTCTTGCCTGGCGCCGCAGTCATCCAGACTGGGCGCAGATTTCCGATGCATGGGCGCTCGCGGGTGCCGAGGTCGGCGTCGTCTTCTGCACGGTTGGTCTCACCACCGGACCCCTTTGGGGGCGTCGCGCCTGGGGCATCTGGTGGACTTGGGACGCACGACTCACCACTACCCTTGTCCTCTGGCTCATCTATGTCAGTTATCTCCTCCTCCGCCGGTTCGCCGCGGGCTCGCAGATGCAAACTCTCGCCGCCGTCCTCAACATCTTCGGCGCTCTCGACGTCCCCATCGTTTACATGGCGAATCGCTGGTGGCGTACCCAGCACCCGGCCCCCGTCTTCGGCGGGGCTGAAGGCTCCGGCATGGACCCCTCCATGCTCCCAGCTTTCTTCTGGAACATGGGCGCATGGTTCGCCTGGGGCATTCTCATTTTTGCGCTGCGCATCCACGTCGAACGCAAGCAGCAAAAGATCGCCGCCCTTGAAGCCCAGGACGCACTCAACGCCGTCAACTAATTACCCAACCGCTCCCGCCGGAGGAATGTATGGACGAAAAAGCGATTCTCGATCATCAGTTCGTAGTAGCCGCCTACACCGTAACCTGGGTTATCCAACTTGGTTACCTGGCTTTCCTAGCCCTCAAGTGGCGCGCCCAGAAACGTGCCGCCGTCCGCAATCCGCACAATACACACTAATTACGCACCAATGCCTCGCATGCACGGAACAAGGTCCTGCGCAGTGCCATCCCCGTCAACTCCCTAGACAGCGGATCCCAATCCCCCGCGCTCAACCTAATTCGCTCATCGGTAATGTCTCCATAACACCATTTGTTATGGATCCCCAATGAAAGTGTTATTTCATTTCCTCCGAATCAACCCCATTATTCATATCAGGCGCAACCCTTGGGATAAGCACAAAGGGCTGTGTACGGAGAGATTGAATGTCTGATCTATTGATTGCCTTGGTTTTCATCGCACTCCTGGTCGCCCCGGCGGCGTTCGTTGCCCGCTCAGGCATCAGAACCACCAAACAGTAAACGCCTCGGGCTTCCTCCTCTGGAAGCCCAATCTGGTATAGCCTCAACCGCAACACGTCTACCCTTCTTCCTCGCAATCATTGCCCTTCGCCGTCAGACCCTTTAAACTGGTGGTTTGAGGGACAGTCATGTTAGTTGTCATGAAAACGCAAGCCACGCCGGAAGAAATCCAGGCCGTCTGCGACCACATTGAGCAATTGGGCTATCGCGCCCACCCCCTTCCCGGCGCACAGCGCACCGCCATCGGCATTACCGGAAACAAAGATGCCGTCGACCGCGGCAACATTGAGGCTCTTTCCGGAGTCGCCGAAGTCATCCGCGTATCCAAGGCCTATAAACTCGCCAGCCGCGACGTCAAGGAAGAAGACACGATCATCAACTTCCCGGCCTCGGGGTCCAGCGCCGAAGCCACCATCGGCGGCCGCAACCTCGCCATCATCGCCGGTCCCTGCTCCATCGAGAGCCACGATCAGGCATTTGCCATCGCGGAAAAGATCTCCACATCGGGGGCTCAGTTTTTCCGTGGCGGCGCGTACAAGCCCCGCACTTCCCCTTACGCGTTTCAGGGCCTGGGACTTGAAGCTCTCCAGATTATGGCCGAAATTCGAGACCGCTTCGGACTCCGGATCGTCACCGAAGCCATTGACAACGAATCCCTCGAGCTGGTCGCCGAATACGCTGATGTCATCCAGATCGGCGCGCGCAACATGCAGAATTTTTCTTTGCTCAAGCATGCTGGTCGCCTGCGCAAGCCCGTCTTGCTCAAGCGCGGACTCTCGGCAACCCTTGAAGAATTCCTCATGTCCGCCGAGTACATCATGAGCGAGGGCAACTACCAGGTCATCCTCTGCGAGCGCGGCGTCCGCACCTTTGCCGACCACACCCGTAACACCCTAGATTTGAGCATCATTCCTGCCGTCCAGCGCCTCAGCCACCTTCCCATCCTCGTCGATCCCAGCCACGGCACCGGCCGGCGTGACAGCGTCCTCCCCATGGCCCGCGCCGCTGTCGCCACGGGGGCAGACGGAATCCTGGTCGAAGTCCACGACCACCCGGAGAAAGCCCTCTCAGACGGCCCTCAGTCTCTCTATCCCGACCAGTTTGCTCTCATGATGAACGAACTGGAGCAGATAGCCCCCGTCGTCGGCCGCACTTTACCCCGCGTCCTCCATGCAGTATCCCCCGCGATCTAGCCGCATGAGAGGTGCAAGCAAGCCCTGTACAAGTGCGAAAAAACTACGTGCCCCATCTATTCGTCGTCTCTTTGGCGAATGGGTGGGATCGCACAAAGCCCGTATCGCCGCCTTCGGGCTTCTCGTTGTCCTCCCTCTAACCGCCTGCCATACCCATGATTTCCCTCAATACTCGCCGAACTATCGCGAATATGCATATGTCACTAACGGACAGAGCGGGACTGTTACGGTCCTGGATGTCGTGAATTTGCGACTTGATCGCGAAATTGCTGTTGGACAGAACCCTGTTGCCGTGGCTCCCAGCCCGACACGGCATGAGGTCTATGTGGTCAACTCCGGACCTGAAATGGGCGAGGGGTCTTTGTCTGTTATCAATGCGGAAAACAACACTGTCGCCGCTACTATTCCTCTCCATCGTCGTCCGGTGGCCATCGACATCGACGCCACAGGCACCCTGGCGTACATTGCCAACTCGGGCTCTAACACCGTCTCAGTGCTGGAGTTAAAGACCCGCCGCGAGGTTGCTCAGATCGAGACGGGCGAAGAGCCCGACGCGCTGCGGATCTCTCCTGATGGGAAGACTCTGGTGGTTGCGAACCGTGGCGGCAACAGCGTGACTATTGTTGATTTGGCTAATGTTTCCACGCTTTCTGCGCCTGTGGACAGCGTCCGGAGGCCGTCGACACGGGCTGTTCGCGCTACCATTGACGGCTGTCCTGGTGCGAGCGATGCGGTCATTCTCCCGGACTCGTCCAAGGCTTTTGTCTCTTGCTCGGCTGGGCACCAGGTTATGGTGATTGCGCTTGCTCACGAGCGCGATGCAAGCAAGCCGGACGCACCCGAAGGGCCCAGGATCGACAGCCTGGAAGCTTTGATGGACGTAGGCCAGGGGCCTGTTCAACTGGCTCTGAAGCCTGATGGCGGCGAGCTGTTCGTTTCGAACTCGCGCTCCGACACTATCTCGGAAGTGGTTACGAGCAAGGACGATGTGGGCGGCGCCTATGCGATGGGTGACGACC
>Ga0302320_10018504_pt1 | contig 14043 bp, 10 predicted proteins | sample Bog_T0_3_FD_202130 | JGI IMG/M metagenome (GOLD analysis project Ga0302320, IMG submission 202130) | Peat permafrost microbial communities from Stordalen Mire near Abisko, Sweden - Bog_T0_3 | ecosystem: Environmental > Terrestrial > Soil > Wetlands > Peat | place: Sweden: Abisko, Stordalen Mire... | reverse complement strand
TGGCGATCCATGTGAGTGGGTTTCGGTGGATGTATTGCGGTGGCCATGGCTTTGCTCCTAAGCAGCTCCTTTACGCAACCCTGGGGATGGTGTATTCGCGCCCCTGGGCATCGATGACATGTACGGCGCAGGCGATGCAGGGGTCGAACGAGTGGATGGTGCGCAGGATTTCGAGTGGCCGGTTCGGATCGGCGACCGGAGTATTCATGAGCGACATCTCATAAGCGCCGCGCTGTCCCTGGGCGTCGCGAGGCCCCGCGTTCCACGTGGTGGGCACCACCGCCTGATAGTTTTTAATGGCCTTGCCCTCGATCTCGACCCAGTGGCCGAGCGAGCCGCGCGGCGCTTCGTGCCAGCCGTGTCCGCTGGCCGACGAAGGCCATGAGCCGGGATCCCAGCGGACGGGATTGAAGATGGTCGTCTTGCCGTGGGCAAGATTGGAGCTCAGCTCATTGACCCAGCCTTCGAGCTGATTGGCCATGAGCTGCGCTTCAAGCGCACGAGCCGCGATGCGGCCCAGCGTCGAGAAGAGTACGGACGGCGGGGCGTTGAGCGCTTTGAGGGCGCCATTGACCGCGTCACGGATCTCCTTCTTACCCGCGGCATAGCCGACGACCATGCGCGCGAGCGGACCCACTTCCATGGGCTTGCCGTCGTAGCGCGGAGCTTTCAGCCATGAGTATTTGGCATCGACATCGAGATGCTCGTAAGGGGCTTTCGGCCCCGAGTATTTGGGCTTCGTCTCGCCCTTCGAAGGATGCAGCGGATTGGCGTCGCCGCCTTCGTACTCATACCAGGAATGCGCAACCGATTCGGTGATCTTCGAAGGATCCACCGGGAGCACCTTGCTGATATCACGGCCCATCACGATGCCGCGCGGGAACAGGAAAGTGCTCGGATCGTTCTGATTGCCGGATGAGTAGTCGCCGTAAGACAGGAAGTTGCCGAGGCCTTCTCCGCGTGTGAGCCAGTCCTTATACATCGGCGCGATGGCGAGCACGTCGGGAATGTAGTATTCATCGACGAACTTCTTTGCGCCGCGGCAGAGATCGAGCAGCAGATCGATGCGTTCGGGGTTGATTACCGCGGCCGGTTCGTTGGGATCCATCGCGGTAGTCATGCCGCCGACGAGGAACGATTGCGGGTGCGGATTCTTGCCGCCCAGCACGGCGTGCAGGCGGATGAAATCCTTCTGCCAGGAGAGCGCTTCGAGGTAATGCGCGACTGCCAGCAGGTTAACTTCGGGCGGCAGCGTGTAAGCCGGATGGCCCCAGTAGCCGCTGGCGAAGAGACTCAGCTGGCCGCTATCGACCACACCCTTGACGCGCTTCTGAATGCCGCGGAAGTAGTTGGCGCTCGACTTTTCGCAATCGGAGATGGACTGCGCAATCGACGATGTCTTTACCGGGTCGGCCTTGAGCGCGGATGCCACGTCCACCCAGTCCAGAGCATGCAGATGGTAGAAGTGGATCACGTGATCCTGTACCATCTGCGCCCCTGAAATGATGTTGCGGACGATCCGCGCGTTATCGGGAACCTCGATCTGCAGGGCGTCCTCAACGGCGCGGACGCTGGCGATGGCGTGAACCACCGTACAGACGCCGCAGATGCGCTGCGCCCAGATCCAGGCCTCGCGAGGATCGCGGCCCTCAAGGATCATCTCGATGCCGCGGAACATGGTTCCGGAGCTCCAGGCGTCGGTAATTTTGCCTCCGTCGAGGTTAGCCTCAATGCGAAGGTGGCCTTCAATGCGGCTCACGGGGTCTACGACGATTCGTGACATATTAGTTTTCCTCTCCCGTTCTGACATCGGCCGGGTACGGTATGGGTTTGATCGTCCTGATCAGGCCATGCACCGTGACGCCAGCGATAGCCGCGCCTACCATGCCCACGCCAAGCATGCCCGCGCTGGCTTCGACGCCGAATCCGGGCACCGAGGGCAGCCGGTCATAGAACGGCGACATATGGTCCCAGAAGCGCGGCGAGGCGCAGCCGATGCAGCCGTGGCCGGCGCGAATCGGCCAGCTGGTATGGTCGTTCCACTGAACGATGGGGCAGTTGAATGTTGCCTCGGGGCCTTTGCAGCCCATCTTGTATAAGCACCACCCTTTGCGATGCGCCTCATCGCCCCACTCGGTAACGAAGCGGCCGGCATCGAAATGCGCGCGGCGCTCGCACTGATCGTGGATGACGCGGCCGTAGGCGAACAGCGGCCGGTTGTACTGGTCGAGATCGGGCACGTCGTGGAAAGTCAGGTAGTGCACCAGAACAGCGGCCGTATTGGCGGGGTTGTGCGGGCAGCCGGCCATATTGATGACTTTGAGGCCCGGCACCGCTTCATGCACCCCGAGCGCGCCGGTGGGATTCGGTTTCGCGCGAACTAATCCGCCATCAAAAGCACAGGCGCCGACGGCGATGGTTGCCGCGGCATTGCTGCAGACCTGGTTCGCAATATCGAGCGCGGTGCGGCCTCCAATGGTGCAGTACATGCCGTCGGCGCCAGTAGGAATCGCGCCTTCCACGACGACGATGTATTTGCCTTTTTCTTCCTTGACCACGCGATCGAGCACATGGTTCGCGGCTGCGCCCGCTCCGGCCATGATGACTTCGTGATACTCCCAGGAGAGCAGGTCCAGAACCACGTCGGCGACTTCGGGATGGCTGGATCGCAGCATCGACTCCGAGCAGCCGGTGCAGTCCTGAAACTGCAGCCAGACGAGGACTGGCTTGCGCACCTTGCTTACGGCGGCCACCGTTTGGGCAAGGTAGCGTTCGGGCAGCGCCAGCGTTGCGAGCGTTGCGCTGCAAAATTTGACGAGCTGGCGGCGTGAGAAGCCTCGGCTCTTGAGTGCGCTTTCGAGATTGTTTTCGAGCATTGGGGGGTCCTTCCTGCTAAACGGCGGCTGCGTAGTCTTCCGCCGGAATCTGTTTACTTTGCATGCGGCGTTCGAGCCAGTCCATCCACTGGCCGAATCCGTCGCCCGTCATCGACGATGCCTGGATGATTTCGATGTCGGGATGCACGCTGCGCGCGCAGTCGCACGACAGTTCGGCATTGAACGGGACAAACGGCAGCAGATCGATCTTGCTGAGGATCATCAGTTCCGCTTTACGGAAGATGCCGGGGTACTTGAGCGGCTTGTCTTCGCCTTCGGCCACGCTGAGGATCACGACTTTACCGTCTTCGCCGAGGTCGTAGCTGGTGGGGCAGACCAGATTGCCCACGTTCTCGATCAGCAGCAGACCGAGGCCTTCGAGATCCCAGTCGATCAGGTGGCTTTCGACCATGCGGGCGTCGAGATGGCAGGCGCCAGCGGTGGTGATCTGGCGGACAGGGTAGCCGTAGCGCGCGAGGCGAATCGCGTCGTTTTCAGTTTGAATATCGCCGGTGAGAACAGCGGCACGCGTGCCCGCGGGCAGCATGCGCAGGGTGCGCTCGAGGAAGGCGGTCTTGCCCGCTCCAGGAGAGCCGATGAAGTTGAGCGAAAGGGTGTGAGTGGCCTCAAGCACCTTGCGAATACCGGCCGCGAGGCGGTCGTTTTCGCTCAGGACTTTGCGTTCGGTGGGGATGCTGATCATGCGTTAACCTCTTCGAATTCCATGCTGCTGAAATCGAGTTCATCGCCCGTGCCAGGCTCTATCGCAAGTTCAAGCGGGGCCTGCGGTGAGTCCTTTACTATTGCGTCGAAGCAAAACCGGAGCGATTCGGGATCGACGCCGGCGTAGTCTCCAATGCGTACATCGACCTTCGCGGCGCGATACCCTGGGTAGAGCAACAGTTCCCTCTGAACCGCTTCAAGAATCGAACTGGCGATCCCCATTTCGTGCATATCGGCCTCAACAGATCCTCGGCAACTGGTCGCCCGGCAGCAGGTCCACGATGCGAGTCGAGCCGAAGGCGGTCCGCATGGTGACCAGGCCCGCGCGATCATGTCCTACGACGCCAATGATGGCCGCGTCTTCTCCGCGAGCGTTGCGTCGCATGGCGTCGAGAATGTCGTCGGCCGCTTCGGGCGCCACGATGCCGACGAGCTTGCCTTCATTCGCGACATAGAGAGGATCGAGGCCCAGCAGTTCGCAGGCTCCGCGCACTTCATCGCGCACCGGGATACGCTTTTCTTCGATCTCGATGCTGACTTTCGACTGTTCGGCGATTTCGTTCAGGGTGCTCGAAAGGCCTCCCCGCGTGGGGTCGCGCAAGCAGCGGATGTTATACGAGACGCCCAGCATGTCGGCTACAAGGTGGTGGAGATCGGCGGAATCGCTCACGATGGTGGTCTCGAATTCCAGGCCTTCGCGGCTGGCCATGATGGCGGTGCCGTGATCGCCAATCGATCCGCTCAGGATGACGAGATCGCCGGGCTGCGCTTTGCTCGCGGACAAACAAACGCCGGCAGGCACGAGGCCGATTCCGGTGGTGTTGATGAAGACGCCGTCGCCTTTGCCTCGCTCGACGACTTTGGTGTCGCCGGTGACGATGGTGACGCCCGCCTCGCGAGCGGCCTCGCCCATGGATGCGGCCAGACGCTGCAGTGTGTCGAGCGGGAAACCTTCTTCGATGATGAAGCCGGCGCTCAGGTAAAGCGGCGTTGCGCCGCCCATCGCGAGATCGTTCACCGTTCCGTGAACCGCGAGCGAGCCGATATCGCCACCGGGGAAGAAGAGGGGCTTTACGACGAAAGTGTCGGTCGTAAACGCGAGGCGCGAGCCGCCGATTTCTACGACGGCCTGATCGTCGAGGCGATCGAGCACAGGGTTCGAGAACAGCGGCAGAAAGATATCCCGAAGGAGGTTGGCGCTGAGGCGGCCACCACTGCCATGGCCGAGGACGACCCGGTCGCGCTCGCGAATCGGCGCGGGGCAGCTGAAGACTGCGGGGTTGGCGAGAGTCTCAGGCATGGCGTTTGTACTGGTGCCAGGCGGCACAAGCTCCTTCGGACGAAACCATCGGGGCGCCCAGAGGAGTCAGGGGAGTGCAGCGCTTACCGAAGGCTTCACATTCAATGGGTTTCTTCAGGCCCTGAAGAACGAGGGCGCTGATGCATTCTTTCGGCTCTTCCACGCTCAAAGGGCCGAGGCCGAAGACCCGCTCCGCGTTGTGGTCGGCGTATTCTTCGCGGATACTCAGGCCGCTGCGGGGGATCTCGCCGATGCCGCGCCACTTGCGGTCGGCGATTTCGAAAACGTCGCGCATCACTTTGATGGCGGCGGGGTTTCCGAGCAGTTCGACGGACCGCGAATACTGGTTTTCGACTTCGGCGCGGCCTTCTTCAAGCTGCGCGACCAGCATAGAGATCGCTTCCAGAAGATCGACGGGTTCGAAGCCGCCGACCACGATCGGCACCTGGAATTCTTCGGCCAGTTGCCGGTATTCTTCAGTACCCATGATGGTGCAGACATGGCCGGGGCCGATGAAGCCCTGCACTCGGTTGACGGGCGATTGCAGGATGAGCCGCATGGCCGGGGGAACCAGCACATGCGAGGCGAGCATGGAGAAGTTTGTGAGCCCTTCGCGGCGCGCCTGCCAGACGGCCATGGCGTTGGCCGGGGCTGTGGTCTCGAACCCTACGCCGAAGAAGACGACTTGCCGTTCCGGATGTTCGCGGGCGATTTTGAGCGCGTCCAGCGGGGAGTAAACGATACGGACGTCGGCTCCGGCAGCTTTTGCGGCAAACAGGTCGGTGTGCGACCCGGGCACGCGGAGCATGTCGCCGTAGGACGTAAAAATGACGTTCGGAAGCGCGGCGATGCGAATGGCCTGATCGATGAGTTCAAGCGGCGTGACGCAGACGGGGCAGCCGGGGCCGTGCACAAGTTCGACGTTCTTCGGCAGAAGATCTCCGATGCCATAGCGCATGAGCGTGTGGGTCTGGCCGCCGCAAATTTCCATAAGGACCCAGGGCCTCGTCGTGATGCGGCCGACCTTATCGGCCAGCGCGTGGGCGATCTGCGGGTCGCGATACTCGTCGATAAACCTCATCGGCCGAGACCTTCTTCGGCCAGCGCGCCGATTTGTTCCAGATAGCGGAAGGTGCGTCGCGCTTCTTCTTCGTCAACGCGCGAGATGGCGAAGCCGACATGAACCATGACGAAGTCACCTGGTTGAACTTCGGGGGTGAAGGCAAGGTTGACGGTCTTGCGGATGCCGCAGAAGTCGATGTTGCCGTTTCGGAAGGCCGGATCGTCACCCAGGATACTGACGACTTTTCCTGGCACTGCGAGGCACATAAGACTCCGTGGTCCTTTCCTGGGCCGGCGCGCTGTCTGCGGTCCTGCGGGATTGTGCAGATCCCGAACCAATGGTTCATTTATTGGTTTTGCAGGGGTTAGGACCGGATCGGATCGAAGGAGTTGCGCGGTTTAGCGCAATGCTGTGCGCGGAAACTTTAAAACGCGCAGGATCGATTCAAAGAGCTCGGGGGCGACAGCGCCTCTCCCTGGACTACGAACAACATGACTGGACAGGGATGTTTCCGGGAAGCCTCTAAGCGAATGAAGCGACTGAGACGAATTTTGAAAATAGATGTTGTGAATGGCTGCGGAGCTACAGGGAGGCCGAGCAAAGCTCGGCCTGTCCCAAAGCCGTGTTGCGTACCCGGCTTAACTCGCCGCCCGCATTGCCAGATCCGGACTCGTCGCAATCCCCGCCACCTTCTGCTGAGCCGCCCACGCCGAGCCATTGAAGTGGGAGAAATAGATCGACTGATCCCCCAACTGCCCCTTCCAGCTCGCATACAGGGCGTTATTGAACACCGCGATGCCCGGCCCAACGCTGCTCGCCATGCCCGCGATCTGCGTCTGCGGAGCCCACGATGTCCCGTTGAAATGCGAGTAATACAGGGACTGGTCGCCGAACTGCCCCTTCCACACCGCATACAAGGCGTTGTTGAAGACCGCAAGCGAAGGCCCTTCGCTGCTCGCCACCCCCGCAATCGCCTGCTGCGGAGTGAAACTGCTGCCGTTGAACTTCGACCAGTAAAGCCCCTGATCTCCGTTCATACCCTTCCACACCATGTAGATCGCGTTGTTGAAGTTCACCACCGCCGGCCCCACGCTGGTCGCCACATTCGGCACCGGTTGCTGCGCCGCCCAGCTCGACCCGTTGAACTGGCTGAAGAAGATCCGCTGATCGCTCTCAATGCCCTTCCACGCCATGAACAGGTCATTGCCCAGCACCGCCAGCCGCGGACCCAGGCTCGATCCGATCCCCGCCACCAACTGCTGCGGCGCCCAACTCGTCCCATTGAAGCTGCTGTAGTAGATGCCCTGGTCGCCCAGCAGGCCCTTCCACGCCATATACAGCTTGCCCGCATAGACCGCAAGCGCCACGCCGGTACTTGACCCGATACCCGGAATCATCTGCTGCGGGGTCCAGCTCGTCCCGTTGAAGCTGCTCATGAAGACGCGGTCGTCGTTCTCCATGCCCTTCCACACCATGTAGAGCTGGCCGTTAAAGGCCTCGATCGCAACCGGCAGACCCATGCCGCGCAACGCGGTCTCAAGCGCCGTCCCGTTCGCCACGCCCAGCCCCGTACAAGCATCCCAGCCCGGTCCCGAAGCATAACCCGGAGCGCCACCCCGCGCATTGCTGATGCCGTCGTTAATGTCGCGATACACATACGCCGTAGGCACCGCGTACAGGTTCGGATTCAGATAGCCGATTGGCTCGCCCAGCCCCGCGTTCAGCAGCGCCGCCAGTGCCGCATACAAAGGCGCCGTCGCGCTCGTCCCGCCAATTGCGCCAATGTTCACGCCATTGCGGAAGATCTCATAGCCGCTTGCGCCATCGGCGTTGCCCGCAATGTCCGGAATGCCGCGCCCCTTATGGCCATCGTTGGCCGACCCGGGAATACCGGCCCAATTCTGCCAGATCGGCAGCGCGAAATTCGGCGGGCAAAAAATGTCGCTGATGCCGCCGCCGGTGATCCAGTTATCGTCGTTGTCGTTCCAGACCTTCTCCGTGAAAGTTGTTCCCGATACGTTGGAAATGCTGGTGCCGCCGCAAGACGTCACATACGGATCGCTTCCGGGATAAAGCACATGCGCCTTCTTATCCCCGACCCCGCAGTCCGAACCATGGTCGCCCGCCGAGACAAACACCGTAACGCCCAGCGCCGCCGCTTCCTGGAACGTCGTGTTCACTGCCTTGATCGCGGACAGTGACCACGTCAGCCCGTCGGTCGTCTCGTTTTCCGGCCACCCATAGCTGATCGAAACCACCGAGGGCTTGTTCGAGTTGTCGTGAACGATAGTCGTCACCGCATCCACCCAGCCCTGCTCACTCCACGGAGCGAAGTAGACCACCAGCTTCGCGCCCGGCGCCGCCGTTCCGGAAACGCAGACATCGAGCAGTGTCTCCACCGTATAATCGTCCGTCCCCGGCGTATTCGAAACGCCGTCCACGCTCACGGAACTCAGAGCGGGCATCGCCGCGCCCACGTTCGTGCAGAAAAGCTGCACGTCGCTCGTCTTGTAGCCGCCGCCAAACTCGAGGATCGCGATCGTCTGGCCGGCGGCGTTCGGAGTAGTGGGGAAGCCATAGAGCGCCGCCACCTGCGGCGGGGTTAAAGGTACCGTCGCCTGTACCGGCGAGGCGCCGGCCGCCTTCGAGCCGTTCTTATGGATCAGCGGCCGCGCCATCTGCCGGTTGTCGAGACCGAACACGCCTTCCACAATATCGGCGATATCGTTTGGCAAATGCACGTTGCCTTCGCGCCCGCGATACTTCTCTGTCGCCGTCTCGTACGTTCCCAGGTCCACCGCGAAGGCTTTGCTGAACTGAGCCGTAGTCCCTTTCAGCACTACCGTGCGGCGCGGAATGCTGGACTCCACCACCTCCAGCGAATTCGCCTGGGCAAATGCTGCAATTTTGTTTAAATCTTCCTGAGATGAGCCATAAGTCGCGGCAAAATCTTCCCGCGATACATAGCCTTTTTGCCCCAGCGGGCTGGCCGCCAACTCGGCCGGATGCGGCAGCGCGGGCGCGTCGGAACGTCGCCGAAGGCGCACGCTGACGGTGAAAACTTCGTTGGGATCTGCATCGCCGGTGCGTTTTGCTCCGGCTCGCGGGGTTCTGTGCGACGATTCGAGGGCGCGGTAATTGACGGGCATCTGAGGCATGGGTCCTCCTGAAATGGACGTGAGTTAGTGAAAAACTCCCGCTCTACGTTTCATACATTCCAGGCCCGGAGTCAAGCCCAGGCGTGCTTGCAAGTACAGATTGCTTGCCCTAATGGATCGCGATGGTCACGGGCGGGCCCGACAAGCCTGCGGAATTCAGCGTCAACGTTACGTTGTCCCCTGTCGCCGTTCCCCCCGGAATCACCGCGTTTACCTGATACAGTCCGCTGAAGGTAGGCACCAGTCCCGCATAGGCGATCGGCACTGTTGCCCCGCCGATCGTGAGAGTTACCGGCTCCGACGTTGGGGAGAGCGGTGTGTACGGTGTGGCCTCCCCGGCGTGAAGCGAACTCTGCACGCCGCCCAGGCCCGTGCAGTAGATTACGATCACGCTGCCGGCATGCGCCGGCTGAGCGGGCGAAACCACGTAATAGGTGCCATCCGCATTAACCGCAATCGCAATCCCCTGGCCCGAGCCCGAGCCATTTGAGGTAAACGTCCCCGGCGCACCCGGCGCAATCGCGGCGGTTTCCGGCACCGACAATGTCGAGCCCGCCTGGACGATGACCTGCGCGTCCGTGTTCGCAGACAACGTAAACGGAACCATCGCGTTGATTTGCGATGCCCCCGCGTAAAGCAGCGGCATCGCAATGCCGCCGATGATGACCTGCGTGTTCGCCAGTTCCGTCGGGAGCGGCAGCGTAGCAGCCGTCGCGGTCGAGGTAGCGAGAGAAGAGCCGAAGATCGCGATCAGCGCGCCCGGCGCCGGCGGCTCGCCCGCCGAAAAGCTCGCGGCGTTCAGGATGCCGCCTGTGGCGAGGATCGGCGGTTCCGCATTCGCGATGGTTTGGCCGCTGGTGTGCAGCGAACCCTTGAGAGTGGAAGGCGAAGCAGCCTGTGCGGCGATCGTAATCGTCAGGCTCGCCGAAACCTTGCGCGGCGCCCAGGTGGCGGCCCACGTGCCGTCCTGCAGGCTGGTCAGCGAGAGAGGCGCGTCCCCATTCGTAAAGGTCGCCGTCACCGTGCCATTGATGAAAGGTTGGCCGCAGTCGTCGGAAACGGTCAACTCCATCGGTACCGGCCAACCGATGGGGAGATTGAAGTTCTGTCCCAGCGCCGTCAGCGCCGGCAGGAGCTGCGTGGGGCTGCAGGCCGCGTGAGCCGTCGCCGAAGCAGCAAAGACCGTCAGAGTGGCAGGAACGTTCAGCACCGTTCCATCGGAAAAAGTCAGCACCACGGTTGCGGTATAGACATGAGGAGCCAGCCCCGCGACATTCGGCTGCAGCGTCAGAACCGCCGGCTTTCCCGGCGCGGCGCTTGCCGACGCGGGCGAGACATTGAGCCACCTGTTGGTGTCGGGGAACCCCGCTACCGCTGTAAACGTCAGCGGGGAGCCATGCAGTTCGGAAACCGTCAAAGACTGCGCCGCGGGGTTCGCGCCTCCGCCTGCCGCGCTGAACAGAAACGAGGCCGGGCTGATCGCCGCGCCCGTCGTTTGCGCCGCCGTCAGGACTCTGAGCACCACGGTTACAAAACGCGGTGAGTTCGCCACGCCCGGCGAAGAGATCTGCAGCTTGCCGTAGTAATTCCCGGCCGCAAGTCCCGCCGCGTTTACCGCAACCTGAGCGAATGATGAGGTCGAATTGCTGGTGCTGGTTCCCTGGGAAGGCGAAACGAACAACCAGTTCGTGGAACCCGAAAGCACAGTGGAAGAGATCGACCATCCGATCGAGCCCGCGCCGCCGTTCAGGATCTTCAGATAAGCGGGCGCGATGGAGGTTCCGTCTACCGCCGCGGTGAATGTCATGCCTGTCTGCGAAAGCACTACCGACGACGGCGCGGGCTGTATGCGCCGCACGCGCATGTTGCTCTGGTCGGCGACATAGGTATTGCCCGCGGAATCCGTCGCCACATCCACGGGATAGCTGAACCCCGTTGAAAGCGGCGGTCTTCCGTCACCCGAAACCGAAGCCGTGCCATTGCCGGCGAAGGTCGAAATGATGCCCGTGACCGGATCCACCCGCCGAAGGCGCAGATTACCCGTGTCGGCGATCAGCACTCCCCCTGTCGAATCGAGGGCGACTCCGTTGGGATTTGAGAGCATGGCCGACGCTCCCGGCCCTCCGTCGCCCGAAAAGCCGGCGTGAGAATTCCCGGCAATCGTGTGAATGGTCCCGTCCGTCGCGATCTTACGCACAGCGTTGTTGCCTGTATCGCTGAAATATACGTTGCCGGAGGAATCCACAATCACCCGCGACGGAGCGCTCAGCGGCACCGTTGTCGCCTGGAGTCCTTCTCCTCCGAACCCCACCTGACCGTTGCCCGCGATAGTCGCGATGTTTCCCGAAGAGACTTTTCGAATCCGATTGTTACCCGTGTCCGCAATATAAAGGTTGCCTTTCGAATCCACTGCGACCCCCTGCGGGTTCGACAATGCCGCGCCAGAGGACTGACCGCCGTCGCCCGAGAAGTTGTTCATTCCGGTCCCCGCGATGGTGGTGATGATGCCCGCCGAGTTGATCCGGCGGATGCGGCGGTTGTGCGTGTCCGCTACATAGACATTGCCCGCCGTATCCACCGCGATACCGTCGCAATCCACCAGCATCGCGGAAGTGGCGGGGCCGCCGTCGCCGCCAAATCCGGGCGTGCCGGTTCCCGCGAAAAGGCTGATGATACCGAACGGCGAAACGGTGCGGACGCGGTTGGCGAAGCTGTCGCAAACATAAAGATTGCCGGCCGAATCGGAGGCAACGCCGTCCGGTGCGGGTAGATTCGCATCGGTCGCGACGCCTCCGTCTCCGCTGTAGCCGTAGTTCCCGTTGCCCGCGATCGTAGTCAGATTGCCGTTGGCCAGCGCGCGGACGCGAAAATTGGACTGGTCGGCAATCAGCAGCACCGAAGACGATGTGAAGAAGATATCGACGGGCGTGTATAGCTGCGCGGCGATCGCCGGGCCGCCATCGCCGGCGAATCCGTAAAGAGAAGTGCCCGCGATGGTCGAGATCAATCCTGTTGACGCGTCCACGCGGCGGATCTGATTGCCTGCCTGATCCGCGATCAGCAGCGCGCCGGAACTGTCTACCGCTACTCCCGCGGGCCCGTTCAGATGCGCCTGGGTTGCCAACCCCCCGTCGCCGCCTTCCACCGCGCTTCCGTTGCCCGCAACCGTAGATATGGTGCCGTTCGGCGCGACCTTCCTGACGCGGTCGGCGACTGAATCCGCGATGTAGAGGTTGCCCGCCGCATCGAAGGCAAGCCCTAACGGATACTGCAGTGAAGCCTGCGCGGCCGGGCCGCCATCACCCGCAAAAACGTATATCCCGTTGCCTGCGAAGGTCCTGATAGTGCCGTCGCCCGTGACGCGCCTCACGCGCGAATTCACTGGATCGGAGATGTACAGATTCGACTGCGAGTCGATTGCGATCCGCATGTTTGCGCCGATAGACGCGGCTATCGCCAGGCCCCCGTCGCCGGAAAAACCTCCGGTACCGTTCCCCGCAACCGTCGAGATCACGCCTGAAGTATTTACCTTGCGAATGCGGTTGTTGGCGCCGTCGCATATGTAGAGGTTTCCCTGACTGTCGAGAACCAGTCCGCGCGGGTTATTGAGCGCGGCCGATGTCGCGGCGCCACCGTCGCCCGAATAGCCGGCCGTGCCGCTTCCTGCGTAGGTGGTTAAGACGCCATTCGTCGCAACGCGGTAAACCTTGTCGGTGTTCAGGTCGGAGAAATAAACGTTGCCGTTGCGATCCGCTGTAACGCCGCCGATACTGCCCACCGGCGCGTTAATCGCGAGGATGCCATCTTTAAACCCGGTATAACGCGAGCCGGCGATGGTCGAAATGATGGACTGCGCCGGAGCGATCCCGCACAAAACGAACAACCCGGCGGCCAGTAGTCGCGGTACCAATACGTATGAATTCTATCATTTCGCGCCGGCTTCATGCCTTCTTCAGGCCGGCTTCGTTATCCTGTGGTCCTGCCCCTGATGAACATCCGAACATCCGCCGGGACCCTCTCAAAGCTCGCCCTGGTCACCTCGGCGATCCTGTTGATTTCCAATCTGCCCCTGACCGCGGCCAGGGCCTCAAACCCCTGGCTGAGTTCCCTGCCGCTGGCGCTGGTCGGCGTTGCGTACGCGGTTCTCCAGATTCCGCTGAAACCGGACCGCGTCACCCTGTTGAAGCGCCTGCTTCTGGCCGCCGCGTTTGTACTCTGGGCTGTCGATCAGGTTTTGCCGCCGGGCCCGATGACGACTTTCATTGGCGATGTGGTTATATCGGCGTATGTTGTTGACCTGGTCTGGATGATGCGGGACCAAACGGGATCGCCCGACTAAAGCTACCAAAGCTCCGCCTAAGACCGCCGGGCGCTATATCGGAGATGCGTGGCAGTGGCAAGAAGGCGGCGTGATGCAATGTTGGCCGAGCAGATTTTGTCCGTGACGAAGAGTACGTAAAGAAGCCCTGCTTATTTCGGGATGAGTTTGCCGAATTTGAAACCACCTGGGCAGGTCCAATCGCGGGTCGAGACGGTGATTCCGGCTGCGGTCCACCCGAGGCGAACGGTAGATTCGGTGTCCGATCCATGATCGCCACAGTACGAGTCGACGACTTCGATTGGGTGAGTGGCCTTGCTCAAGTCCTCCCATTCATGCTCCTCCAGGAATTGGGGCCGTCTCGGATTTGAGGCCGTTCCGAAAGCATGGAGTCGGGGGTTGATTTTTGAAACTCCAATGACCATCCCACTGGTGTGACCGCACGGTCCCGCGTCGGTCTGTAAGTAAAACTCCGTCTTTTGGCCGTCATGGTGGTAGTCGGAGAAATGAATCGCCTGAACGGTTGGCCGTTTGGCCACAGCGGCGGAAAACCCTGGGTCGGCAGCATGATTAAGATCTTTTCGAGCGGTTGCCAACGGCGGATC
>Ga0302320_10018501_pt1 | contig 14045 bp, 11 predicted proteins | sample Bog_T0_3_FD_202130 | JGI IMG/M metagenome (GOLD analysis project Ga0302320, IMG submission 202130) | Peat permafrost microbial communities from Stordalen Mire near Abisko, Sweden - Bog_T0_3 | ecosystem: Environmental > Terrestrial > Soil > Wetlands > Peat | place: Sweden: Abisko, Stordalen Mire... | reverse complement strand
AATTTTTGTGTTTGCATAGCTTCGAATGACTCGAAGGATTCCAAAGACTCGAAAGATTCTAAAGATTCCAACGATGTCAAAGATTCCTTAGAGTCTGCTAATCCCTCTCTACGGTTGCTCTTTTTAGCAACCTTTGACATTTTGAAGCGTTCCAATGCTTTTTCAGCACGATTCAACTTTTCTTCCGCTTCAGCAATTCGATTCCAAAACCCAGGATCGCTCAGTATTTCTTTTTTAAGAATTGCAGGATCGAATGGCTGGCATGGATTAGTCTGAATTAATATATTCACTAGCTTTCCAGCAGCAGAGGGCGACAGAAATCTTGCAAAATTTCTAGCAAGAGGACTAACTTGAAAAAATGAAATATTTTCCGAGCTTGGTGGCATATTAAATGCAGTTTTAATTAACTTAATAACTGGATTCTTCTTATCGCCATATAAATAATAATTTAATAACTTTCCTTTTCTAGAAAATCCGAAAATTATATCTGGACTTAAGTATTCACACTCATTTTTTAGCTTTAAAAAACTCCTAGCACCCTTCAAATTCTTAACATCGTCAGCAACAGTATGACTATCAAAACCCGCAGCAAGAAGGAGTATTATCCAAAGCATAAGCAGTTAAACCCTCTCGTTCATAGACCTTGATACGGCAAGTCACTAAGAGTGTCTAGATAATATGAATATCTACATATTTATTTACTAGGCAGAGAACGCTGAATCAAATCACGTGGGACTTTAGTAGCTGGTATTAAACATTTTTTCCCCCGTTGATCAAACCAAACTCTAATATCTAGATCGAGCCCCACTCCATGCATATAGTTATATATTGCTTTTTTTAGTCCTTCCCCTAGTTGTGATGGATCACACCCCTGAGTATCGATAAATTTCAGATCGTTCTTGGCAAAAGTCACTTTGGACTCTGACAAAATTTGAATCCCAAACTTTTCCGGATTTCTTCCAATGGGGCTATGGGCGGTTACAGAAAATTGATGCCAGTACGCTGACTGAATACAACCGGCTTCAAAAAGTTGCCTCACTCTTTCTAGTGAATCGATGGTTTCTTGTTCAGTCTGAGTAGGAAAGCCATACATGAGATAGGCATGAACCATTATTCCAGCATTTGTAAAAGCCTGAGTCACTCGAGCCACCTGCTCTACGGTCACTCCTTTTTGCATGAGTTTCAACAGCCGATCGGAAGCAACTTCTAGGCCACCACTCACTGCTACACAACCTGCTTTTGATAAGAGGTTGGTAAGTTCTGGCGTAAAACCTTTATCAAAGCGAACATTCCCCCACCAGGTAATACAAATCTTTCTTTGAATCAGTCGCTCCGACAAAGCCTTAAGTATCGCAGGAGGGGCAGCTTCATCCACAAAATGAAATCCCCTCTGGCCTGTTTCTTTAATGAGAGACTCGATTCGATCTACTAAGATATCAATTGAAGCAGGATCATAACGTCCGATATAATCTAGTGTCACATCACAAAAGTTGCACTTCCTCCAATAGCAACCATGAGCCAAAGTAAGCTTATTCCAACGGCCATCAGACCAAATACGATGCATGGGGTTAAGCATTTCAAAAATAGATAAGTAGCAATCCATTTTTAAGCCATCATAAGTGGGAATGCCTGTTTCACGATGCGGGATATCATGAAATTCAGGGTTATTTTTATAAATAACTCGAGGAACCGACTTTCCTGCTGACTCCAATACAAAGGTTCGGCAAAAACTATTGTTTGGGAGTTCCAAAGGAATTCCTAGTGAAGCTTCTTTACAAAAAACTTTTTGCTCAAGATATTCAAGAAGACACAAAAGTGGCCGCTCACCATCATCTAGAGTAATAAAATCGAAATAATCAAAAACGCGGGGTTCATTTAATTGCCTAAGTTCTGTGTTCACATATCCCCCACCTAGAATGATTCGAAAAGCACCGTAAACATTCCCAGGAAAGGGCACTGTCATACCTACTATCTGAGGCTTATATGTCTGAATGAGCTCAGTCGATATTTCATCCAAAAGAAGATCCACTAAAGTGGGCTTCGAATGCAACGCCTGGTGCAGAGGATCAAACAAAGAGGCACTCGCAGCTAAACCGTCTCCATAGCGAGAAAGTTCAAATCGAGGATCAATTCCTTTCTGAATAACATCCACTAAATCATCCAAAAAAAGGCTAGCCAAGTACTTTGCACGATCCCCAACACCCAAGGATCCAAAAGCCCAGGCAATAGGATCTGGATCCTCACTCAAAGCAGACTCGCCAATTGCTCTAAAACGTGGACCCTCAGGCAGGAAGTCTCGAGTGACGATTCGCAGCGCCAAACTTGGATCTTTGCCTTGTAAAAAAAAAATCGTAGGCTCAATCACTCCCAAATACTTGTCAAAATTCTCTAAAAAAAAAGCAAATTCTTGTCGAAATTTTGGCCTTTTATGTAGCTCCTTAAAAATCTGTTTAAGCCCCTGTTGAGAGAACAATCGCAATACCAGCTGGATAGCTGGATCAGACTGATCCACCCAATATCCTCGACTCCTAAGAAAACCTGTTAAATAGGCAGTGGCTGGGTAAGGAGTATTGACTTGAGTCATAGGAGGAGTCAGTAAAAGAATCTTCATAAAGGAAGTGTATTTTAGCATTTCCGACTTCATTTGTCCATTATTTTCAAGAGAGTACTAGCGATACTGCTTCTGATATGCGAAATATTTTTAACTATGAAATCCTTTTTGAAAAATATTTTCTACCCTTCACCTCGGATGAGGCGACTCAATAGGTGCGGCGAAGCACAGTATCTGGCTGGTCGAAACTCTAAACTCAAGGAAACGCTCCGAATCTTTGGAATTGCATTGGAGTACTTTAAAGGAATGAAGGCCCTTCATAAAATTGGCCCTGCAGTGACTGTTTTTGGTTCTGCGCGATTTAAGGAGGGCCATCCCTATTATCAGCTTGCTCGAGAAGTAGGAACTCTATTAGCCCAACACGGGTTTACCCTCATCACTGGAGGGGGCCCAGGCATTATGGAGGCAGCCAATCGGGGAGCTCAAGAATCAGGCGGTACCAATGTAGGATGTAATATCCAATTACCCCACGAACAGAATCCAAATCCTTTTTTAGATAAAAGCATTACTTTTAATTACTTCTTCGTTCGTAAAGTCATGTTGATCAAGTACTCTTACGCTTTTGTCATTCTACCGGGAGGAATGGGAACTCTGGATGAATTAACCGAGGCCATTATCTTGATCCAAACTGGAAAATTGTACGATTTTCCAGTCATTTTAATGGGAAAAGAATATTGGCAAGGTTACATGGACTGGGTTCAAAACGTAGTAGTTGCTCATGGTGCACTGTCCGTGACTGACATGCACTTTATCAAGATGACCGATGATCCCCATGAAATGATTCGAATCATCCAAGAAACCATCACAACTTTGGGACTCACGGTAACCCCTATTTCTCCTGCATCGAATCAAAAAAAATGACGCTAAATTCCAGATCTTTTTTAAAAAACTGGTTGCAGTGTTTTCAAAAGAAACCTAAAACGGTTTTTTAGGAGATATCTATGGCAAAGAAAAAAACAAAATATTCATTTATCAGCGAAGTTTATGAGGGTGTTCTGAAAGCAGCTCAGGTCAATAAAAAGGGGCAAATTAAAATCAAGCGTTCAGACTTGAAAAGCTGCTTAGAAAGTGCTTTTGCTAGTGGCGCCAAAATGGCAGCATCCGGAGAACGCGTTCGTTTTCCAGTCATTGGCGCATTGGTACGTAAAGAAGTCAAAGCCCGCAAGGCAGGAAAAGGAGTCAATCCTTTCACCGGTGACCCCATGGAAATCAAGGCCCGTCCAGCAAGCAAAAAGCCTCGTTGGTCTTTTCCTAGGTCCCTGAAGGAAACCTTTGCAAACAAGAAAAATTGGTAATTTTGAGTTAAGCCACGTCTTGAGTTCTGCATTCGAACTTGCTTTATAGACTGTTTTAAAAAAGGACGTGGCTTTTTTCATGGTTGGGATGAGGAGAAATATGCGACTTGTCACTTTCTTAAACAGCCAACAAAAAGAAGAAGTAGGTTTAGTTCATTCAACCCAATCCACTTCCGTCATCATCCCTATCATTCAGGCGATTCAAAGCTTGGGCCTTCAAAACGAACTTTCCACCTTTCCCTGGTTCACTGGAACTTTAGGTATGCTCACGGTCATTCGAGAGCAAAACTCGTGTTTGCCCTTTCTCCAGCGAATCTCTGAGGCCTGTCTTGAGAATCGGATTCCCCTTTCTATCCAGCTACCAGTTAGCCAAACCCAGCTCCTGTCACCCATTCCACGGCCAGTGTCCATGAGAGATGGATATGCCTTCAGACAACACGTAGAAGCCGCACGCAGAAATCGGGGAGTACCCATGATCCCTGAATTTGACCATTTTCCTGTTTTTTATTTTACCAACCATCTTGCGATCACCGGTCCTGGGACCGTTGAAGTGCAAAAGTTAGCATGCGAAAAACTCGATTTTGAATTGGAAGTTGCAGTCGTCATAGGAAGGTTAGGAAAAAATATTCCTGCTTCCCAAGCCGATTCCTATATTTTTGGATATATGGTCATGAATGATTGGTCTGCGCGTACCCTTCAAATGGAGGAGATGAAGCTCAATCTAGGACCAGCAAAAGGAAAGGATTTTGCTACTTCTTTAGGTCCTTACCTCATCACTCGTGATGAACTTCAAAAACAAGCTATCCCTGGCCCTTATGGGGAGCGCCATGATCTGAAAATGAAAGCATTTATTAATGGTAAACAACTTTCGGATGGCAACCTGAAGGACATGAGTTGGACCTTTGCTCAAATCATTGAACGAGCTAGCTATGGTGTTACTCTTTACCCTGGCGAAGTGATTGGATCTGGCACCGTTGGAACGGGATGTTTACTTGAATTAAATGGATCCAAACTCACAGACAATCTGTGGTTACAGCCCGGAGACGAAGTGGTGATGGAAGTTGATGTCTTAGGTAGGTTGGTTAATCAAATCGCTGTGGGAAAAGAGGAGTCACATTAGCATGACTCCTGGGCTTCGCCTCTTTCACTACTGGCGTTCTTCAAGCAGCTGGCGGGTAAGATGGGCACTTGCTATCAAAGGAGTGAGTTGCGAGTTTGAACCCATCAATCTTCTGAGCGAAGAACCAGAAAGTCAAACTCATCTCAAAAGAAATCCGATGGGGTATGTTCCCGTTCTGGAATTAGTTGGGATTCATCCTAAAATTCGATATCTAGGTGAATCAGTTGCGATCTTAGAGTGGCTCGAAGAAACTCATCCCAACCCTCCGCTTTTTCCTTCTGATGCTCTCCTCAAAGCACGCTGCCGACAGCTAGCTGAGATTCTCAACTCAGGAACCCAGCCTTTACAAAACCCCAGTGTTGCAGCCTATTTTTCAAATAATCCTATTGAGCAACAAAAATGGAACACCCATTGGATTCGAAAAGGACTCAATGCATATGAAACGATTGTTCAGGAAACTTCTGGAAAATTTTCGATGGGCGACAGCATTACCTTCCCTGATCTGTTTTTAATTCCTCAATGTTATAATGCAAAAAGAAACGAAATCTCACTTGAGGAGTTTCCAACCATCTATCATATCTATCAGCAAGCGATTCAAACAGAAGCCTGCCAAGCCTCCTGCCCAGAAAAATTTCAATAGTCTGAATCAATATTTCCATACCTGATTAATTGAGACAGGACGCCAAGGATGAACTATTCTTTTTGGAATTGTTAGAAAAACCACCCCTACCCCTTTAGCCAAAGCTAGCATTTTCTTCCATTGGGGAACGATGGTTCGAGTATCCCAAGCCCTCGGGCCTCGAGCGAGAACCGTTTCACCGATTTGGGAATACACCGAGCAAGCAGCAGAAACAGCAAACGCTGCTCGCAATGGAAGGTAAGATAAACCTGCTCTTCCTGATGCATAGTAAGACCTGGCTTCCAGTAGAAGTCTTTTCACTAGAAAGGCAACCTCTCCGCGCTTGTCCAACTTTTCTACATCGGACTGGGTTAGACCGCGCTCACGCAGCCATTCCCCAGGAAGATAAACTCGCCCTAACCTAAAATCTTCCTGAATATCTCGCGCAATATTCGTCAACTGCATTGCCATTCCCAAGTCAGCAGCATGCTTCAGTGCCTTTTCATGGCTAATGCCCATCACATGAACCATCATAAGCCCCACCGTTCCAGCCACACGGTAGCAATAGAGTTTCAAATCCTCCAGAGTTTCGTATGAATACCCTCGAACATCCATCGCCATCCCTTCCAACAATTCCAAAGGATAATGCTGGGGAATTTGATAACGACTGCTGACAAATTGAAAAGCAACAAAGACAGGATGATCTTGAGATTCAGAATTGAAACACGATTGTGTCCGATCCCTCAAATCCTGCAATTGCGCCTGGGCTTGAACAGTGGAACTTGCCTGATCCACTTGATCATCGCAGTACCGACACCACCCATAGAGGAAAAAAGCTGCCGCTCTGGAATCTGGACCAAAAAGCCGTGAGGCTAGAGAAAAGCTCTTGGACCCGACCGTAATCATTTCACGACAGCGATCCAGTGCATGGAAAATAGGATCTGAAATAACCTCAGACATAAGCTAATTCTGCTGACTCCAAGCCTGCCAAATTGAGGCGTTTGGTGCGAAGATCCTCGAAAATGACACTTGTGGTGGCCTTTGCAGAATTCACCACTCCAGGAACACCTGCACCTGGATGAGTACCTGCTCCTACAAAATATAACCCAGAAATATCTTTGTCTCGATTATGTGTCCTAAAATAAGCACTTTGAGTCAACGTGGGAGCTAAAGAAAAAGCGGCTCCCAAATGAGAATTGAGTTCTGTTTTAAAGTCTTCCGGGGTAAAAAATCTTTTTGTAACAATTTCATTTTTTAACCCTGGCATATAATATTTCTCTAAATAACTTAAAATCTTATCTGCATACCTAGGAGCTTCTTGGCTCCAATCGACTGTAGATTTTTTTAAATTAGGAACTGGAGATAGCACATAGAATGTCTCACACCCCTCAGGCGACAAAGAAGGATCGGATTGGGTTGGCGAATGCAGGTAGAGTGAAAAATCATCTGCTAATTTTCCACGCTCAAAGATATCATCCAAAAGCTCCTTATAGCGAGGTCCAAAAATAACATTATGATGAGCTAAATTAGGATACTTTTTCTTGGTACCAAAATAAATGAGGAACAAGGACATGCTAAAATCCTTATTAGCCAGAGACTGAGTGGTTCTATAAGCCTTTTTTTCATTCCGAAGGAGGCTTTCGTAAGTATGCATTACTTCAGCATTACTCACCACTACCTCACTCTGATAAACGACTCCTCCTTTCGTACGAACTCCAGTAACTTTCCCCTGCTGAGTTAAGACTTCATCGATCTCTGCATTCAAGTGGATTTCGCCCCCGATATCTTTAAACAGCGACACCATTCCTTGAACCAGAGCTCCCGTTCCACCTTTTGGAAAATAAACCCCCCAATTGCGCTCTAAAAAATGAATCAAAGTATAAATGGAAGAAGCTTTAAAAGGATTTCCTCCAACTAATAAAGAATGAAAACTAAATGCCTCCTTAAGTTGGGGATCCCGAATATACTGGTTGACCATACTGTACACGGACCTAAAGGCCTGAAGTTTAATCAATTGAGGCGACACTCGAATCATACTCCAGAGATCTAAAAAAGGAACATGAACTAGATTGGTATATCCCTCGTGAAACACGGCTTCAGAATATTTCAGAAATTTTTTATACCCTTCAACGTCTTCCGGAGATTTGGCAGCAATTTGATCATAGGTAAGTTTTTCATCATTCGAGTAATCAAAATGATATCCATTCTCCCAATAAAGTCTGTAAAAAGGCATAACAGGCATGAGCTTGACGTAATCATCCATATTTTTACCCGCTAACTGATAAAGCTCCTTCAGACAATCAGGAGCCGTAATCACCGTGGGCCCGGCATCAAAGGTAAATCCTTGATCGCGAAAAACGTAGGCTCTTCCTCCTGGAAGATCCCGTTTTTCAAAAACAGAAACCTGAAAACCTGCAGCCTGCAAACGAATTGCCATGCTGAGGCCACCAAATCCACTTCCAATCACAATTGCTTTTGGTTTACTCATAAGCTTGAGACAGCCTTTCTCCCAGTTGTTTTATTTGAGCCAGTGCCATTTTCTCTCGGCTATTTAAGGTTATAGATAATTCTAATTGTTGAATTGCTTTTGACAAAAACTCCCAAGCATGTTTTTTTGCTACTTCCTTTAATTCGTATAACTCCATGAAAGGATTCAAAAATGAATCATCTGGAAGATGATCCACAGCATGAGAAAACTCTTTAAAAATTTTTTCTGGATAATATTTAGACACAACAGCCCAAATCCAAGAAGGTCTCTTCAAAAGAAGGTCTTCGTATTTTTTTGAATAGTCATTAATCGACTCAGATGGTTTAAATTTGAGATTACCAATATCATCAAACATCTGAAGTGCTACTCCAAATTCATGTCCGAATTTTTCAAGAATTTTTAGGCGTTCTGGAGATGCCCCCGCCAGTACCGCGGCCAAACCCATGGCTAACCCTACCAAAGCTCCACTCTTCAACTCCAGAGAGGCCATACACACGGAGTAGACTCGATCATAGGGCAAAGAATCCATTGGCACACCCACGTCAATTGCTTGCCCAAAATGGGCTCTCAGCAAAGTGTCATGGCAAAGTCGATACATCAACAGTTCCTGTTCTAAAGGAAGGTTGAGGTCCCTAATTTTTTTCATTGGCCAAAAATACAGCCAATTCCCTGCATTCAGCGCAACAGGAAGACCATAACGTAAATGCAAAGTGGGTTCACCTCTTCTCACCTTGCTTCCATCTTGGATATCATCAACCACAAGCGACCCGGAATGCAACGCTTCTAAAACTTCACCACAGGTATTGCAAAGTTCTTTTTCCCTCTCAGAAAGTTCCATAGGAAAATCATTAGTACCGGCAAGGAGAAAACTCATTTCAACTATTTGATTTCGAATTTTTTTCCCTGGGCGTCCATAAAGATCATCAATGGGTTGAATCAAAGTTTTCTCGAGCAGGTCATGCATTTCATCAGGCTGAGTCAATCTCAGAATATGATCAATTTGGGAACCCACTGGAAATTTAGACATCATGTCTGCTGTTCTCAAGCTGAATCCTTTCTCTTTTATCAAACAGGCATCGCACCGCTTTAGACACTGGTACAGGAGGCTTTCCGCTTAAGATTCTCACAGTATCGGAGAATTTCAAGCGTCCGCTATAAAATCTCTGAATTAATCCTTGATTTAACTGGTAAAATCTTTGAAGTACCTGATATCGATCTACTGGCTTTGCTGCCAAAAATAACATCCTATTCAGTAGATAATAGAATTTATTTTTTTTATCATATTCAATTCTTTTTTGTTCCATCCATCTACAAAGAAATTCTGAATTTAATTCTGAAAATTGGCTAATTAAGTCGGCAACTTGCACCGCGTAACAAAATGAATATCCAGTCACTGGATGAAACCAGTCACCTCGAACTCCCACACGGGGAACAAGATCTACCCAAGATTTTTTTTCTCTTTCAGTCCAGCAATCTTTAACAAGCGGAATAGGGAGAGCCCCCACTTCTTCTCGATCCACAGAAGAAACCCTCCAACCTCGCCCCATTAAATATTTTTGTATTTCCTCTCTCACAAGGGGCACATTCAAGGAGCCTGAATTGCTGTACCGAGTATCTTCAATCAGTAGCGAGTGATCACTCCAAGGAAGTAAGTAAAAGAATCGAAAACCTTCTTCCTGCGGACAATTTACATCCATAAGAATGGGATTTTTCAGCCCATGAGGATGAAACAGAGTCACATCCTGTCCCACGAACTTTTGATACCCTACCCGATGAGAAACGACTTCTCCAAACCCTCTGCCATCAATAATGCATCGTCCCGTTAAAAAAGTACCATCGTGTAGCTCAACGTTTGAAGCAGTGATCCTCTTGACTTTTTTCTCTAAGAGCAAACTCTCACCCAAAATGGGAGCAAGAACTGAGTGAAATTTTTCAGACTTTACTGAATGATATTTAGAGTGGAGGGTTCGAGAAAAAGCAGGGAAATGAACGGTGTACTCATCCCAGCTTCGACTCACCAGGGGACTGATCCAATTCCATTGGGATTGACTTATGTCCTCGTCATGGAAAGACCACGTATGATTTCCTCCCAAACGGCTTTGCTGTTCGATGAGCAAAATCTTCCACTGAGGATAGAGGTACTTCAAACGGTAGGCAATCAAGCCGTTGGCCAGCCCTCCACCCACTAGAATCACATCCCAATCCACACTTGAATGGTCTTCCCCACACCTTCCCATTACCTCATTCTTCCCCAAAAAGGTTGGTTTTGAACAGGGGGAAAATGAGAAATAGGGAAGAATTCTTGAATTTGAGCTGAAAAAGAATATCTTTAAACCGTGCTTCTTTCACGCATTGGCCTAAAAAAAGACTCTTGCTCCATGAATCTCCCCACTGATGACCTTTCGTGGTTTCGTTTTCTTCTTCCATGGCTTACACTCTCTTTGCTTTTCCATTGGGTAGCTGCGATTAACAGCGTTGGCTTTTATCATAATGACGAGCATTTCCAGATTGCTGAGTTTGTCTATGCCAAATTAGGGAAGAGCTCATTTATGGATCTCCCTCTCGAATTTCGAGAGCTCATGCGCCCTTGGCTATTTCCCGCCCTTCTTACGGTGTTGACCAAAACACTCAGGGCGCTGGGAATTTCAAACCCCTTTGACTGGGCGTTGAGTTACCGAATGTTTGCTGCATTCTTGGGGTGGCTCAGCGCTGCATGCTTATCGATTTGTTGTTACTCGTGGTTTCCCGACGTTCTCAAGGATGCAGACAAAACTGTAGCACAAAAAAAAGGAAGGAAAAAGGCAGTCATCGCAACAGCTCTTTTCTGGTGCTTGCCAGCCCTTCATGCAAGACACTCCTCAGAAAATCTTGGCGGATCTGTTTTTTTTATTGGACTATCCCTTCTCGCTCTCTCTCCACTGCCCCGAATAAAAACTTCCATTGGTTTATTCGCTGGACTCTTATTTGGGTTTGCATTCGAATTTCGTTACCAGGTAGGCATCATGATAGGTGGTGCTCTGATGTGGACCATTCTCATAGCTAGGGTACGTTTTTTTCAACTGATCCCCATTTTTTTAGGAATCTTTTTTTCTATTTTTCTAGGAACTTTGGCTGATTACTGGGGATATGGCCAGTGGTGTTTTGCTCCTTGGAATTATTTTAAATTTAATATATTGCAAAATCATTTTTCAATCGGTGAGATATCCCCGTGGTGGAACTACTTTCGTCTTACTTTTACGGAAACCTGGCCTCTCCTTGGCATTCTTTCCTTGATTTCTTTCATTGTAGCATGGATCAAAAACCCCAGACATATCTTGACTTGGAGCCTACTTCCTTTTTTCTTTTTTCATTGTTTCATAGGGCACAAAGAATTGAGATTCCTATTTCCCATGGCTCATGCAGCAGGCATTGTTTTTGTTCAGGCTTGGCAATCATATCTCCCAAATTCTCTTTTTATCTTCAAACAAATTTCCTGGTTCCAATGGCCCTATCGTATCTTAATAGGTTACAACTTGATCGCCCTTATTACTTTAATAAGCCTGCCTGCATCGATGCCGATCCGCTTTTACCAAAAGCTCTACACTTTCAAGCCTACAAGTTCATTCACAGACAATTCCTCCTCATTTAGAATCTACTACAAAGACAATACTTTATTTAACTACGGAGGTGCGATGATGAATTTCTATCTACCTGAGCACCTATCCAGTACTCCATACGCTCAATATTCGGAACTCATGCCTCTGTTAATACAAAGCCCAGAGCCATTGTGGATCTTCCACTCGAGAAACACCCTCCCACAAAGCGAGCTCACGAACGAATCTTCCGTTCTTCAGCACTGGTGTCAACCGGAGTTCTCGACTCTCCCAGCATGGCTGGAGAAAATCCCTTATCATCAGACTTTTGATAACGTCACGAACTGGACTCTTTTTCGATGTCAAAAGCCTCTTCTGTTTTAATACAGAACCACGCTTCGAACACTTTCCCCTGAATGCATTAAATCAAAAGCGTGATTGATCTCTCCAATACCCATGGTATGCGTCACCATTTTATCTATTTCCAGATTCCCACGCATATATTGATCGACGTATCCTGGTAACTCTGTACGTCCACGTACACCTCCAAAAGCTGTGCCTTTCCATACTCGGCCGGTCACAAGCTGGTAGGGCCTCGTTTGGATCAGTTTTCCGGCACCTGCGACTCCGATGATAATAGATTCTCCCCAGCCCATACGGCAGCTCTCGAGTGCTGCCCTCATTAAATCTACATTTCCCACACATTCAAAAGAGTAGTCCACACCGCCATGTGTTAATTCCTCAATAATATTTTGGATAGGACGATCTAGTTTATTTGGATTGAGAAATTCAGTAGCTCCTAATTGTTTTGCTAATTCAAATTTTTTTTCCTCAATATCAATGGCAATAATGCGCTCCGCTTGAGCCATGACACATCCTTGAACCACACTCAAACCGATACCACCTAACCCAAAAATAGCAACACTAGATCCAGGGCGAACTTTTGCAGTATTAAGAACGGCACCAATACCAGTAGTAATTCCACATCCTAACAAACATACCTTCTCTAAAGGGGCATCGGGTCTAATTTTAGCTAACGCAATTTCAGGAATTACAGAATATTCTGAAAAGGTTGATGTACCCATATAGTGGAAAATTTTTTTCCCGTTCTTAGAAAAACGAACGGTTCCATCAGGCATTAAACCAGACCACTCCGTATCATTCAGGGCAGTACAAAGATTCGTTCTTCCTGAACGACAATTCAAACAATCATAACACTCTGGAATATAAAGCGGAATTACTGAATCACCCGTTTTCAGTGCAGTAACTCCAGGACCAACTTCCTCGACGATTCCTCCCCCTTCATGACCTAAAACACATGGAAAAACCCCTTCTGGGTCCTCACCAGACAAGGTGAACGCATCCGTATGACAGACACCACTAGCCACCATGCGCACTAATACCTCGCCTGCTTTTGGACATTCGACTTCAATTTCTTCTATTTCCAGCGGTTGTTTAGCTTCCCAAGCAACAGCAGCAATGGTTTTCATTGGTCTTTTTCTTTTCCGAGAAGACTGCGAATCACTTCAAGCCCACTCTCAGTAGTAGGAGTAAGCACCCCATAACCGAAAGTTTTCTTCTCATCTGCCGCTAGATCTTGAACCTTTTTTACAAATTCAGGATTGGGAAAGTTAAATCCAATGTCAGTTTGAACAAACGCGCTATACTGGGTCTCCTCGGCCAATGATTGCAAAGCAACAATAGATTCCGCTGGATTTCCATCTTCAGCATCTCCTATCCCAAATGAATACCTATCCCAGCCGTTTAAATCATACTCTTCAAGAATTTCTCTCGTTTTATTTATACCTACTGAATAATCGGTACCACCGTTAATAAAAGATTTAAAAAATTTTTCCTCTGACTTAAACTCCATAGCTCTATCTGAAAAACCAACGTACCTGAAAGAGATTTGTTTATACTTTGTACTTAGCAAAGCCTTAAAATTGAATATAAACTGCTTAGCCATTTCAATTGGTTTGCCCATCATGCTGCCAGTCATATCCATCCATACGACAATCACTGCTTTCATCTCAGGTCTAGGAGTTTTCTGAACTGAAGGTACAATCCAGTCTCCTGGCTGAAGGTATTTTAACCCTTCCTTGTAAATTAATCGTGAATTTACTTTTCGAGGATCGATGCCTTTTTTCTGATAGGCCTTCATGCCCAACTCAAGGATCCTTGGAGCAACACGATTCCACAAAATCTCCCCATTTTGCCTCTTTTCTGCTCCATCTCGCTCTGATGCAATGACCAGACAGGGACCAGGTTTAGGCCTTAAATGCGGAAGCTCAATATTCTCTTTTAGGTATTCTCCGAGTAACTCTAGAGGGACTTCCACCT
>Ga0302320_10018500_pt1 | contig 14045 bp, 8 predicted proteins | sample Bog_T0_3_FD_202130 | JGI IMG/M metagenome (GOLD analysis project Ga0302320, IMG submission 202130) | Peat permafrost microbial communities from Stordalen Mire near Abisko, Sweden - Bog_T0_3 | ecosystem: Environmental > Terrestrial > Soil > Wetlands > Peat | place: Sweden: Abisko, Stordalen Mire... | reverse complement strand
GATTCTCTGCTAACTTCCTTCCAGTCCGTAGGAGTTAAGGCGTATTCGGTCGGTCCCTTGCCGTCAAGCCACCACTGAAGCAGATTAGCCGCGAAATTCCAGCCATTGGCCTTCCATCGGTCCCGCTCTGCAACGAGGCGATTTCGTTCGGACTCTTCGTTAGTGGAATCCGGTTTGCCTACGTTTTGGACGCCCGGAAATTGAAGCCCGCTGGGGTCCGTCTCATTCCCCGGCGCATTTCCTACATACCGATACGGATTCGTATCCGGTCCAAGCCCCAACGGATCCTCGGTCAGCCACCGCTGGCTACTTGGGTTATACCACCGCACGCCATGCAGTTGCAAACCGGTCACCGGGTCCGTGTACGTTCCCGTGTAGCCGAAAGCAAAATTCGGAACGACGCTCCCGGTGGTCGTCAGTCCCGAAACCTGCTGCCCGAACGGGCTGTAGGCGATGTGCTGCTCCAGCGCGCCGTTGTCGGTCACCACGTCGCGAACCGTGTTCTGATTGTCGCCTAACGCCCAGAGCGTTGTGCCTGGCGCGGACGGCAGTTGGTTGCTCCCGCTGCTCCAACTAAAATGCTCGTCCGCCAGCACCTGGTCCACCGCCCGTCCCCACAGGTAGCGGTCGGTGAGGTTGTCGTTGACGTCGAAGGCTAACACCATGTTTGTGCCGTCGAAGACGAAATGCTGCGTGCCTGCTCCTGTGCCGCCGGTAACCGTCCGGCCGATCAGACGACGCTGACGCCATTCGTAGCCAAGGTTGCAGCAACCCCAGTGCGTTCTTTGGGTTACAGAACGAAAAACCCAGCGATGCCTCGCCTTCCGAGAGTTTTTTCCCAGATGCGAGTTCCGTCTTAGAAATCGGGTTGTCGCAAAAGCCGTTCTCATGCCCGCATTATAGCAGATTTCGCCCGTCAAGGGGACGGCTTCTTGCGGGCGGGATGCGTGGCGTTGTGGACTTCTTTCAACTTGCGGATGGAGACCCGAGTGTAGATTTGCGTGGTCGTCAGTTTGGCATGCCCCAGCATGGCTTGGATGTAGCGAATGCCCGCCCCGTTTTCAAGCATGACCGTCGCCATCGTGTGGCGAAACAGGTGGCAACTCCCTTCCTTGCCGATGTTCGCAGCAGCAACGTAACTGCCGACGAGGTTTGACATCTGGGTGGGTGCAAATGGCTTACCTCGATGCGTGAGGAACAGCACGTCGCCCGCCCTGTCGCCGACCAGCAATCCAGGACGAACTTCAACCTGATAACGCTCAATCCATGCCACTGCCCTGTCCCCAATGGGCAACATCCTGTCTTTCTTCCCCTTGCCCTGGCGGATGATGACCGTGCCACGCTCTGCGTCGATGTCGCAGGGATGTAGCCGCAGCAACTCCATGCGTCGAATCCCAGTTGAGTAGAGGGTCTCCAAGATGGCACGGTCCCGAATGCCCATGTGCGTGGCGACATTGGTTGCGTTGATGACTTGCTCTGCCTCACTCGCTGTCAGGACAGCCTTCGGCAATCGGTATTCGGTCTTGTTGAGTTCAATATCGGCGGTCGGATTGTAGAGGACGTGGTTGTTGCGGGCCAGCCACCGAAACCATGCCCGCAGAGCCACCATGCCGTTGTTTTGACTCTGGAAACTCAGTGGGTCGCCGTTTCGCTTGCGATAGTGATAGAGAAACCGCTGGTAGCGTTCGGCAATGGGCTTGGTGACTTCGCCGGGCTGGGTAATGCCCCTGGCTGCCGCCCAGTTGATAAAGCGGATGACCTGTTCCCGCCGTGTCGTGACGGTTCGCTCCGAGTAGTTCCTGGCCTGCATCCATTCGCAGAACTGCCTCATCATGGCAATCATCCCTCGCGGGTCTTTGGGGTCGCCCTTGGGTTGCTTGCTCTTACGTGCCATGCTTAGGTTCTCCCACTACGACATAACGAAGTTTTTCCGTTCCAGTGTGCGTTTTCACTCACTTTCTTGCCCGAGGGTGGTGAGTTTGTTGCCCTCGTGGAACTTGCGTTGTTTTTCGAGGCCCGACTTCGGCCCGACTTCGGCCCGACTTGACCCCGCCCACCCCCCGACTTCTGCTCCTCTTGCCCCGACCAGTCGTGGTCGTACTGCCTCCTCAACTGCTCCACATCAATCAATCGAGCCAGAAAACGGCCGTGAGGATTGGGGGAAGGTTGGTAGAGCAACTCGTAAGCGAAGGATTGCCCACGACCACCACGATGCACCATGAGGTATTCCAACTCTTCCAATCGTTTCAAGTGGGTTTTCAGTTGGGTATGCCCCCAGCCCGTAGACTCCCGAATATCACGGCGGCTGAAACGGTATTCAGCACGGTCAATGCCCAACCGTTCACAGGCACTGACCACCATCTCATCAATCAGGGCGAGTAGGCGGCGGGTCTGAGGCGAGAGGTCGTCCACCGACTTCCCCAATACCTCACATGCCAACTTGTTTGCCACGGCAATATCGTCCAGGGTGGCCTCGATGTACTCCACGACCTCATCGTGGTGAACGATGGTCTTTACCGGGCGTTGGTACTGGTGCAGCAAGGCGATTGCTCGGATGAGGGTCAGGTATTTTAGATGATCTCGGCGGGTACGGGTCTTATCATCCAAGAACGTGAGCGACTCGGCGTAGGGATTGGCTACCAACAATGGTCGTAGCAATCGCTGGGCGTTGCGGTGGAGGGCGATAGTTGCGTGGCGATCATGTTCGGCCAGGAGACCGGCAAGGGTCTGGCTCCGTCGCTGGAACTGATGAATAGCCCTCGTTTGCTCCCTGTCCTCATCCACCGCGAGGAGCAGACAGCGGTTCAAAAGTTCCTCGTCAATCTTGATGGCCGTGGTGGTTAAAAAGAGCATCACCGGACCTTGCACACGGTACTCGTGAGCCACGAGCCGTCCCGTGCCTGGGTCTTTACCCGTGCTGGCGATTGCCAATGTGCCTTCACTTTGCAGGAGTTTCAAGGCGTAACTTACCCGCTCCGCTCCCTCTTCCTCCGCAATCGCTAAAATCTTGTGTTGCAGGTTGGTTTCGCCCATGTAGAACAAGCTCTGCCCGGTCATGGCGGAATACTTGACCTGATCCTCGGGCGGCACGAAGGCGAGGATGGCGTCCATGAGCGAACTTTTTCCGGCAGCCGAAGACGATTGCACGAGAATAGCAAGCGGTTGGTCAAGTTTGCGGCTTACGGCAGCGAGGTAGCCTAGGAGCTTGTTGGTCGTCTCACCGACCACATGAAAGTCCTGCACAACTCGATCCATGAGGCGTGGATCACGCAGCAGGGCCATCGCAGCGTCCCGCTCCTCGGCGGTCATCGGTGGCGTTGCTTCCTTGGGCGTCATTTCGGCGGTGATCTGCTTGTCCTGCAACTCCTCCAACTTGAGTAGCACCCTACCCAAGTCCTTCTTGACGGTCTCCTCTTCCACGTCCAGTTCCACGGACGCTTGGGCGATGAACTGCCGCCGGTGGCGGGCAACGTAGATGTCGAAGGTATCGACGAACATGCCCTTTTCGGTCGTTGCCAAGAGGTTTACCTTCATCTGGTCAAAGGCAAGGTTTTTGGTAAGCCCACGAACCCGATAACGACGATGCCCCAACTGGATAGTCACTTCATCGCCCTGGACCTCTGCTGCGACATCCTGGGGCATGGGCGGTAACGGCGATGCGGAAAGCACGGGGGCGGGTTCGGAGGCATTATCTGCACGGAGATCATCGTCGTCATCGTCGTCATACAATACCTCTGCGTCGTCGAGGTCGTCCAATTCAACGCCAATGCCGTCTGGTTCGCCTTCAACGTCGTCAGCCAGTTTGCCATTATCCATCCGATCCGTGTTTGCTGGGGCAACCTGCGACACTTCCACGACCGGCAGGGCTAGGCTTGCGCCCTTGCCCTGCCATACCGCCTTACGGATAACTTCTCCAAGCGATTGCCCTGCATCGGCAGCTTGGAGGGCGTAATCGTTCGCGTCCGTGCCGCTCGGCAAGGCCAGCAAGTAACATTCGATGCCAGCGGCGATCACTTTCGGTACGACCGCTTCTGCCGCTGCAAGTACCCGTCGGATGCCAAACTCCCGAAAAGCCGCCAAATGGTCGTCGGTGAGGGCATCCGCGCCGAAGGTGCAGGTGACGTTGCGATAGCCCGCGTTCCAGAAGGTCAGGGCGTCGAACAATGAGGGGCAGAGGATGATTTCTTGGCTCGCACCAAATGCCCCAACGTTCCACACGCCATGCCGCTCGTTGGAGACGTACATGTGCAGGGGCGTACCAGGGCGAAGGCACGGGCCAGTCTTGCGACCGTACAGGTCCACGATCCGACCCGTGCCATCGGCTGCCGTGATTGGGAAGACCACGCACCCGTTGAAGTGCTCATGGCCGGTGCCGCGGTAGATGCCAATCTCTTGTAAGCGGGTACGGATTTCCTTGCCCGTTTTTAGCCGCATGTGGGGCAGTTTCAGGCCCAACGTGCGGTTGGCGTAGCCGATGCGGAAGTGGTCAATGGCCTCGCCAGTCGTGATACCTCGGCCACGAAGGTAATCCAGGCCCTCGGTCGTTTCCTTGAGCGTGCCGTGGTAGTAGTCGATGACGAGGGCGAGCAATTTCTGGTCGTCGGCCTGGGCGGGCAAGTCGAGCATGGAATGTCCATTCCGGCAACAGTTCTCTTGATAATAAGTACATTTATCATAGTATCACGCAAGCGGGGTGCCTATCCCATTGCACGGGCGATAGTTGGACCACTCACCTAAATGCCCCCGTGACCTCATTCAATGCCTCCGTCCACGTCGGGGGCGTGATCGAGGGTGGTATCGTTGTCGGGGGCGTTGGGGCAGTAGGGCGTTAGGGCATCGACTTTCCACGCTGAACGCCCCGACGCCCCGACGCCCCAACGCCCCGTGCTACTGTGAAGCATCGTCGTTTCCTCTGTTGGGTTACAAACGTGAACGTCAACGGAAAAGTACAGGAGTGTCAATATCATGGGCGACGGGCGGGGAATGGAACCGCCTTCCGCATCGCAGGGCGTCGGGGCAGCAGGGCGTTAGGGCATTGATTTTCCACACTGAACCCGACGCCCTAACGCCCCAGTGCCCCGCCCCATCCGTGGCCTCATCTCATCGTAACTCCGAACTCCGTGGTGCAAACCCTGTTGTGCATGGTCAAAGAAAACCGGCGGTCGTAAACCGGAAAGCACCCCCGGTATGGAACCGGCCCGTGAGGTTTTTCAAAGAAGTCCCAGAATTACAAATTAGTTTACGCGAGTCCGTTAAAGTCGGTCGAGGTTCGACCGCCACCAACCGGCCTTCTTCGATTTCGTCCTTACGTTTTGCGATACGCAATCGGGCGGGTTCTTCGTGGTTTCAACAGTCGTTTCCGGCTCTAAACCGGCTTCCAATTTCGTGATCCATTGGTTCTGCGAAATCACACATGACCCAGATGACCGTGCTGGCCGAGGCCCGTATCCACAGTCCCTCGGAACATTATCGCCACAATTCTTCACGGCTTACGTTCACGAATTCGACACGAATTGGACGGTTTCCAGGGCTTGCTCGCTTGATATTGGGCTGATAATCGTAATTATCACCCTACATTACCGGATGAAAACCCAAGTGCCGAACGACGTGTATCGAGACTTTTTGGCAACCTGAACATGCGATGACGATCATAGATACCTCTATGATCGCTTTCATCGAATGGATCGCCCACCGTGATGTCGTCACGCTCTTGCGTCTGCTAGAGCGTGCCGACTATTTTGCTCCCGAGAAATACAACCTCGCCTTCGTCCAGGGTTTGGACGATTTGCTGGGGCGTATCCACGATGCCGCCGCCCGTGAGCAGATCGAGATCCTGCGGGATTTCGACTTTGCAAACTACATCAGCCGGTCACTGCAACGGACAGGCTTCACGGGTGCCGAATTAGAAGAACATTTCCACGATCTCATCACCCGCCTGCTGGTCCAACCCGGCAAGCTATTCAAGGGTTGGAACCCCACTCGGCACGGACCCCTTGAACGCAGATTTTTCCGTAGTGTGAAAAACGGACTGATTAACATTGCCGAAAAAACCCGCAACCGCCGAAAGTGGATGACGAGTACCGACCCAGTAGCACTAGCCGAACGTCTCCCAAGTCGCCCCGACCATTCCGGGGTAATGGAAACTTTTCGCCAGCACGTCGCCCGTCGCCTTGGCGTGTTAGCCCTCGCAATCCTCGATTGGCGAATTGACGGCAAGGACACCAAGGACTTGGTAGGACGACCGGACCTCGGATCGCCCACGGCATACACACTCAAAAGAGAAATTCAAGCGATCAAGGAATTGGCACGGCAGTTTGCGGCCAAATCCGACGATGCGGCGATGATTGCAGGGGTACGACGTGCGATGGCTGCCGAGGCCGAGACCGTGGCGAAACGCCAGCGGTCGGTTGCCGCAAGACAGGCGGGACGATGACCGGCCACGTCACCCGAGTTCCCCACGCTGCGAATGAGACGCATTCCTCATTGGTCGGCCCAAACGTCGAGTTCTCGTCCTGCGTCGTTCTTGGTGCGATTTAGGGGCATCTGGCGGGACGTCTAGGGCCTTTGCCGTTCGCAACCTCGGGCCATGAAGGACCGTCATAGCCATCCGTTCCGCCAGTACCATCCTTCCTAACACATAATGCCACGTACTGGCCACTTCATCGGCGGATACGACACCCTCGCACCCCGTATCTTTTGTGGCTAATAACAACACTCCCATGCTTTCGCTAAGGACTTTTTTCATGCCGGTCCTAGAACCGTCCATGACGCCCTACAGCGGAAAAACTCGTTGATAACGGGAATTGACCCGTTGGGCGATTTAGCTGGATGAAACCCGTTGGAACGATATGTGGCCGTTCCGGAAGCGGTTTCCACCGCGCCGTAAACGGGATGGGAACGGGGGAGTTCATAAGGTATTCGTTTGCGTTTCGCTTGGGGCGTTAGGTGTTTGTTTACCCAATGCCCAAATCCCCCACCCCAATGCTCCAAGAACGTAGGGCGTCAGGGCGTCAGGGCGTTAGGGGCATTAGGGCAGCGATAAATGTTTACATGGACGCCTAATGCCCTAACACCAAGAAATTGGGTACCTACAACGCCTCCAATCTGTTAAACTGATACCTGAGGGACAACCAGCCGGGTTGTAAACCGGCTGCTCAAACGAACCACACGGCGAGCCGTTTTACTTTCACGGCAGCCGTTTGGTTCGACCCCGAATGAAAGGACGGAAGCGGTGTCGGTAATCAATACGGAGATGGAAGCGTGGGAAAAATACCGTCAGCAAATGGAAGCGATGGGACTCGACCCTCGTGAACCTCACGTTGGCGAGGATAGCCCCCACTTTGAGAAGGTACAAGCCATACTCGCTCAGTTTGGCGGCGTCGCTCCGCTTCCGCCCCTGCCGCCGCAATGGAAGGGTGATCGCCCAGTGGACTACGACGGCACGCTGGAAGGCGTGGGCAAGTGGCTCGATTCCGAGATTAGGACTATTCACGGCGACAAGGCGTTTTGCGGCGGCGAGAACACTGGCCTGCTCCAGCTCAACGAAGTAATCGGCAATGCACATCGTGTTCTCCAGCATCTCGGGATCGAAGACCCGCCGAAGCGTCTGCCCCGAGCAACAGCAATCGAGGACGCTGTAAAACGGATCGAGAATCTGGCTGCATTCGTGGATGGCAAAATTAAGGAAGGCTGGCAATCCGCAAAGCAAGACCAATTGGTTGCCGTTTCAACGGACGCCAACCCATTGTATATTACTCGGTGGGGCGATCTTGGGATTGGAATTCACGAGAAGATGTACTACGCATTTACACAATGCCCGAGGCGAGGCGAGAGGGTAGCGTTGCGCACGGCGCATCTCCTAGAACTTCCTGGCGAGCAGTGGCGCGCTCTGCTGGACTGCCTTGCTCGATCGAGTGACGGCAAAACCGTCGAAAAAAGTGAACTTGCCCAGGAGTTCGGCTACTTCAAGAAGGGCGATGTTGATTCAAAGAAAGCTGCCTACGATGAACTCAGCGTGAAGGCGGCACTCCATAGAGTGACGCCTGCGATGGCTAATTTGGCAAAGAAGTTGCGGCAACTTGTCAGTTGCGAAGATAAGACTGTCGTCTTCAAGGCAGTGGGCGACAACTACGAAGCCGTCTTTCTCACCCAATACCTGCTGCGTGACGAAGAACGGCAGTATCGGTTTGGCAAAGCCAAATAGCGAGCGATGGCTAGCCATCGCCAGCCATTGCTAGCCATCGCCAGCCGCCTCTTCTGCCGCCATTCTCCTAACTCTAATAGGCGGGATGAGTTGCGTCATTTCCGAAAAAATCTTTTCGTCGGCCATCGCCGCACGACCTCAGCCACTGCTTACTTCTAAACGACCGACACTGGGACGTAGCTCATTGCTCCGTAAACCAGATCGGACCAAATCTAGACGCCGCAAGGCGAAGGAGTAAAGCAAATCGTGCTACTTACAATTAAGAAGACTAGTTTCGAGGATGTCCCTGCTGGGGCACACAAGGCCGTGTTTCGTGGAATAACTCCCACGGAGACGTGCAAAGGCGAGGCATACCGTTGGGTTTTTGAGGTCGTTGATGGCGACCTCAAAGGAAAAACGGCCAGTGACCTGTCGGATCGCAAAGTCACGACGATGAACAAGACCGGCCGTTGGCTCTGCGCATTGAGCGGCAAGCCCCTCGCAGACGGGACCGAGGTCAATCCCGAGGACTACGTGGGAAAAAAGTACCTCGTCATCGTTGAAGCAAAAGAGAACGGGCGGAACAAAATCGCCACGTTCACGCCGCTGACCATCTGATTGTTAATCCGAACGCACATTGCCCCACGGGTGCGTTGCCCGTGGGGCACTGCGTTCTTCCATCTATAGTTCTTAGAATGAAAGTAAATATAATATGTACGATGATTCTGTTACGAAGATTGAAAATGCGCTCGCCTACGCTGCGCTGGGCTGGGCTGTATTTCCTTGCCATACCCGTGAAGCAGATGGCAACTGTTCGTGCGGCAACCGACCGTGCTTCGACACCGCCAAGCACCCATTGACCGAAAATGGTGTCAAGAGTGCAGCAAAAGATGCGGGAACACTGGCGAAGTTTTTCACGGGCGACTATGCCGTGGCGAATATCGCTGTGGCGACAGGCGAACCCTCTGGGGTCTGGGTTATAGACGTGGACGATCTCGCTGCCCTTGCCAAGTTGGAATACCAATACGGTCGGCTTCCAAAAACGGCTATCGCAGAAACGGGACGTTGCGGGCGACATTACTTTTTCCGCTGGACGGAGGCATTAGCAAATCTGAAGAACTCCGTCAAATTTGCGGGCGAGTTAGACGTTCGCACTACGGGCGGGTACATTCTTTTACCACCCAGCGTCCACGCCACCGGCAAAGCATACCGCTGGCTGGTTTCGCCCGACGAAACACCGATTGTGGACGCGCCCGATTGGTTGATCGACATTGTACCCAAGCGGGAAACGCTGACGGTCAACGCCGTGTGCGTTGAGGAGCGGATTGCCAAGTACCTCGCAGCGTGTCCAGCAGCGATCAGCGGACAGAGTGGACACGCAACAACTTTCGGCGTCATTTGCCGTGTTGTGGAAACGTTTCCTGAGGTTCGGGGGAAGGACGACGAGGAACTACTGTCGCTGCTGAAAACGTGGAACGAACGCTGTGTTCCGCCGTGGACAGACCGTGAACTGTTGCATAAGATTGGCGATGCTCAAAGGAAGGCGGTTACGGCAACACCCACACCTATTAGCCCTGCCTCGATCATCACGTCCACGTCCAGCGTTCCTGTGGACAACGTTGACCCTCCCGAGGAATGGCCGACCTTGGATGCCGATGCCCGTCACGGCATCGCTGGCGAACTGCTGGGCACGCTTGAACCGCATACGGAAGCAGATAGTGCTGGGTTGCTGCTAACGTTCCTCGTTGCTTTTGGCAGCATCGTAGGTCGTAACGCTTACGTCTACGCAGGCGGCGACTGTCATCACGCCAATCTCTACGCCACGTTGGTCGGAGCGTCTTCTCGGGCACGAAAGGGGACATCGCTCGGGTACATCTTGAGTGTGTTTGCGGGCTTGGATACCGAGTGGAGCGGCAGGCGAGTCAATGGACTTTCGTCAGGCGAGGGCGTGGTCGCCGCCGTCCAAGATGGTTATGATGACGATGGAACATTGCTCACTGACGATAAGCGGCTATTGGTCATCGAGACGGAGTTCGGCACCACGCTACGTGTACTTAAACGAGAGCAAAACACGCTTTCTGGTGCATTGAGGAACGCATGGGATCGGGGCGAATTGGGCGTCTTGACACGTACCGCACCGCTCCGAGCGTCTAACGCCCACATAAGCATTCTCGGGCATATTACCCGAAATGAGTTGATCCGTTATCTGTCCGATGTGGACGTATTCAACGGGTTTGCCAATCGTTTTCTTTGGGTTTTGGTTCAACGGTCGAAAATGTTGCCCGAAGCTTCCCCGCCCACGTTGGACGATCTCCGACGACGATTGACGATGGTTTGCCAAACCGCCAAGAAGATTGCCGAGGTAAAGCGTTCAGCGTCCGCATCAGTGATCTGGTGCAAATCGTATCCAGCCCTCGTAGCAGAAAAGCGTGGACTCTGGGATGCCGTTACCTCCAGGGCGGAAGCACAGGTGCTTCGGCTCTCGCTGATCTACGCCTTGCTGGACGGCAGCGACACGATTGACGTGCCGCACCTGCGGGCAGCGTTGGCTATCTGGCGGTATTGCGATGAATCCGCCCGCCTAATCTTCACCCCTGACGGGGGCGATGGCGAAGGCGGCACGTTGGAAGCGAGAATCCGCCAGATTGTTCGTGAACGCCCTGGCATTATGCGGACGGAGTTGCGGGATACCATTTCCCACAAAATCAAAGCAGCCGAGTTGGAGGGGGCGTTGACGTGGCTTGCGGGCCGTGGAGAAATCGAACGGCGAACGTCCACGGAGAACGGCAGGGTTTGTGAGCGAGTTCATCCCACCGATGTTAAAAAGCAGATCGTTAGTGCGGCAATGACCGTGAAATCGGTATTACCACCGCCCACGCCCAGCGTAGACGATCTCGTAGCCGCTATCGTGGTCGCTCCCGCTGCCCCTGACGCCCCACTGCCCCAACGCCCCGCTGCCCCCGAGATAAATGTGGAAGGGGACAAGGGGACGAAGGCATTGACCGAAACCGAGTTCTTCGCTGAGATTCCGCAAACGCCCCCGGCAATAGCCAGGGCGGCTACGCTGACCGAGTTGCTCGATTGGCGAAACGTCAATGCAGCATCGTTCACTCGGCGTGCCGATGGGGTGGTTTGGGTTACAAACGAGGATCGCCTCACGCCCACGATCCGAGCGGCGATTGACGCCAACCAAGACACCCTTGCATCGCTCGTCCCCGTTGAGCAGCACGGGAAACGAAATGGAGATCGCTCGGCATGCGACATCCCTCTGAATCCGTCGAAGGAGGAGATGCGAGAGCGTTACCGCAAATGCCTTGCGGATGTTATCCCAGCAAAATACGAGAACGGCGTCATCGTCAACTGGGATGAAATGAATGCGATTTACCGCAAGGACGATCCACCGCTCACCGACGAATTCCGGGCACTATTTGAGTTGCCCAAGAAAACTACGACGGATAACGAAGCGGAATTCCTGGCCTTGTTGAATTCCATCGGAGAGGCGTGATGCTCCTGTAATTCGTTGCGGGCATGCAGGCCGAGTGGAAGGTAGAACGTCTAACACGATCATCGATTGGTGTTAGACGTTCTTTCGCTTTTGGTAACGATGGCAACTGGACAACGGACGACGATCAGCGTAGCAGCATCAACCGAGGTCGTGGGAACCGGCTGGCGAGGGCGTCGAGGGGCGAGGGAGCGGGAGGTGGGGTAGGTGTCGCTGGGAGCCGACGACGAAGGCAGCGGCTTACGGGGGCGGTTGCTTCGCCGTCTCATCGGTTGTCAGGGGTCGCTGGACCGACCCCTTTTTCCCTTGTTCAGCAACCGTGAGCATCAGCCGAAGCTTTTCGGGAGAAATGTCTACTGGAACCCACTCGCAGCCAAAAGGCTTCATTTGTGCCGGAAGCCCGTCCGTGTAATTGCTCTGAATCCCACGCCCTTCGGGAAGATTTATTCCGGCGACAGCCTGCTCGAACGGAATGTCGCGAGGCTCCATCCAGTTGATATCGGAGTTTGCGACCTCGACGAACCAAATTAGGGGCACATAGTCGGGGGCGAATTCCGACACATTGCTCCGCATGTCTTGATCGCGTAGCGGGGTCGTTCCACGCCAGGGCGTTTCCTTGCCAGAAATCCCCACATATTGCGTTACCGTTGACCTGGGCCCGACGAACGGCGAACGGTATATTTCGGGCATTTCCGATGCTAGAAGCCGATTATGCGGCCCATTCCAAGGTTCGTCAAAGCTGTATCGCCGGTACAAATCTATGTCGATATACTTTAGTATTAGAATACGCCAACTGTGGGCTAGCATTCCCTGGCGATCTGTTAAGTACTGCGGGGGATAACGGCCGTTTTCCGAGTAATAACATTTAATTGCCAGCTCAATTTGCTCAAGCCGGTTACAGGTTGCCGCATGGTGCATGGCCACCCGCCCTGCTTGGAACAGCAGCGTTCCCGCAAGAACAAGCAAACTCACAACCGCCGATAACAATAGGAGCTTCCAGGTTGTACGACGATTAATGGCCATTGTTAAACGAACCATGCGGTTGGATCGAACCATGCTGTAATTACTCGTATACGTCAGGCAGTAGAGTGGCGTCGGAGGCTATGGCTTAGGCGGAGGATTAGGTTGCACGGGAGTTACGAACTTAATCCCATTAATCGCGAAATATCCTCTTGCGGTAGCACTGTCGCATTGATTTCCACCGTGACGCGTTCCCACCGATGGCTCATAGCTGAAGATGCGGGCCTGTCCGTTGGGCCCAACCGTCACCTGTACGTTGCGTGTCTGCAACTCGCTGTCGAATATGCCCCTACCAACTGTGCCGTTAACCGCCTGATTCACGACCTGGCCGTTCCCGCTGCGAGCGTCGGTCATGGTCGCCGAGGCCTTGTTTCCCTGGCCGTTTGCGGTGATGGTGATGTGATACGAGTAAGTGACATCGTAAGTACCAGCCTTGAGGTTCATGACATACCCGTTGATATGCCCACCACCGCCACTGGCGAGGTTGATTGAGTTGCAGCAGAAGTCGCCGATCGCAACCAGGTCGGAGAATGCGGTTGGATGAGCGGGGGTCTGTGCCCCCCAATTGTTTTCAGAGTTCCGCAAGCCGAAACCGGGCCTATGCGTGATCCACTGGTTTGTGAGGCCCCAGCCGAACATCGAAGGCCAATCGCGAGCCGAAATGTCAAATACTACATAAGGACCGCATGCGTCGCCTGTCAACGGAAAAACGGGAGTGGGCTTTCTTCCCCTTGGCCATGTCCCGGTCAGCCCGCTCGGATCCGTCCCATCCGTCGGTCCATTCCCGCAGTAGCGATACGGATTCGTATCCGGTCCCAGCCCCAGCGGATCCTGCGTCAGCCACCGCTGGCTACCTGGATTATACCACCGCACACCGTGGAGTTGCAAACCGGTCACCGGGTCGGTGTAAGTCCCCGTGTAGCCGAAGGCACAATTCGGCACGACGCTGCCGGTGGTCGTCAGTCCCGACACTTGCTGCCCGAACGGGCTATAGGCGATGTGCTGTTCCAGCGTGCCGTTGTCCTCGACGACGTCGCGGACCGAGTTCTGGTTATCGCCCAATGCCCAAAGCGTTGTGCCGGGGGAACTGGGAAGCTGGTTGCTCCCGCTGCTGTAGCTGAAGTGTTCGTCCGCCAGCACCTGGTCCACGGCAGGACCCCAGAGGTAGCGGTCCGTGAGGTTGTCGTTGCCGTCGAACGCCAAGACCATGTTCGTGCCGTCGAAGACGTAACGCTGCGTGGTTGCTCCGGTGCCCGTGACCGTTCGGCCGATCAGACGACGCTGACGCCATTCGTAGCCAAGGTTGCAGCAACCCCAGTGCGTTCTTTGGGTTACAGAACG
>Ga0302320_10018497_pt1 | contig 14045 bp, 14 predicted proteins | sample Bog_T0_3_FD_202130 | JGI IMG/M metagenome (GOLD analysis project Ga0302320, IMG submission 202130) | Peat permafrost microbial communities from Stordalen Mire near Abisko, Sweden - Bog_T0_3 | ecosystem: Environmental > Terrestrial > Soil > Wetlands > Peat | place: Sweden: Abisko, Stordalen Mire... | reverse complement strand
CTCATCCTCTACTGGCTCCAGGCGGAACGGGATTTCGCCAGGAACGAGGATCCCGGCCCATCTCTCACCGAAGCCCTGAAGGATCCGGGCCACACCGTCACCCGGTTCCGGGATTTCCAGGGGGACCTCCTGAACTTCAAGGCCCGCTGGGAAGCCTCCCGGGGCCAGGACCCCCGGCCGACGGTGGAGACCGTGGTCGCCCGGTTCGAAGCCCCGGCCCAGCAGCAGGGCAACGGCAGCTTCTGCGAGATCGCCGCCAAGGCCTGGCTGATCCGCGCGGAATGGGAGCTCGGCCACGGGATCGACGCCTCCGGCAGCGTCCAGCATGCCCAGGACCTGCTCAAGCGCGCCCTGGAGATCCGCCCGACCTCGGCCTCCGCCCACGCCCTGAACGGCCTGGGCCAGATGCTCGAGGCCAAGGCCCAGCCGGAAAACCGGAAGTGGCTCATCAGCCGTGCCCGGGACCAGCTGCGCTGGTCCATCCGGCTCAACCCGGCGGACCGGGAAATCAACCCTCTGCGCAGCGCCCTGGCCCATCCCTGAAAAATGACCTTGGTCTCCCCTTGTGGAGCCAGCCCGGAGGACTATTCTTGGCGTTGGGTAGACAACAAGTCTGCAGGACCCAACCCGTGGGGCCACCTATGTGTGGGCCCCTTCCCCAGGAACGGATCTCCGGAGTCCATTTTCTGGTGAGACCCCAAAAAGCTGGCACCCCATCGGGGTGCCTTTTTTTTGCCCCAGGAAAAACCAGGGACATCCAATGTCGGCATCCCGCACGGGGCGGGCCTTTTTATACCCACCGGGTTCCTTGCCGTAACCCGCAGGTAGCCATTTCTTTACCATTTCGGTAGGAAAAACGCTTGCAGCCCTTGGCACGGTGGCGTAGCCTGACAGTTCCGAGCACTGGACCAACCCCTCATGGAGGCCTCATGACCGCTTTCGTAACCCTGCCCGCCCCCGATTTCAAGGCGACCGCCTTGGTGAACGGTCAATTCGTCCCTGACTTCACCTTGTCCCAGTTCGAGGGCAAGAAGGTCGTCCTGTTCTTCTACCCCCTGGACTTCACCTTCGTCTGCCCCACCGAGATCCTGGCCTTCTCCGACGCCATCGACGCGTTCAAGGAGCGCAACGCCGTCGTGATCGGGGTCTCCGTGGATTCCCACTTCAGCCACCTCGCCTGGGCCAACACCGAGCGCAAGGAGGGCGGCATCAAGGGCGTGAGCTTCCCCCTGGTCTCCGACCTCAACAAGACCATCGCCGCCGACTACGGGGTGCTGCTGCCCGCCGGGGTCGCCCTGCGCGGCCTGTTCATCGTCAACGAAAAGGGCATCCTCAAGCACATCACCGTGAACGACAACAGCCTGGGCCGGAACGTGGAGGAGGTGCTGCGGGTGCTGGACGCCGTGGACTTCTCGGAGAAGCACGGCGAGGTCTGCCCCGCCAACTGGAAGAAGGGCGAAAAGGCCATGAAGCCCAGCTCCGACGGCCTGAAGGCCTACGTGGCCTCCCGCTAGGCCCAGCCCGAAATTTTGTCAGACCCTGACGGTCCTGCCCTGCAGGAGGAGCCCTGCGATCTCGTACATGTTGGACACCCGCCCCACCGCCAGGGCGTCCTTGAGCTGGTAGAACTCCAGGCAGGTGCCGCAGGCCAGGATCTCCACCCCGCGCTCGGCCAGGCGGCGCAGGTTGATCAGGGAGTCGGAACCTTCCACGGCCAGCTTCACCCCGCCGTTCATGAGGATGATGCGCGCGGGCAGCGCCTCGCTTTCGGTGAGGGTGTAGAGGAACGCGCGCATGAGCAGGGCGGCCAGCTGCTCGTCCCCGCTGCCGATCCCGTCGGCGGAAATGAACACGGTCACGGGCTCGGCGTCCGGGGCCTTGGCGGCGGGCTCGGGCCGGGCGAACACCCGCTCCTGGGCCGGGGCGGCGGCGGCGGGCCGGATCAGGATGCGGCTCACCGGCCCCTCCTCCTCGACGCCTTCCACCACGCAGTTGGCGTAGCCGGCGAACCGCACGACATTCTCCCGGGAGGAGGGGTCGTCCACGATCAGCTCCAGGAGGTCGAAACCGCCCTCCACCAGGGCCTTGCGGGTGAGGATGACCGGCTGGGGGCAGGCCTGGCCCCGGGCGTCAACGGTCCTGCGGATATCGTTCATAGCTGTTCACCTTTCGGGAAGAGGGATCGACTTGGGTGGAGGTGACCCGCCAGAGCTCCTGGGCCCCGCAGGACCTGAGGCGTTCGATCCAGGGTGCCTCCTGGGCGCCGACGTCCACCAGGAGGCAGAAACCGCAGTCGCTGCGGATCTGGCGGGGCACCGGGATGAGCTCCACCGGCAGGGCCTCGCCCTTGAGGGCCTGCTCGGCCCGCAGCGCCGCGTGGCTGGCGGGGAAGGTGGCGATGATCCGCATCAGAGGAGGATCTCCACGGCCCCGGGCGGGCCGCCGCTTTCGCCCACGATGCGGGCGTCCACCCCCGCGGCCCGCAGCGCCGCCAGGGCATCCGGGGCCACCGCCGCGGGCAGGGCGGCCAGGAGGCCGCCGGAGGTCTGGGGATCGAACAGCACGTCCAGGGCCAGGGCCGGCACCTGGCCGGCATTGCTGATGCAGTGGAGCCTTCCGTCCCGGTTCCGGCGGGCGCCCTCGGGCACCAGGCCCTGGGCGGCGAAATCCAGCACCCCGGGCAGCAGAGGCAGGTCCCGGTAGCGCAGACGCAGGCCGCACTGGTCGCCGGAGGCCATCTCCGCCGCGTGGCCGGCCAGGCCGAAGCCGGTGACGTCGGTGCAGGCCATGACCGGGAAGCCCGCCAGCACCTCCGCGGCCGCCCTGTTGAGGGTGGCCATGGACCGCTCGGCCGCGGCCTGGGCCTCGGCCGGGGCGCAGTCCGCGCGCAGGGCCATGTTCACCAGGCCGGTGCCGATGGGCTTGGTGAGGATGAGCAGGGCCGAGGGCCGGAGGGTATTGTTGCGCCAGGCCCGGGCCGGGTCCACCAGACCGGTGACGGCGTAGCCGAGCTTGGGCTCGGGATCCTCGATGCTGTGCCCGCCCAGCAGGGCGCAGCCGGCCTCGGCCAGGGCCTCCAGGCCCCCGGCCAGCATGGCCTTGAGCGGGCCGATGCCCAGCTGCTTGAGCGGGTGGCACACCAGGGCCAGGGCGGTGATGGGCCGTGCGCCCATGGCATAGAGGTCCGAAAGGGCGTTGGCCGCGGCGATGCGGCCGAACAGCCTGGGGTCGTCCACGATGGGCGGAAAGAAGTCCACGGTCTGCACCAGCGCCAGGTCCGGGCCCAGGCGGTACAGGCCGGCGTCCTCGCTGCCGGAGAAATCGGCCAGCAGTTCGGGATAGGCGGGCTGCTCCAGGCCGCACAGGGCCTGCTCCAGCACCCCGGGGCCGAGCTTGGCGCCGCAGCCGGAGAACCGCGTGAACTGGGTAAGGGCCGGGGATTCGCTCACGTGAGGATGGCCTCCAAGGTTGCCAGAACTTCGTCGATCTCCGCGTCGGTGTTGAAGCATCCCGGCGAGAAGCGCAAAGTGCCGCCCCCTGCCAGCGTGCCGATGCTGCGGTGGGCTCCAGGTGCGCAGTGCAGCCCAACCCGGATGGCGATGTCCCGGCGGTCCAGCTCCAGGGCCAGCTCGCCCAGATCCCGGCCCCGGACGGTGATGGAGACCACCGGCGCGCGCGGGACTCCGGGCCCGGGGCCCGGCACGGCCACCCCGGGCAGGGCCAGCAGGCCCCGCAGCAGGCGGTCGGTGAGGGCCGCCTCGCGCTTCCGGACGGGCTCGATCCCGGCGGCGGTGAGCCACTGCACCGCGGCCAGCAGCCCGGCCAGGCCCGGCAGGTTGGCGGTACCCGCTTCCAGGCGGTCCGGCATGAACTCGGGCTGCGTTTCGCTGTCCGAGGCGCTGCCGGTGCCGCCCCGGATCAGAGGCCCGGGCTCGAAGCCCTCCGCGGCGTAGAGCCCCCCGGTGCCGGGGGGGCCCAGCAGCCCCTTGTGCCCGGAAAAGCACAGCAGCGGCACGCCCAGGTCCGGCGCCGACAGGGGCAGGTGGCCGGCGGCCTGGGCCGCGTCCAGGCACAGGGGGACCCCCGCGGCCCGGCACAGGGCGGCGATCTCCCCCACCTCGGGGAGTGCGCCGGTGACGTTGCTGGCGGCGGTGAGGACCATCAGGTCCGGACGCTGGCCCAGGGCCGCCCGCAGGGCCTCGGGCTCCGGCTGGCCGCAGGCGTCGAAGGGGACCACCAGGAGCCGCACGCGGCGGGCGGCCTCCAGATGGCGCAGGGGGCGCATGACCGCGTTGTGCTCCAGCGAGCTCACCAGGACGCTGCCCCCGGCCGGCACCCGGCCCAGGATGGCCAGGTTGAGCGCCTCGGTGGCGTTCTTGGTGAAGGCCAGCCGCGAGGAGTCCCGGACCCCGAACAGCCCGCAGCAGGCTTCCCGGGCTTGGAACAGGATCCGGCCGCCCTCCCGGGCGAGCCGGTGGCTGGCCCGGCCGGGGTTGGCCCCCACCTCGGTCAGGCAATGCAGCACCGCCTCGGCCACCCCCGGGGCCTTGGGAAAGCTGGTGGCGGCGTTGTCCAGGTAGATCATGGCCGGGGCCCCAGCATGAGCACGGCCTCCAGCACCCCGCCGGCCACGGCCAGGCCCTTGTCCGAGACGGTGAAGCAGTGCTCCCGGCGGCCCCTGGGGTCCACGTCGGCCACCTTCAGGCCGGCGTGGGCCTGGAACCCGGGCCGGATCAGGCCCCTCAGCATGCCGTCCACGTTGGCGGCCAGGGTCACCCGGCCCTCCGCGCCGATGAGGGCCAGCACCGGCTCCCCGGCCTGGACCTGGTCCCCGATGCGCTTCAGGTTCTGCACCACCCCCGCCACCGGCGCATGCAGCACCCGGTCCGCCCCCACCCCGGCGATGAGCCCGGGGACGCCGGTGTCCGGCTCGGCCCGGCCGCTCAGCAGCACCCGGCCCAGATCGTGGCCGCGGTTGGTCTCCACCACCGCGTCGGCGTCGACCCCCGCCTCGAAGCCGGGGCCCAGGGCCACCACCACCTCGGCCATGCCGATGCGGGTGCCCAGGTTGCGCTTGGCGATGATGGCGTCCACCAGGGCCAGCGGGCGCAGCCGGGCCAGGACGGTGCAGTGCGGATCCTCCAGCAAAGGCACCTGGCCGGCGTCCAGCACCGCCCGGAGCTCGTCCAGGGACCCCACCCGCACGGCCCGCACCCCTTCCACTTCGGCCCTGCCCTCGTACATCGCCTCGCACAGGGAGACGGTCCGGCGGATGGCCGTGGGCTGGGCGGTCTCCAGGGCCGCCACCCGGAACCCGGCCCGCACCAGGCGGACGATGCAGCCGGTAGCCAGGTCGCCGGCGCCGCGCACCACCACCAGTTGTCCGTCGATCAGGCTCATTTCCCACTCCAGATAGTCACTCTACTGCGGTTGGGCCTGGTCCAGGACCCTCGCTTCGGGCCGCGGGTCGTGCAGGCAACAGACCAGGATCAGGTCCACGGGCACCGGGCCGGACGCCCGCAGCTCCCGCAGCAGGGCGGCCGGAGCCGTGGCCAAGCGGTCCGCCTGGTTCAGCAGCAGCACCCGGCGGGCCCCGGCGGGCGCGCCCTTGAACAGGCCCTGGGGCGAGCGGGCGAGATTGGCCAGGTGCCACAGAAGGATCGGCGCCCCCGGGGCGCAGCCGGTCACCGGGCCGAAGCACTCGGGGCGGTGCACGGCGGCCTCGTCCATGGGCCGCCCCAGACAGTCCAGGCCGACGCAGCCCAGGACCAGATCGGCCCCGGGCGGGACCACCGGCTCGTGGGCGGCCGGCGCCTTCACCGGCCTGCGCTTGGCCCCGTCGGCCTCGACGATGACGAAGGCCCAGAGCCTGCGAAGCTCGGCGATGCGCGATGGGTGCACACCCTTCAGCTTGCCCGTGCCCGCCTCGGCCGCGGCCGCCAGGAGGATGCGCCGGCCCCTGAGCGGCCCCGGGTAGCCATTTTCCGGCCCTGCGGGCCAGGGCTCCGGCCCCGCGGGCCCGGCAAGGGCCAGGTCCAGCAGCACCTGGTCGAAGCCCCGCCCCGCTTCCAGGCGCGGGTCGTACACGTGGGTGGTGGTGGTCATGAGCGCCCCGGGCAGCGCTTCGCCCAGGTCGAACAGGGCGCTGGTCTTGCCGCCGGCGCCCACCAGGGCGATCACCCCGCCGGAGCCCGGGGGCAGGAGCGGCAGGAGGGCTTCGGCGAGCTTCAAGACAGGCCGCGCCGGGCTTCCCGTTCCCGCTGCAGGCTCGCCAGGAGGCCGGCGTTCCGGCGCACCGCCACCAGCTCGCCCAGAATGGCGATGGCCAGCTCCTCCGGGGTCTCGGCGCCGATGTCCAGGCCAATGGGCGCGCACAGGGAGGCGACCCTGGCCGGGTCGCAGCCGTCCTTGAGCACCTGCTCCAGGATCAGCCGGGTCTTGCGGGCGCTGCCCATGAAGCCGGCGTAGCGGCAGGGGCGCTTCAGCACCGCCCGCACGCACTCCAGATCCAGCAGGTGCCCCCGGGTCAGGATCACGGCGTAGGTGGCGCAATCGAACGGGAAATCAGCCACGGCCTGGGCGAAGCCGCACTGGACCGCGCGCACCGCCGCGGGGAACCGGCCCTCGGCCACCATCTCGGGCCGGTCGTCCACCACCGTGACCGTGAACCCGAGCCCGGGCGCCAGGGCGGCCAGGGCCTTGGCCACGTGGCCGCCGCCGAGGATCAGCAGCTTCTCCTCCGGGAAGACCGGATCGTAGAAGGTCCGAGCCTCCGCATCGAACCAGGGCTGCCCGTCGGCCAGGGCCCGGAGCGCCGGCGCCGTGGCCTGCACCTGCCCCCAGACCGCGGCGCCGTCCTGGCCGAGCACGGCCACCTTCACCGTCACCGGACCGTCGCCCTGGATCCCCTTGACCAGCAGCACCCGCTCGCCCCGGGCCAGACGCTCCCGGGCCGCGCGGTAGGGGGCGCGGTCCTCCAGGCACTCGATGAGCATGGTGCTGGTGCCGCCGCAGACCATGTCCAGGCCGCCGATGTCGGTGCCGACCATCTCCACCGTGAGCAGCGCGCAGCGCCGGTCCTCCAGGCTGCGCCGGCAGGCCTCCAGGGCCCGGGCCTCGCCCTTGCCGCCGCCCACGGTGCCCACCGGGCCGGACCTGGCGCCCACCAGCATCTTCGCGCCGGGATGGCGCGGGGACGAGCCCTTCACTTCGATGATGGTCGCCAGGGCCATGCCCTCGCGGCCTTCGCTTATCGCCTTGACCAGTTCCGGCCCCATGTCGTCCCATCCAAGTCCAAGAATACCTTCATTGCTTCCGGCTGTATGGGGTTCCCCGCAGGGGCAGCCGGGTGCGGAACACGCCGTCCCGGCGGAAGTAGGCCCCCGCCACCGCCGGGGCGGTGGGGATGGTGACGATCTCGCCCACGCCCTTGGCGCCGAAGGCCACCTGGCTCGGCCTGGCGTTCACCAGGAGGCTCACGATCTCGGGTGTCTGGGTGGCGCGGAACAGGCCCAGGGTGCCGTATTTCACGGTGGGTTCGCCGTCCTTCAGGGGGTAGTCCTCGGTGAGGGCGTAGCCCAGCCCCATGACCACGCCGCCTTCGATCTGGGCCTCCACGTTGGTGGGGTTCACCGCCCGGCCCACGTCGTGGGCGGCGATGACCCGCTCCACCTTGCCGGCCGCGTCCAGGAGCACCACCTGGGTGGCGTAGGAGTAGGCCACGTGGCTCACGGGATTGGGCTTGTCCGAACCGAAGGGGTCGGTGACCCCGGAGTACTCCTGGTAGTATTCCCGTCCTTCCAGCGCGCTGAGCGGCAGGGTGTCCAGGTCCCGCTTCAGGTCCAGGGCCGCCAGCCGTGCCGCCTCGCCGTTGAACACCGTCTGCCGGGAGGCCGTGGTGGTGCCGCCGTCGGGGGTGGTGGCGGTGTCCGGCCGGGCCACCTCCAGCAGGTCCCCGGGCAGGCCGGTGACCTCGCCCACGAACTGGGTCAGCACCGAAGCCAGCCCCTGGCCGACGCAGGCGGCGCTGGTGTAGATGCCCACCTTGCCGTGTTCCACCTTCAGCTTCACCCGACCCACGTCCGACAGGCCCACGCCGATGCCAGCGTTCTTCATGCAGCAGGCGATGCCGGCGTCGGGACGGCTCTCATAGATCTCCCGCACCGCCAGCAGGGTCTCCTTGAGGGCGGTGTCGGGATCGGCGATCTGGCCGTTGGGCAGCACGTCCCCGGCTTCCACCGCATTGCGGAAGCGGATCTCCCAGGGGCTGATGCCCACCTGCACCGCCAGGTCGTTGAGGCAGCATTCCATGGCGAAGCAGGACTGGGTCACTCCGAAGCCCCGGAAGGCCCCGGCGGGCGGATTGTTGGTGTACACCGCCCGGCCCAGGATGGAGACGTTGGCGATCTTGTAGGGGCCGGCGGCGTGGGTGCAGGCCCGCTGCAGCACCGGCCCGCCCAGGGAGGCGTAGGCGCCGGTGTCGGCCAGCAGGCTCGCCTTCATGGCGGTGAGCCGGCCTTCGCCGTCGCAGGCCACGGTGAACTCCATCTCCATGGCATGGCGCTTGGGGTGGACGCGGATGCTCTCCTGGCGGTCCAGGGTCAGCTTCACCGGCTGTTTCGCGATCCAGGCCAGCAGGGCCGCGTGGTGCTGCACCGACAGGTCCTCCTTGCCGCCGAAGCCGCCGCCCACCAGCTTGCTGACCACCTTCACCTGGTCCTTGGGCACGCCCAGGACCCCGACGATGCCGTGGTGGTCGTCGTAGATGCTCTGGGTGCCGGTATAGACGGTGAGGGTCCCGTCCGCTTCGGGCACCGCCAGCGCGCTCTCCGGTTCCAGGAAGGCGTGCTCGGTGGGCGGGGTGCTGAAGGTGTGCCGGGCCACGTGCGCGGCCTGGGCGATGGCCGTGTCCACGTCGCCCCGGGAGAGCACGGTGCGGGCCAGCAGGTTGCCCTTGGGGTGCAGCTTTGGCGCACCCTCGGCCAGGGCCGCGGCGGGGCTGGTGAGGGGAGGCAGCTCCTCGTACTCCACCTTGATCTTGGCCAGGGCCGCCTTGGCCTGGGCCCGGGTCCCGGCCGCCACCAGGGCCAGGGCGTCGCCCACGTAGCGGGTCTCCTCGCCCACGGCGATCATGGCCGGCCAGTCGGGCACGATGTGGCCCTGGAACCGCTCGCCGGGCACATCCCCGGCCGTGAGCACCAGCACGACGCCAGGCTGGGCCCGGGCCTCGGTGGTGTCGATGGCCAGCACCCGCACCCGGGCTTTGGGCGCCCGCAGCGCGGCCCCGTGGAGCATGCCGGGCACGAACATGTCGTTGACGTACTCGCCGGTGCCCAGCACCTTGCCCCGGGCATCCGGGCGCGGCACCCGCGCGCCCACACCGCCGGCGAGACCGGCGGGGAGCGGCTGGTCCTCCCGCAGCAGTTGGGCGGCTTTGAGGATGGCCTGTTCGATCTTCGCGTAGCCCGTGCACCGGCAGATGTTGCCATGGAGGGCCTTCTTGACCTCGCCGCGGCTGGGGTCGGGATTGGCGTCCAGCAGCCCCTTGGCGCTGATGACCATGCCGGGGATGCAGAAGCCGCACTGGACCGCCCCCGCGTCCGCGAAGCTGCGGGCGTAGATCTCCTGCTCCCGCGGGGACAGGCCCTCCACCGTGGTCACCTTCCTGCCGCCCAGCTTGGCGGTGGTGAACAGGCAGGCCCGGCTGGCCTTGCCGTCCACCAGCACCATGCAGGCGCCGCAGGCGCCCTCGGAGCAGCCGTCCTTCACCGAGGTCAACCGGAGTTCATCCCGGAGGAACGCCAGCAGGTTCATGTCCAGGTCGGTGGTGTATTCCTGGCCGTTGATGGGGAGCGTGAACATCGTCTGCGGCCTCGTGGGACAGACCAGAGTCTATGCTCCAAGTATACCTGTGAGATCCGTTCTCACGGTTAAAAAATACAAAACGACCAAAATTTTTTTGTCTATTGAAAAAAAGCGACGATGACCCGTTTTCAGCGGTAGACTTCGCGCCGGTTGCCGATGCGCACCACCAGGACCAGCAGCTCGCCGTCCTCGATGGCGCAGATGATGCGGTAGTCCCCGACCCGGTATTTCCAGAACTCACCCAGCTCGGAGCCCTTCAGGGCCTCCCCGATGCAGCGGGGATCCTCCAGGGGGGCGACCCGCTCATGCAGGAACTTCAGGATCCGGCGAACAACCGCTTGATCGAGACCCCGCAACCCCTTCTGCGCGACGGGTGAAAGCTCAACTCTCCAGGCCATATTCACGCATCACGTCGGCGAGAGGGGTGGTCTTGACCCGGCCGGCGCGGATCTCTTTCAGGGCACGCTCGGCCAGGTAGAGGTCCTCCAGGTCGTCCAGGTGCTCCAGAATGGCTTCCCGGGCATAGAAGGTCTTGGTTCGGCCCGTGGCGGCTGCCAGGGCGTCCAAACGGCTTTCGATGTCGGCGGGGAGGCGGATGGCGAGCATGAGCTTGCTCCTTGCTATACGAGTATAGCGCCCCTTCCCAGCCTGGCAATGGCTTACCTCAGGTCAGGACATGCCAATGATGTTGCCCTCGGGATCGATGTCGATGATCTCGGCGGCGGGGACCTTGGGCAGCCCGGGCATGGTCATGATGTCCCCGGTGAGGGCCACCACGAACCCGGCCCCGGCCGACACCCGGACATCGCGGATGACCACCTCGAAGCCCTCGGGCCGGCCCAGCAGGGACGGATCGGTGGAGAAGGAGTACTGGGTCTTGGCCAGGCACACCGGCAGCCTGCCGTATCCGCCCTGTTCCAGGGCCTGGAACTGGCCGCGGACCTTGCGTCCGGCCGCGATGTCGCTGGCGCCGTAGATGCGCTGGGCCACGGCCCGCACCTTGTCCCACAGGGGCAGATCGTCGGGGTAGGTGAACTGGAGCCGGGGTCCGGGGCCCTCGGTGAGGCGCACGATCTCCCGGGCCAGGTCCAGGGCCCCCGCGCCGCCTTCGGCCCAGTGGGTGGCCAGGATGGCCTTGACCTGCGCCTCCGCGCAACCGCGCTGCACCGTCGCCACTTCCGCCTCGGTGTCGCTGGTGAAGTGGTTGACGGCGACCACCACCGGCAGTCCCCAGGATGACTTACCTACCACATGGGGCCGAACTTTCCTGCAAAGATCCTGGCCGAACCACCTTCATCCTACCTGGAACGGGCGGATTTCTTCCATGCACCGGACAAGGAAGCATCTGGAATAAAAATTATTTGCATGGTTAATTTTGGAATGTTTCAATAGGACCTGGAGCCGTTTTGGCGTTCCAGGGGGAAATTTTTGAACTTCCGCTTTGGAACGTTTTTGATCGCTGGATGAGACTTCTGGAACATAATTTTTACCTCTGGAAGGTTTTGATGGGAAACGACACCAGCCGGGAAACCCCACTGGGGCTGCACGCCCTCATCGAGCAGCTCGCCTTGGAAATACCGCGTCCCGCCGTACGCTCCTTGCTGGCCAGGGGTTCCCGCAGGACCTGGATCTCCGATGCAGGAGTCATCGAACACTACCCCCGAGCCTATGAACCGGAAGCAGGCCTGATCGGCCAACTTCGCTTCGCCCTCAGGTATGAGCCTCTTGATCTGGGGGTTTACAAGGCAGCCTTCAACCGGATGGACAAGACCGAACTCGAACGGTGGATCCAGAACGAACCCAACGGAATCTTCGCCCGCCGCGCCTGGTACCTTTACGAGCTGTTCTCAGGCCGCACCCTCGATGTGGCCGATCTGAAATCAGGCCCCTACATCGATCTTCTCAACCCGGACTTGCACATCGTGGGTCCGGCCGTCAGGATCCGGCGCCAGCGCATCTTCGCCAACCTGCTTGGCAACAAAGACTACTGCCCGTTGATCCGCAGAACCGGAAAGCTCACGGCGAATTTCACCAAACATCTCCCCGAGCGCGCTCACGCCCTGGTCTCAGCAGTGGACCCCACCGTCCTGAAGCGGGCCGTACACTATTTATTCACAAAGGAAACCAAGTCTTCTTTCGCCATCGAGGGCGAGACGCCCAACGAAAACCGCACGAGCAGGTTTGTCGCAACGCTCATGCGGGCGGACCAGTTTGATCCAACCAGGAAGCAGTCACTCATCGAGCTTCAGAACGCCATTGTCGACCCGCGTTATGCCCAGAAGGACTGGCGCGATCTTCAGGTCTATGTGGGCGAGACCCTTCCGGACTTCTCCCAGCGGGTTCATTTTGCTTGTCCAAAACCCGAGGATATTCCATCGCTCATGGATGGCTGGATGCGCATGATCTCGGGACTCCTGGACCCGGGCAGCGCGGTCGATCCGGTGTGCGCGGCGGGCGCCGGCGCTTTCGGATTCGTGTTTCTGCACCCGTTCGTTGACGGCAACGGACGCCTCCACCGGTTCATCGTGCACAATGTCCTCGCCAGGCTGAAGTGGACTCCCCAGGGCGTCGTCTTCCCCGTCTCCGTGGCGATGCTCAGGGACATGGCCGCATACGACCGTGCATTGGAGGCCTTCTCCTCCGCCATCGCGCCTTTCGTCCATTACCAGCTGGATGCCGATCAGAGGATGCTGGTCGAGAATGAAACTGCAGATCTGTACCGCTTTTTTGACGCCACGGTACAGATGGAGTACCTGTTCGCCTGCATCGAGGAAACCATTGACCAGGACCTCAAGGAGGAGCTTGAATTCCTCGCTTTCTTCGACCTGGCCCTGAGGTCGGTCATGGAGATCGTCGATATGCCGAACCAGCGAGCGACGCTCCTCATCCGTCTCATCCACCAGAACAAGGGCAGACTCTCCAGCACCAAGCGGAAACTGTTCCAGGAATTGTCGGATGCGGAAGTCGAACGGATCGAATCCGCCATTCTGGCAGCGGCAGGCGAGGCGGCAGGGTAGCGTTCCTTCAGCGCCCGGAGCGTCTCCACCCTCGACCGGATCCCCCAGGAGGAGGGTTGGGGGGGACTATCTCATTGACATTATTTAATAAATATTTATATTTCTTTTTGAGACCAACTCTCACCTCTTCTTGGAGTCAGACATGAGATTTCCAACCCTCGCCGCCCCGTTCGCAGTTGCCGCCGCACTGCTTTGCGCCGCTTCGACCCTGACCGCCCAGGATATATCCAAGTTGGGCAAGGATGCCAACAAGGATTGCGGGCCCAGCCTCATTCAGAACAATTCCAAAGACACCTGGCAGATTCGGACTTCGGATCGATTCGGGTCTTGGGTTCAAATAAAGATTTATAACACTGATGATATGGCGCTGACCACCCCCATCAAGACCCTGGATGGATCGGGCCAGAAGTTCGCGCTGGACCCGGGCAAATCCGTGAAAATGGTCGTCGGCGGCTCAAAGTATGCGCTTGGCTTGGCCGTGCACTGCAATGTGAGCTTCGATCGGATCAGCGGAGCCAAGAAAGAGGACCTCGCCAGGGTATTCTTCAGCCACGCTTGCCTTTTCGGTAATGCCGTTTCCAAGGCGGACCTGATCGACAAATTCAAATCGGTTGGTCTCACCATCCCGGACAAGGTGAAAGAAGTCCTCGGCAAACTTGAACCGGAACCGTTGAAAGTCAAGGAGCCGGCCGACGCGACGAAGTGGAAAAACAAGGACCTGGACATCGACCCGAAGATGTACACCAAGGCCGGCACTGGCCCCTTCCTGATCCTCAAATAAACCCGCCCGCTATTTCCCGAGCACCTTCTCCGCGGCATCGAAGATCTTCTGGTAGCCGGTGCAGCGGCATAGGTGCCCCGACAGCTCCCGCCGGATCTCGGCCTCGGTGAAGGTGCGGCCGCTGTCCAGCAGGGCGGTGGTGGAGAGCACCAGGCCGGGGGTGCAGAAGCCGCACTGGATCGCCCCCTCGTCCACGAAGGCCTGCTGCACGTCGGACAGCTCCCCGTCCTTTTCGATCCCCTCGATGGTGACGACGGTCTTGCCGTTGGCCCACACGGCCAGGTAGATGCAGGAATTGACCGGGGTGCCGTCCACCAGGACGGTGCAGGCGCCGCACTCGCCCACGGCGCAGCCCTGCTTGACGCCGGTGAACTGCAGCCGGT
>Ga0302320_10018494_pt1 | contig 14047 bp, 19 predicted proteins | sample Bog_T0_3_FD_202130 | JGI IMG/M metagenome (GOLD analysis project Ga0302320, IMG submission 202130) | Peat permafrost microbial communities from Stordalen Mire near Abisko, Sweden - Bog_T0_3 | ecosystem: Environmental > Terrestrial > Soil > Wetlands > Peat | place: Sweden: Abisko, Stordalen Mire... | reverse complement strand
TGACAGCGCTTGCCTGGATTTTGCGGTCTTCGCTCACCGGAACAATGTTGAATGCGGAAAGCAGAACGCGAAACGGTTCATTCACCTTCCGTGTCACCAGGACAATATCTGATCCGACGGCACGTTGCGCGTGGAGATACCAGGGAATGACATCGAGAATCAGATGGGCAATATTGTTCGGCTCGACGCTGCGTGTATCAAGCACGGGCACCGGAAAGCGGACGGCGGGAAGGATGGAGGCGGCGAGCCGGCGCAGAGCGTAATACCCAAACCGGGCCAGGTTGCGGGGAGAGTCGAAAGGTATCTCGGGCATTGCAAGGACGGGCAGAGTCTCCTGGACAATCGCGACGGAGATTCTGTCGAACCGTGTAGGGCGCGACATTTTCACCGTCATCGTCTTGTAGCTGCCAGCCTCAAAGAAGTGGACCGTGACACCGACCGGGATGGGTTGAAGAGCGTCAACTTCGGACACGATTCTAACGTTCTTCACCAAGTCCATCGGAATCTCCATTCCCAGTCCCGAATCCCTCAGATTCTACACTGCCGAACGGGAATTCCAGGGCTGGGATGGGTAGAGCTAGCAGCCCCCATGGGGATTCTTGAAGACAACCTCGATCGGCAGCCAGTCGGACAGCCGCTTTGTGTCTAACTCGGATTCTGTGGGTTGGCTGCTGAGCGAAGATTTGGCAATCGCCACGGTGATCTTGATTTTCCCTTTGATGCAGTAGGCTCCAAGGAACTTCGCCAGCTCTTTATCCGTGGCATCCATATAATCCGTGGGAAGCGCTCCTTCCGTGCCGGAGACATCCACGGGGGCCATAACCATCTGGTTCGCAACCGGCCCTTTTTTCGTAGCTCCCGAAGCGTCAAATCGCACCACGAGGGTGGCTCTCCTCTCTACGAAGTCAGGATTGGCCGTGTACATGACGGCCGGAATGGTGACTCCCGCCGGGTTCGGTTTTGCGGCCTTCGTGTCAAACGCGATGTGGTAGGGAGCCCCCTGCCATTTGGGCTTGACGGGAACGTTGGAAGCCTTGTCTCCCTGACTTCCGCACCCCGTCAAAAACGCCATTCCCGCTATCGCCAATATGATCCCTATTTTCAACTCATCCTCCTGGTGCCCAACAAACGACGTGCCAGCATATCACTCCTGCGCCCCGCTGGAATGTGACCGCGAGGGTTTATCGGTTCTACGCCCGAAACCCGTCTCAAGGGGAGCCGATTTTCTTCGGCAGATCGTCGATCCACCGGGCGTAGCAATCAACGAATTGCCGGTCTGCGATTGGCCCACGATTGAGCTCGACGAGCGTTTTTCGCGCTGTGATTCGGTCGTAGCCGGCTGGATGTTTCGCACCATCCGCGGCATTGTTTGAAGCGGGCTGCGCGACCAGCCACAAGGACGGAATCAGCAGCCCATTCCCGGCCTGGTCCGCGTCGAAACGGTCGCTTACCAGCAGGTGCGCCGGAACCAGCTTCGAACGCGGGTCATTGAAGATCGCGTCGACCGGCGAATCAATCGGCGATTCAAGCACCACTCCCGCCAGCTCAGCGTGGGCTGCGGCGACTTCAAGCGCGAGGTCGGCGCCAAGGTCTTTGCCGTCCAGAACAATTGCGCCTGCGGCCACGTGGCGGGTTCCGGTCAGGTACCGGAGCGCCCACTCCGCATCCTCGCGCCATCGCGCCTCGCTGGGATGGACGAACTGGCTCTGCCCGTAGCCGCGATAGTCGAAGGCCAGGATATTTACGCCGAGAGAATGCAGGGAACCAAGGGCGTCCACCGTATCGGCGAGGTTGCCCTTTTGGCCGTGCAAATAGAGAACGGTGTAGGTGCTGTAGCGTGCATCTGGAGCGGCCGGAATCCACCATCCCTTGAGGCGCGGCTCACCGGCCTCGGTTGTCGCAAAAGCCACCGGATCGAACGCCAGGCCGAGGCTCGCGGGCGTGCGCGTGACGGCCGATGTGGGGTGGTAGAGCAACTGCCAGCTTCCTTGCCAGAAGAGAAAGCAGAGCGTGAGCCATGCGCAGGCCCCCGCTGCCGCAACAGCAATCCCGGCAGCCGTGAGCAGCCATCGCACAGAGACAATGGGCAGCGGTTCGGAGCGTGGCGGTTGAGGCGCGCGCAAGCTGCTCCAAGCCTGCTCAAATGCCGAGGAGGAAGAGAGCGGAGGCACGGGTTTGGGTGGAGTTTTCTTTCGCGGCATACGTGGGATCATGCGCCGAACGTCATCGGCGACCGGCTCACGTCCATCCTAACCCGCGAAGCCTTACACCACGCTTCGTACACCGGGCAAGCGGACCAGCGGATCAGCGATAAGCCATGTGGCAATGCAGGCCAGCAAGCCAACAACGCCGAATTTGGCCAGCGCCGGAGCAATCCATCCGTGCAATAGCAGAGCGATGCTCACCAGCACCGGTGGATGGATGATGTATACCGCATAAGCGCGGCGGCCAAGCCATTCCCAAAATGCCGATGGCTTGTTCTGGTATCTGCGAAAAACCAGCAGCCATGCGGCGATCAGGCCCCACGCAACGAAAGGCTCCCAGAACGCATACAGAAATGCGCCCCAGGAAAATCCCGTGTCGAAATTGACTTTGCCTGATCCAAGCTTCCATCCGATGAAGAGCGAGGGCCATACGACTAGAGCGGTGACGACCCAGGGCCAGGCGTTTTTCCATTTGAGTTGCGCGAGCCAATTGCGGGGTTTCGCGCGGATGCCCACAATGAAGAGGAAGATGTACATGGCCCAGTAGCCGAATAGGCTTTTGCCGATGGGAAAGACCTGCCGGATGGCGAGCGCGGAAGCTCCGACGATGAGGGCGCCAATGAACCAGGCAAGCCAGGAGGGAACAGGCGACGGCTTCGCTGTTTCAGGCGCGCCTGGCTGCGGGCCACCGATGCGCCGCACGAGTACATAACCGAGGCTGAAACTCAGCAATGCTTCCGCAAACCACAGCGGTCCGGATATAAACTCCTTGTCATGCCAGAGCGATACGAATGTTGCCCAGAAACCTCCTCCTTGCGCAACATTTACAATCGCGGCAGTCAGTGGACCGAGGATCAAGCCGAAAGCCAGGATCGGAATGCCCAGACGAATGAAGCGGTCGAGAATAAATTTTCCGTAGCCTTTTCGATCCCGCGATGCAGGCGTGAAATAGCCCGCCAGCAGAAAGAAAAAGCCCATGAAGTAGGCCTGGTTGGTGGTGACGAAGAACTTGAGCACCATGCTCGAGGGCGAACGCGATGGCTCAAGCTCCCGCCAGAACCAGCCGCCATATGCGCCGTAGGTGATGGCGGTATGGTGCAGGATGACCAGGATAGTCATCACGCTGCGCAGGCGGTCAATGTAAAACTCCCGTTGAGCCATGTGCCATGATACGCGAGGCCCAAACGGGAGTCCGTCTTCAGGTGATGAAAAGCTAATACTTCACAATCGCGGCAAAGGAATCGGGCTTGAGGCTGGCGCCGCCCACCAGGGCGCCGTCAATCTCTTCTTCGCCGATGAGAGCTTTGGCGTTGTCCGGCTTCACACTGCCGCCGTAAAGAATGCGGATTGCAGCGGCAACCTCGGCGCCAAGCAGTTTGGCAACTTCCGCGCGGATGATCTTGTGCGCGTCCACGGCCATCTCCGGCGTTGCAGTCTTTCCGGTGCCAATAGCCCAGACGGGCTCGTATGCAATCACAATCGGCTCGGCGGTCTTGGCGGTGATCCCTGCCAGCGCGCCGGTGATCTGGGTCTTGAGCACATCGGCAGTCTTGCCTGCTTCGCGCTCGGCGAGCACTTCACCAATGCAGACCACGGGAATGACGCCGTGTTTCAGCGCCGTATGCAGCTTCTTGTTGACGATCTCGTCGGTTTCAGCAAAGTACTGGCGCCGCTCGGAGTGGCCGATCAACGTGTGCGTTCCGCCCACGGCCAGCAACTGGCCAACGGAGGTCTCGCCGGTGTACGCGCCTTCCTCGGCGAAGTGAATATTCTGGCAGCCCACGGCCACGTTCGAGCCCTTGGCGGCCTCAATCACCGTGGGAAGCAGCACGGGTGACGGGAACAGGGCAATCTCGTCGCGGTCGTGTCCGGCAACGAGGGGCAAAAAGGCCTCGACGAAGGCCTTGGCTTCAGCAGGCGTCTTGTACATCTTCCAATTGGCGGCAATGAGTGCTTTACGCGGCATTTTTATCAAACTCCTCAGGGCGATTCTAGCGGATGGAATCGAGGGATCGGGTGACGGCGGGCACACGGCGAGATGAAGCAGCGGTTGATTGAAGGAATGCGGCTAAATGTGCAACACTTCGATGCAGAAAGCGCCCGCTTTCATGATCTTCGTGCGGCCCATTGTGTCCAGTTGCAACAGACCTGAGCGCTTGTCGCCTGTGATTGCGTAGTCCGGTTGTGCAGCCTCGATCAAATCGAGAAGAAAACTATCGGCTGGATCGGCTGCCTGATGCTTGCAGAGGATAGGTTCCGGCCAGACAGTCGCTCGGTAGAGATGATTAAGCATCGTACCGACATGATGGGGTTGCAATCTGTCCCTGAACTTTCGAGCGCGGCTCGCAATGCGGATTTCATCGATTTGATGTTGGCAAGTTAACAAATAAAACCGGCCTACGCGCCACTCATCGACAATCCGAGCTGGATTGTTGCGCAGCGAGAGCATGGCGCTGATGATCACATTGCTATCCAACAGAACCAGCATTAGCGCATCTGCGCCCGAGCCCAGGCAAGCGATTCTTCGATCATCGCATCCAGTTCGTCGGGATCGACATCCTTGTTGCGCTCGCGAGCAGCCATCAGCGCCGTGTCGAAGATGTGCTTGTTCACCGCCTCCTCAACAAAGCGGGAGAGCTCGCCTTTCTTGCTTCGGCCCTCAGAGGCAAGAAACTGGCGCAAAGATTTATCCAGATCCTTGGAAACTACGAGATTCCAGCGCGTGGTTGTTGTAGACATTTCGACCCCTCCCACCAAATATACACCTAAACACCTATATGCATAAACACCCAACTATTAGGAAATGGGTGGACGGGAGCGGTTTATTCTCGCGGGTTGGCCACCAGCAGCGCCGTCAGATCGTCCGGTACTTCGCCCGCGAGGAATGCCGCGCGATGGTCCGGGTCACCCAGGTCCATCTTGAAGTGGTGCCAAAAATCGTCCTTCCAGATGCCCATGTTCCACGGGCCAGAGACCGAGTCGGAAAACTGCCAGACGATGTGGAAGCCCTCTTCGTTGGTGAAGCCCTCGTTGTCTGCCTGAATGATGGCGTCGCCGCGCTCCCACAAGGCCGACCGCAGGGCATGAAGCGCGTTGCCGCCATCCACCATCTCCGCTCCCTGCAGGTGCTGGAAGGCGTAAATGGTCTTAACTTCGGCCAGGTATTCAATGAGCCACTGAACGCCGCTCTCCGGCTTGCAATCCTGGAGTTCTTCCAGGAAATCGGCAATCTCGTCCTGGCCTGTCGAGCCGTCATAGACGGGATTGCGTTCAATCACGGCGACTTCAACTTCATCCACGCTCGAGAGCAAGAGCGTCTCCCACTCATCCTCTTCGCCGCTCTCCAAAGTGAGCTTGTAGTCGGGATGCCCGGCGCGAACCACCTCGACCAATTCCTCAATGGAAGGGAACGCTTCATCTTTCGATAGGACGCGCGTGTAGTAGGGCATATTCTCTCCTGATTCGGGAACCCAGATTTCCCTTTATCTGAGACTAATCTGTCGAGCCCAGAGATCGGCTGAACGCCGGTCGAGTCGCGGATCAGCGCTTTCATGGTAAAATATGACCATAGTCCGTGACCATGGGAGGAATTACCATGCCAACCACAATCGCCGCCGGAGAGTTCAAGGCCAAATGCCTGAAATTGATGGACAAAGTCGCTGCTGAACGCCAATCGATAGTGATTACCAAACATGGCAAGCCCTTGGTGCAACTGCTGCCGATGCCAGAAGATGAACGGCTGGATCCATTTGGGGCCTTGCGGGGCAGTGGAGTGATCGTGGGCGACATCATTTCGCCCTTGGAAGATGAGTGGGAGGCTAACCAGTGACGAGCGCTCCCGACCCACTGCGGCCGGCGCTGATCCTGGATACGCATGCCCTCATCTGGTTGATGTTCGGGGATTCAAAGTTGGGTGAGAAAGCTCTGGCGGCGATACGCCGCGCGTGCGCAGAGGATCGTGCTTATGTCTCCGCAATCACGCCGTGGGAGATCGGCGTGCTTGTCAGCAAGAAGCGCATCGACCTTTATCGGGATGTTCTGGTGTGGATTCGAGATGCGCTCTCATTGCCGGGCATAAAACTCGCCCCGCTCGAACCGGAGATTGCCGTAGACAGCACGCGCCTGCCGTGGGAAGCACACGGTGACCCGGCTGATCGAATACTGGTAGCGACCGCGCGGCACCTGGGCGCGACGCTGGTCACTGCGGATGCCGCGCTGCTTGAGTTTGCAAAGCAGGGGAATTTCGTGGCGATGGACGCGACAGTTTAGGCCGCGGGCTGGCGCGTGGACGATGATTCAGCATCGGGAACGACGTGCTTCTCCTCGGAGAGCAGGTCTTGCAGGTCCTGGGGCAGCCCAGAGAATGGGACAGCTCGGGCAAACATCTCGTCCGTCCATTCTGGATTATCGTCGTCGATCAGCTCAGGGTCATGGGCGGCCACTTCCGAATTGTGAAGGTTTAGCGATTTCATATTTGTTTCGCTCCTTTCGATTTGCCCTTCGCAAACTGATTACACGGATTGTGCCGTGCCGGACCGTGAAAACCAGCGCATGAAGTGTTTCTCCCAAGTACCCGAGAGCCAACGTTCGAACCTCGCCGTAGTCCTTGCGCGTGTCTTGATCGAAGATCGCGGAGCCGAAGTCGAACTCGAAGGCCTTATCGAAACTGATCCCGCGCAAGCGGATGTTACGTTCGCTCTTCTTCGGGTCGAACGTGATCTCCACATGGACGATTGTAGCGCGAAACTGGAATCCTGAAGAAAGAATCGGCGGTCGAGCGCCAACTGCCAGATCTCAAGGGCGAGAACTGGGGCACACGGCGATTCGAATAGGTCCGCGATGGATTCGATTGCGATGTCCCACAGCTTTGGGGCGAACACTACGATCACCACGACAGCTAAGCACGCTACACCAATTAGGCCGAGGAGTATCCCGTATCCTTCGAGTCCAAAGAGCAAGCCGAGATGTGCCGTATAGTTCAAGCTTGGAAGATAGCAGAGTTTGGAGAGCCGATCCACCCAGGACCAGCTCTCCGTGATCTAGACTATTTGTCCGTCAGCGCCTCCACGCCGGGCAGCTTCTTGCCTTCCAAAAATTCCAGCGAAGCGCCGCCGCCGGTCGAGATGTGAGTGATCTGATCGGCAACGCCGGCCTGGTTGATGGCACTCACAGAATCGCCGCCGCCGATGATGGAGATGGCTGCCTTGTTGGCTGCTACGGCATGCGCAATGGCGTTGGTGCCCACGGCGAATCGCGGAAACTCGAACACGCCGGCGGGGCCGTTCCAGACGATTGTCCGCGCGGTCGAAACCACCTCTTCAATCGCAGCAACGGACTTGGGGCCGATGTCCAGCCCTTGCCAGTCGGCAGGGAAGTTGACCGAGGTGTCCCACGGCTGGGTCTTGGCATCGGGCGTAAAGCTGTCGGCCAGAACGTTGTCGACGGGCAGCAGCAGATTGACGCCTTTGGCCTTCGCTTTATCGAGCGCTGCTTTGGCCATGTCGATCTTGTCTTCTTCAACGAGGCTCTTGCCGGTGGTTACGCCGAGCGCGCGCTGGAACGTGTAAGCCATGCCGCCAACGATGACCAGCGTGTCCACCTTGTCGAGCAGGTTGTCGATGACGTCGATCTTGCCGGAGATTTTTGACCCGCCAATGATGGCGACGAATGGCTTCTCTGGACTTTCAAGAGCCTTGCCAAGGTAAGTGATCTCCTTCTCCATCAGAAGGCCGGCGACAGCTGGCTTGAGGAAGTGAGTAATGCCTTCCGTCGATGCATGGGCGCGATGCGCGGATCCGAATGCGTCGTTGACGTAGACCTCGGCGAGCGAAGCCAGGGTCTTCGAGAAAGCCGGATCGTTGGCTTCTTCCTCAGCGTGGTAGCGGAGATTCTCCAGCAGCAGCACCTGTCCGGACTCAAGCTGGCGAGACATTTCTCTGGCTATTTCGCCAATGCAGTCGGGCGCAAAGGCGACGTTGATGGAATAGTCGTTTTCCTTCTTGTCGAGCAACTCGCGCAGCCGGTCCACTACCGGGCGCAGCGAGTATTTGGGATTGGGTTTTCCCTTGGGCCGGCCCAGGTGCGAAGCGAGAATCACTTTAGCGCGATGCTTGAGGGCGTATTCGATTGTCGGCAGCGTAGCCACGATGCGGGTGTCGTCGGTGATTTCCTTGCCGTCTTCGGTGAGCGGCACGTTGAAGTCGACGCGGATGAAAACGCGCTTGTTGGCCAGTTCTATATCGCGAATGGAGAGCTTGGGCATGATGCTGGAACCTTTCTGAAGGGCTGGAAAAGGGACTGAGGGACCTAGGGACTAGGGACTGTGGATTCGATCACGGCGTCCATCTCGATTTCAATGCGCCAGGCGGGGTTGAGCAATGCTGCGACGACGACCATAGTGGCAGCGGGACGTATTTCGGAGAAGAACAAGCCATGAACGCGACCCACGGCTTCCCAATCTTCCACATGGGTTAGATACATGCGTGTGCGAACCACATCTTCGAACTTCGCGCCGGCCTTCGCGAGTGCTTCAGCCGCGATGCCAAAGATGCGCCGCGTCTGTCCGGCTGCGTCTTCGTTCTCCGCGTCAACAGGGCCGGTTCCGGCAAGATGAACGGAGTTCCCCACGCGCACGGCACGGGAGAAGCCGATGATGGGCTCGTAAGGAGAATCGCCAGTGATGTTATGTCGCATGGAAGTTTTCAAGGATCGGAAATCAGGGATCAGAGGCCACGAATCGGGAAACTAATCCCTAATCCCTAACCCCTGATCCCTGTCTTTTACAGCCCCTTCGATTCCAGGAAGCCGATCAGGTCGACGACGCGGTTGGAGTAGCCCCACTCGTTGTCGTACCAGCTCAGCACCTTGACGCTCTGGCCAACCACCTTGGTCAACGGCGCGTCCACAATCGAGCTGCGCTTGTCGCCCTTGAAGTCGGAGCTTACCAGCAGGTTGGAGTCGACGCCCAGAATGCCCTTCAGCTCGCCCTTGGATGCGGCAACAAAGGCGGCATTCAGCGCTTCAACCGTGGTGGGCTTTTCGGCGATGTAGGTCAAATCGACGATGGACACGTTCGGTGTTGGGACGCGGATCGCGAAGCCGTCCAGCTTGCCGGCAGTCTCAGGAATGACCAGCTTCAGGGCCTTGGCGGCGCCTGTCGAGCTGGGAATCATGTTGAGGGCGGCGGCACGGGCGCGGCGCAGGTCCTTGTGCGGGAAGTCGAGAATGACCTGGTCGTTCGTATAGCTGTGAATGGTGGTCATGATGCCGCTGACGAGGCCCGTGGTCTCGAGGATGACCTTCACAACCGGCGCCAGGCAATTGGTGGTGCAGCTGGCGTTCGAAATGATGTTGTGCTTGGCCGGATCGTACTTGCCCTGGTTAACGCCCAGCACAAGCGTGATGTCTTCGTTCGTCGCCGGGGCGGAGATGATGACCTTCTTGACGGTCGCGCCCAGGTGCGCCTTGGCCTTGGCGCCATCGGTAAAGTGGCCGGTCGATTCGATCACGATCTGCGCGCCGACAGAAGCCCAGTCCAGCTTGGCGGGGTCGCGCTCGGCCCAAACCTTGATCTTCTTGCCATCCACGGTGATGAAGTCTTCGCCGGAGCCGATCTCGTTCTGCAGGTTGCCGAGGATCGAGTCGTACTTGAGCAAATGAGCCAGGGTGGCCGGGCTGGTCAAGTCGTTGACGGCAACAAAATCAATCTCAGGATTTCCAAGTGCGGCGCGCAAAACGTTGCGGCCAATGCGGCCGAAGCCGTTGATTCCAACCTTTACTGCCATGTGCTTATTCTCCTTCGTAATCGGTGAAGCTGTGTGTTGTGAGCGTGCCTCGTACGGCGTTTGAAATGAGTCCGGAATCGGCGTTTGAAGCGAGTCCAGAATCGGCGTTTGATATGAGTCCAGAAAACGATTCCACCAAACCCATGATGGTAACACTCCGGCCACCGGGGGACAGATGAAAACTCATCGATTCCTGTTCTGAAAGCGCAATGTTCCTCATGAATATTGTGCCTTTCCGGATACGGGACAGGCTGTGACGCACTGCACACGAGAGCACTTTTCGGAAAGACGTGGCCTTCTGAGATTTTTTGAGGGTCATCGCTCCCTGATGGTCGCTCCGACTTCAGGCCATCTGCTTCGTGATGAGGGGTTTCCGAAAAGTGCTGGATTTGCAGCGCCAACGGCAAGTATGGTATTCGGGTAGACGTACAGAAGGTGTCCAAGGCTCGATGAGAAGACGTTCAAGACGCGCACCCAATACTTCGGAATCCACAGGCAAAATTGGCCAGGAACTCCCTTCGAATCAGCTGGCTCCGCTGATTCCCTCCTACGCGGACGAGCGGCCGCCGGCAAAGCCGGCCCAGCAGCCCCAGGCTCCGCGCTCGGCGCCCCCAAGACAGGCACAACAGCCAGCGCCTCGCCCAGCGACGCCACCCGCCTCGCAGGTACGCGCTCAACCCCCGGTCCGCCACGCCCGCCATGACGCTCCCGCCAGGCAGGAATGGAACGCGCAGGCCGATTCTGGCCGGTTCGAGCTTGAAACGCAGCCGGAGACTCCCACGGCGCCCGCGAAAGAGCCTGAAGCCGCCGAGCGCTCGCCCCAAGCTCCCAGGGGCTATGTCGTGCTGGCCATTGGGCTCCCCGGTTCTGGCAAGACCACATGGTTCCGCCGTCGCGGGGTCACGCCGCTGTCCAGCGACCTGTTGCGCAATATTCTCTTCGACGACGTTGAAGAACAGCGCTACCAGGGCCTGGTCTTTTCGACGCTCCGTTCGCTCTTGCGTGCCCGTCTGATTGCGCGCATGCCCTGGAACTATGTCGACGCGACAAACTTGTCCATCCACGAGCGCCGCCAGTGGATCAAGATGTCCAAGAGCTTCGGCTACGAGGTGCAGGCAGTATTTTTCGATGTGCCGTTGGAAGTGTGCCTGGAGCGGAACTCGAAGCGCGACCGCAGCGTCAGCGAAGACGTAATGCGCAAGATGGCCGAGAAGCTGAAACCGCCGGTGTTTGAAGAGGGATTTGAGAAGATCACGGTGGTCAGGGTGAAGAGCGCCGGCTGAGCATAATTCCGACTGGCAGCAAAGCGGTCGACCTTGCATTGTTTTTGATTGAGGACTTCCCATGAGCACTTCCCCCGTTTCTGCCCCCTACACTGAACCCTGGCTCCGCGGAACCCACGCCGAAGTCCCAGCCGTAGGCCGCGCCGTCCTGCACGCCCTCGACCTGGCCCTCGACGACATCGCCAAATGGACCGAAGGCCTGACCGACGCCGAGGTTCATACCCACCCGCTCGACCTGCCTTCGATCGCATTCCATCTGCGCCACATCGCCCGCTCGATCGACCGCATCCTGACCTACGCGGAAGGCAATCAGCTCTCCGCCGAGCAGTTAACCGCCCTCAAGGCCGAGCAGAACGGCGACGAGCCTCTTGCCGCCCTTTTGTCCGAAGTCGAAGTCTCATTCAGAAATGCAGGGAACCGCGTGCGCGTGCTGGCCACAGCTACCTTCGACACCTTTCGCGGAGTAGGCCGCAAGCAGTTGCCCACCAGCATTGGCGGCACGCTGGTTCACGTAGCCGACCACACCCAGCGTCACGTGGGCCAGGTGGTAACCACCGCCAAGGTTCTCAAGGCTCTGCGCAAGTAGGAGATTATCCTCGACGATGGGCCTGATCGCAACGATAAGCGAGGACGTCGCGCCTCCCAGAATCCTCGCTGACTCAGCGCGCATGGAATACCTCGCCGATGAATTAGCGGCCTGCGGCTACAACTTTTCCAGTTGTGCCAACCGTCTGGGCGTATTTCCGCGTCTTGGGGTTAATTTTTGGCCGGTCCTGCGTCAAAAGTGGATTCCCGACGAAGATGATCCGGTAGACACCTTGCTGGAGCTTTTCATCGACGGCCATGTTGTTCCCTTCGATCGACTCAGAAAGCACCTATCAAAACCAATTATCGATACTGTTCTGGAGAGCGGGCTGGCGGAAGAAAGTGGCGCGAATCTACTGTCGAAGCTCTGCCTCTTTCCCTGCTACGGGAAATTCATAGTCACTGACCGAGCCTGCAAGAATGCGGCCATCAATCAAGTTATGTGGCTGTGGGCGGAGAGTTACATCCTCGGCGGCGTAGTCAAACGGATTCCGAGAAGGCGCGCCCTCGATCTTGGCGCCGGTTCCGGAGTGCATGCGATACTAGCCAGCGACCATTGCGAGCGCGTGGTTGCGGTAGATATTAATCCGCGGGCGCTCGAATTTGCGCGCTTCAACGCCGCAATGAATGGAGTCAACAACATCGAATTTGTCTTAGGCGATCTATTCGATTCGGTCGACTCGACTTTCGATCTGCTTCTCGCAAATCCGCCGTATCTACCCGACCAAGCTTCGGTCGCAGGCGCTAATTTCTGGAGCGGTGGCATCGCCGGTTCCGATATCTTGCGCCGAATCGTCCACGAACTCCCAACAAGGCTCGACCACGATGGCACGGCGCATATCATCGCGCTTTATCCCAATCCCCCACGAACATCGACCAGGGACCATTTCAATACCTGGCTCATCGGAGGGCTCGATAACTACCAGGTGCTCGATCAAACGTGGCCCGTGCCGAACTTTCAGGATCTTCTTTCGGAAAGGCCATTTGACGGCGACAAGTCCGCCTGGCGCTTCGGCCCAATCAGCCTGCGTCCATCGGAAACAGGGAAGGGATGGTGGGAAGAAGTTGGCGGACCGGGGATCTTCTTCCGCAACGACGGTAGCTGCAGCGTCATCGCCGACCATGACAACGCGTAACCCGGCTATTCTTTCGCAATCAAGTCGGTAATGTGCCCCATCTTCTCGTGCTTTGTTTTGAGATAGCCGGCAAAGGTGTCCTGCGGTTCAACTTCAGCCGACACGCGCTCGACCACGGCGATGCCGCCCGCCTCAAGGCCCGCCACTTTTTCCGGATTGTTGGTCATCAGCCGGACAGAAGTGACTCCCAGAAGCTTCAGAACTTCGGCCGGCAGTTCGTACGCGCGGCAGTCCGCGGCAAAACCGAGTTCGACGTTGGCCTCGACGGTATCCATGCCATGGTCCTGCAATTCGTAGGCCCTGAGCTTGGCCATCAGGCCGATGCCGCGGCCCTCCTGCTGCTCGTAAAGCAGAATGCCCGCGCCCTCTTCGGCGATCTTTCGCAGGGCCAGTTCCAGCTGCAAACGGCAGTCGCAGCGCAGCGAGCCAAACACGTCGCCGGTGAGGCATTGCGAATGAATGCGCACCAGCGGCGGCGCGGAGTGAACGTCGCCCATGACCAGGGCCACCAGCCCTTCGACCGCGTTCCCAGTCTGCGGCGCGGGTTCGCAGTCGGGCCGCGGCTCAGCCAGCAAACCCTCAAATCCAAATATGCGAAAGGCGCCCCAGCGGGTTGGAAAATCCGCCTCGGCGACCTTCTTCACGCTTACAAATGCCATGGTTTCATTCTACAAGGGCAGGGAACTTGGGGCGGGGCGCAGGGCACTCGGATCAAGAAACCAGCCGACAAAACTAATCTCCAATATCTTCCCCAAGTTTGCAGTTTAATTCGTCAAAACGCGCACAATCAATTTATGGCATTCAAAACGCGGCAAATCGCTCCATTTTTCGCCAGTTCAACCTGCTTCTCAGACGTCTACCGACGATGTTCTACCCCACCCCTCCCCCCTTTTCCTCCCATGCCCATGAAAAGAATAAAGTTACGCTGAAAAAACCCGAAATGACCTGCCAAAACAAAGAACTTACATACCAGCCCCTTTCGGCGATCCGCCACTTTGGACGCCCCTGATTCCCAACCCCTCGTTGCGATAAAGTCAATGCTGACGGAGACATTG
>Ga0302320_10018493_pt1 | contig 14047 bp, 12 predicted proteins | sample Bog_T0_3_FD_202130 | JGI IMG/M metagenome (GOLD analysis project Ga0302320, IMG submission 202130) | Peat permafrost microbial communities from Stordalen Mire near Abisko, Sweden - Bog_T0_3 | ecosystem: Environmental > Terrestrial > Soil > Wetlands > Peat | place: Sweden: Abisko, Stordalen Mire... | reverse complement strand
TCTACTTCTGGCACCAGAGGGGGCCACGCTTGGGAAAATTTTGGATTTGCACCCCCCCCCCCCCTCGCGAGAAGATCCCCCTTAATTTGTCCAAGAGAGGGGGCTGCCCCCTCTAAGAAAAAAAGTTAGCGCGAATGCTGTATATAACTCATCTGGTTTTAGAAATCCCCTCCCATCAAATCCGCCACACGAATGGTTGTTCAGGGAAAAAGTTTCGACTTGCACTCCCCCCCCCCGGTCACGAACTCTATTGGCAGCGGTCTCTTCTTGGGCCTCCCCTGCAAAATTCCTGGCCCCCCCTGCACTTGAACCCTGGCTATGGGGCTGGTACGGGCGTATACTCGGGCTCTCTGTTTAATTTAATATTCACACGTTACATGCTATCTTACAAGAATGCAAAATAGTTATTTGGGTTTTAATTTGGGATTTGGAAAACTTTCATCTGGAGGGCAAGAGCATTCTAGAGGTTACACAGTTTATGACAACGAACTCATACATCTATATCATTATGGTAATTATATACATGCATATAACATAAATCAGGAACACTAATCTTCAATGTACGATTGTAGGCCCATATATGCATGATTGACGTAACATTTTGTGTAGCTGTTTCAAGCATTTAATCCGGCTGTGAACCGTTTTGTATTCTTCTAAGGTACGGTACCCTACACTAAACTGCAATTATTTTTATTTTTTTGACAAAACTCCAATTCATTCAATATGATCCAGAACCTGCCATACACCCCCGTATACATTGCAAGCGGGCCGGAGTTTACCGATTGGAATGTGTAATGAACACTATGGGCTAAGAAACGGCACCAGGTGGAATTACTGAAAATGTGGCAGACGTCTGCCATATTTAAAAAATCCAAGATGGCGGCTGTAAGTGTGGATTTTCTCCATTTTCGAACTCAGCTTGAGGTTTTTCCATATTGCAATGTTAGACCATTGTTGCAAAGGACTGAAAATGGAATCGATTTGTGTTTTCAGTTCACCTGTACCAGTTGTCTAAGTGACATAAAATCAAAATGGCCGCCAATAGGTCCGCGTCAAATCTAGTTTTTGTCCAATTTCGACCCAAACACTGCATTTTTTGATATGAAAATGCTAAACCATTGTTGTAGAGCGGGAAAAATGCCATCTAGTGGTATATAACACCCAGTCGTTGGATGGCAATTGATAAAGATAGCGGCCATATTGTGTGGTTTTACGTCAGAGGCTTTGTAAATTTGCAATATATGCGCCTCAATTTGTCATAGTTCTGCCACAGTATAAATAACATTACCACCATATAAATAACATTATCAGTAGGCCGACTCACAATACCTGCAGTAATAGAATTGTGTGACCAATTTCTACCCCAACTATGCAGCGGACGCCGTTTTGAGAATGAGCTGCGGCCACAGTATAAATTACGTAGAGTTATTTATACCGCTGCAACATGCTCGATTAGCACTAGTGGTTCCACAACTGATTCAAGCAAGACATTGTGTGACTATGTAGGGACCGTGCAGGGACCATGGTAGCCATGTGGGAACGCGTGGAACCATGTGAAACCATGTAGCAAGCATGTAGTAACCATGTGGAACCTAATGTGTACCATGCGAAACCATGTAGCACCCATGTAGCAACCATGTGAGAACCATGTGGAACCAAGTGGGTACCATGCGAAACCATGTAGCTACCATGTAGCAACCATGCGGAACCCTGTGGGGACATGTGGGGACCATGCATAAACATACGGAAACAATACTTCTATATGGTTCGATATGGTTCAAACATGGTTCGACACGGTTCAATATGGTTCCAATATATGGTTCCACATGGTTCTAGCATGGTTCCACATGATTCCCACATCATTCCATGTTGTTCCAGCATGGATCCAACATAGTTCCGCATGGTACCAACCTGGTTGCGACATGGATCCATATGGTTCCCACATGGTGCAACATGGTTAGCACTCAGTTTCACATGGTTTACACTTTATTCCACGGGGTTCCAACCTGGTTCTACATGACACCCACATCGTTCAAACATGGTTCCAAATTATTCAAACATGGTTTCACGTGGTTTTCACATGGTTGGTACATGGTTCCGCTTGGTTCCAACATGGTTCAACATGGTTCCCACATCGTTCCACATGGTTCCCACATGATTCAAGCATGATTCCACATGGTTCCCACATGGTTCAAACATAGTTTCACATAGTTTCAACATAGTTTCACATGATTCTCACATGGTTGCTACATGCTTCAACATGGTTCAAACACGGTTCCACATAGTCCCCACATTGTTCCACATGGTTCCCACATGGTTCAAACAGGGTTCCATATGGTTCCCACATGGTTTCACATGGTCCCCACATGGTTCAAACTTGATTCCACATGGTTACCACATGCTTGCTACATGGTTTCACAAGGTTCCACACGTTCCCGCATGGTTACCAGGCGTTCACACATTGTTTCTATATCTTTTTCATGCGGTTTTCGTCCTCTCCATACGTTCCCACATCGTTTCCAGATATTTCAACGTCGTTTCCATGCATTTCCACATTGTCCCTACATGGTCACACCTGGTCATTGCATGGCCACACATGGTTGATACATGGTCACACATGGTCCCTACACAGTCTCTACATGGTCACACAATGTCCTTCTTAAATCAGTTGTGGAACCACTAGTGCTAATCGAGCATGTAGCCACGGTTGGCCGCAGCTCACTCTCAAAATTGCGTCCACTGCATAGTTGGGGTAAAAATTGGTCACACAATCCTATTACTGCAGGCATTGTGAGTCAGCTTACTGGTAATGTTATTTAAATGGTGGTAATGTTATTTATACTGTGGTAGAATTATGACAAATTGAGGCGCATATATTGCAAACGTACAGAGCCTCTGCCTGAAAACCACACAATTTGGCAGCCATCTTGATCAATTGTCATCCAACCACTTGGTGTTATATACCACTAGATGGCATTTTTGCATTGGCACGTTTGCCACATTTTCAGCAATTCCACCTGGTGCCGTTTCTTAGCCCACTACACATTCCAATCGCTAAACTCCGGCCCGCTGGCAAGGTATACGGGGGTGTATGGCAGGGCCAGGACTAATATAGGGCACAAGTATACGACTATACGTCCACTTTAGTTTTAGGGAGGCCCAGCCTCCCTAAAACCAAGAGGGTTGTGTCTCCTGAATTGTCATGAAAAAATTATACACTAAAATGGACGCAAATTTGCACAATTGAAATATGCACAAATCTGCACATGGCAAAATTGACCTCTTTTTCATACGCTATCAAATCCCCGCGGACCAATTTTTAAGCTTGGTGTCTTTGACTGTTAATCCATCAAAACGATTTTTTGCAATCGAGTTGAGAACTAGACTACGGTCTTTGCGGTTGCCTGGGTAACGGCTCGATGTGTGAAGTAGGCTACGCCCTGTCTAACACGAGCTACGGCTGCGGCGCTTGGTTTATTAGGCTGTTGGTTTATTAGCACATTCAATGCACAGCTTAAACTGCGCGGTCTTTAAACTCCCAACAACCGCCACCCCTTGTGGTGGTTGTTGGGAGTTTAAGCAATGCGTGTATAGTATCAAATACTATTGCAGTCCGGTTCATTGCCTCGGGGCCAAGCAAAGAACCCATTTTCCTTCTTAACTCACCTCTTACGACACGCCCGGGAATGTCTGGGCTGCACGTGCTTGCGCAGAAAACACACACCCCTTGTTACTTTTCAGCCTTTTATTCGGCTTAGCTCACAGCAGCTGCAACTCACAAGCAGCTGCCCCGCAGAGGTAGCAGAGACGCTGCGCGCGTCTCTTGCCACGTCGCTTAGTAAGTTAACACTGCAGTGCGATGTAATCATCCTGTAAATAGATGGTATCGTATTGCAGTTTCATGATGCCTTGCTATAAATTAAGCACAATGAAACCACAGACCTTTGGGGGTCAATTTGGTCCGCTTGATCAAACTGGCGGGCCAAGCTTTAAAACTCAGAGAGGCCATTTTTGGCCCGCGGGCCGTTATTAGAGAAGCACTGCATTTGAGCAACAGCCTATGGCTAATATGTAAAAAAATATATATAAATGAAATTAGAGTAATGTAATTACACTTCACTAATGCAATTATACTTCTCTAATTACACTTCCCTTGCAGTGGGTGCACAGATCTGAGCATGGGTAGGGAAATATTAGTGCTTGATGTACATACACTGCTCTTGTAGTGGGTGCGCATCACGCAGGTCGAAGCTGGGCGCCACGACATTGGTGCTACGCTGGTTCTTGATAGGAGCAGGCGAGCACTTCTTCTGTTAGACACACAATCACATATATAAAGATCATCATATTTAAATTTTTTTTAGGACATCATCTGCCTTGACCTCCAGTGTCTCCCAGCCATGCGCCAACAATCAGAGTGTTGGATGCGACACATGCGGCCAATCACAGCATAGGGCCGGCAACATGCAGCCATTCATTGCACAGCTAGGCCTGCCACTTGCAAACAACCACAGCAAAGGGCTCTCTAAATAGTAATAGATTCCAGCCGACAGGGTAATATTCAACTAACTGTTCCGTCATAACTATTAAAGCACAATTATAGGAGCCAGTGAATGCCTAGGACACATTGCTCCATGCATAGGGCCCACCACAAGGATGCCATGCTTGCCATCCATAGTTGTTCTGGGCATGTAGGCAAGCAAAAGTCGCCAATGCGCCAGGCTTGGCTGCAGTTCGAAGTCTGAGCATGGCTTCAATGCGCAAGGTTAAGACAATTGGCTTGCCGATAGATGCAGGTGAGATTTCAATCAATTAAAGCAAATTGGCGTGTGATCTTTGGTTGAGACAAACCGGTGCCAAACTTGGGAAAGGGGTGGTCTGGGACTCCAGCTGGTGCATCGTCCACATTTCGCTCTGTTGATTAATCTTGTTCTACGAGTACAATCCTTTCGCATGTGAAACGGTGTCAGAGAAGGACAGTGGAGGAATATATTGATGTGAAAAGATTTGTAAAAGGGGACGATAGAGGGGCAGGGTGGGCTGTAAACTTAACTGCCACAAACTAAACATCTCCTATACTGGCTTTACCCATCCGATGCTTTGCGTCATCCACCTAGCAGAGGCGTAGGCAAAATTTAGGCATGGAAGAAGCTTAGTAATTGAGACGAAATTCTAAGCTCTAACGTACAACTTCAAAATCAAAAATAAAATGTTTTATTTTGAGCGCAATGCGACCATAATAATAACCACGTACAATTTTTGAAATTGTGTGAATTCAATTGTGGAAAAATGCTCAAAACGCTGGCTTACACGCAGAATCTTTTCAATACAGCTAAACTTTTCAGGTTAAATCAATAAAATAAAATCACTGAAATTAAAATCTTTTAAATCGGGTGAAATTCAATGTCTGATATGCAATTGACAATGTACACAATCACACCTTCATGAGTAGAAATAAAACATTTAAAACCATATACCATCGCAGTAAATGATCATGTTATGGCAGGATATTAAAACCATACTTTTAACTGTAGCTCAGGGTTTCTCAACCTGTGTTCCGCGGAACACCTGTGTTCCGTGGGAAGCCACCAGGTGTTCCGCGAGAAGCTAACAGGACAACACAGAAATTTAAATAGTTTACTAAAATATATACAAGTTCAGCGCTTAAATTGAGGCGGAGCATTGCTTTGGGACTTGTTTTTGTGCTAGCAGGCTATCAATTAATTATTCTTGGTGTCAACAAGCTGGCCGCAGCGATTGCACGATAGTACCGTACCGCTTCGGAGCGATCCGGCACTTCTCCAAAATTCCCATTTGAACCCACCCTCTCCCCCCCGGACAGGAGCAGTTGTCGCAGACGTTCGCATGCTCTTTAGTTATACATGTAGTGGTGTTCCGTGCATGCTCTTTAATTATAGTGGTGTTCCGCGAGCTAGCTGACAAAATTTTGGTGTTCCTCATTCCAGGAAAGGTTGAGAAACACTGCTCTGACTAGCTAAAGGTTACAAAGTGAACCAGCGATTCTTTTTCAAGCTTCCGCTTAAAAGATTTAATTGAGCATGACTCGACGGTTTCAGGTTGCAAATTCTAATTATTCTATGACAAAAGAAGTTCTAGCGAATATCCAAAGTGGTGTTGAATCCAACGCCACGTTTAAATATTCTTAAGTCAATATTGAAACCCGGACCGATAACCGAGACCAGTTCCAGGCTTCAATGCAACCCACACGGGAACAAACTTACCGCAGCCGCTAAAGCAGCCGCTGGACCTGGCGCTAGCAGCAGCCGCTGCAGCAGCTCACTCACCACTCACTCACCCACGCACCCAGTTGCCCACCCATCAACTCAACCGCACACCCAACCACCAACCCACGCACCTCCCCAGCCACCCACCCACTAACCCGTGCACCCACCAATCCACTCAGCGCCACCCACCCACTAACCAACCGAGCAACTCGCTCAGCCACCCACCCACTAACCAACCGAGCAACCCACTCAGCCACGCACCCACTAACCCACCCATGAACACACTCATGTGCACCATGCACCAACTAATCCACTCTCCCATGCCCTACTCACCCACACACAGCTGCACGCACCGACCCACGCAGGGGCTCACTCGCCCACCTACCCATTCAGCCACTCACCCACTTACCCACCCAGCCACCAACCCACCCAGTGACCCATGCTACCAGTTGCCCACCAACCAACCAACTCACATCACCCAATCCCCAACTCACCCACATATGGTTGTGTGACTGCATGGCACCCACCCACCGACTCACCCAGCCGTTACCCACTCACCCAGCCGTCGCCCACTCACCCAGCCGTTCAACTACGTTTACCCAATCACCCACCCAGCCACTCAACCTTCCTGGGGTCCTTCGGGATCAAACATCACCCTAATTCGGCGAGTTTGTCATGAATTTTTACAACTTAACAACAGTAAATAATACCCGAAAGCGCTGATGTCGCTTGGTAGATGCCAGATGGCGCTAAAATCACAGTGGGACAAATTTTGTGAACTCGTGGTCCTACTGTTCTAATTATTATACTTTATACTACTACTATATACTACTATACGGAAAATTTAGATTTGCCCCCCCCCCCCCGGTTGTGAGTTCCGCCGGGAAGGGCGGAGCCCACTTCTTTTTTGACAAATCCGACACTGAGTAAATGTATGGAGTGCTTGGTGTACATACACTGCTCCTGTAGTTGATGCGCTTTATGCAGGTTGAAGCTGGGCGACACGATATTTAGGCTGCTCTGGTTCTTGATGGGAGCGTGCGAACACTTCTTCTGTTGGACACACAATCACATTACATAAAGACCATAAAATATATATAAAAAATGAAAATCAGCTGCCTTGACCCCCAGTGTCTCACTGCTATGCGACACCAATCAGAGTGTTGGATGCTCTACTCGCAGCCAATCACAGCATAGGGCCGGCCACATGCAGCCATACATAGCACAGCTAGGCCTGCCATTTGTAACGAATCACAGCCGAGGGTTCACTAAATAGCAGTACAGATTCCAGCCGACAGGGTAATATTCAACTAATTGTTCCATCATAACCATTAAAGCCCAATTAAAGAAGCCAGTTAATGTCCAGGGGGGTCATTCAGGGAATCTTCTTAAGTTTTTTCATAAGTTTTTCATAACTTTAGAAAGTTATGAAAGCCTATTAAGAAAAATTTCTTAGTCATAAGCTGATTCAGGGAAGCAATCTCAGCAAATCTTAAGAAAAAATAAGAATAAAAACTTAAGAAAATCTTAACTTGAACAACCAATCAAAAGCGCCGTTTCATTATTATGCATGAACTCTTCCTAAGATTTTCATAACAATTATTTTAAAGTACACTCGGCAAATATCGTGACGTAATTCACTCAGTTTCTGCGTCGCGGGACTCGCGGCGCCGAGTTTAAAATTTCTAACGAACTTGGGATTTCCTATGACAATAACAAACTTAATAGTGGATGAGGATGCCGCGGTTACAGTGATTTCTTTGAAAAGGTTCGGACAATTGGTTTGCGGATAGATGTAGGTGAGCTTTCAACCAATTAAAGAACATTGGCGAGTGATCTCTGCTTGAGACAGACCGGTGCCAAACTTGGGAAAGGGGTGGCCAGAGCCTCCAGCTGATGCATCGGCCACATTTCGCTCTGTTGATTAATCTTGTTCTACGAGAACACCCCTTGCACATGTGAAACTGTGTCAGAGAGGGACAGTGCATGAATAAATCGATGTGAAAAGATTTGCAAAAGAGGATGATAGTGGGGGCGAGGGGGCAGTAAACTTAAATACCACAAACTAAACACCTCCTATACTGGATTTGCCTGTCCGTTGTTCTGCATCATCCACCTAACTGTCGAACGATAATTCAAAGCTCAACTTACCCCTTCAACTTACAAAACAAACTTCAAATAAATTTTGTAAACAATTTCAAGCCATCATTAGTTTTAAGAAATACACAGAAGGACATCATAGGTGCTAATTCATTTTATGAACTATAGGTGTCAACTTACATCTCCAGTAGAGTTGAGAACTTCCTTCAGGTGGCATGAGAGACAGTAAGTCAGCCTCGCACACCAACACTGCAAACCAGTCAGTCGATATTCATATAAAACTACAGAGTATATCATCCACACTTTGTAGAACATGCACATAATGCACATGCTACACAATGCCAACGCTAACATATAATGTAAACTAAATTTTACTAGCATTTTTTATCGATCACCTGTCAAAAAAACATTCAATAGAGGGCCCCTAAATGGCCTCCTAGACATATTGCATTGGGGCGTTAAAAGGATGCAGTCTGGGTAAAACTTTGTTTTGCCCCCCCCCCCCACCCCCAATTCCAATAATTCATAATTGAAAAGTAAATTCATCGGCATATCGAACTCACTTAAATTTCCATCGAGGTGCTAAAGGAAGGAGAATCTAATTACTGCTTCTTTTTAATGCCTGTCTTATTAAACTTTCCTTTAGTAGTAACTTTCTTAAAAAGTACTTTCTTTAAAAAGTTAATTAAACGTTTACAAACGATGTGGAAATATCTGGAGACGATGTGGGAACGCCTCACAACAATATGGAAACGCATGGGAATGACGTGAAAACGTCAGGAAACTATGTGGGAACGGTTGGATACAAAGCGGAAACGCCTGGAAATCATGCATGTGCAAACGATATGGAAACATGCGGGAACCATGGGGAAACATGTAGACAATGAGTCAGTGCATGTGGAAACACCACGATGAGGGAATGTCTGACGTCAACTATGTGGAAAAGGTTCGGTGTTGAACCTTTTGCCTATGTGGAAACATGTTGAACCATGTAGAAATATGTTGCAACATCATTCTGGGAATCATACGGGAACATGTGGGAACAATGAGGAACTGGAACCATATGAGAATCATGAGGGAGCCATGTAAATACATGTGGAAACGATGTGAAATCATGTGGGAAGCTGGGAATCCTCACGGACCACGTGGGAACTATCACAGACCATGTGGGGACCATCAGGAACCATGCAGGGACCATCAGGAACCATGTGCGGACCATGTAGGACCATACTTGAGACAAATCAGGGACCATGTGAATACGGGTGTCAATAAACATTCCACCGGGCCCCACCGGGCCTCACAGGGACCCCCATGGACCCACCAGACGCCCCAGCAGAGCCCTAACCCATCCGAACCCTCCACAGCAGGGTTTCTTAACCTTTTTTATGCAGGGACCCCTTAACAAATTGTTTGAAGCTCGGAAACCATGCCATACCGGGGCCCCACCGGACCCCACCGGACCAAGCCCCAACGGGCCAGTAATATTACTTTATGCACACACACAAAAATTTACATAACCTAATATTGCTAGCCCGGTGGGGCTAGGTCCTGTGGGGCTAGGTCCTGTGGGGCTCGGTGGGGCATGCTAGGGGCCCCGGTTGGACCCGGTGGGGCCCCGGTGGGGCCCGGTGGGGTCCGGTGGGGTCCGGTGGGCCCGGTGGGGCCCGGTGGAATGTTTATTGACACCGTGTGAAGACCATGTATGGACCATGTGGGGAACATATGGGGACCATCAAGGACTATGTGGGAACTATGTGGGGACCATGTAGGATCATGCAGGGACCATGTGGGGACCATGTGTGACCATGTGCTAACCATAAGGGAGGGTCGCACTAAACACCGATAACAACCGATAACAACCGATAACAACCGATAACAACCGTTAACAACCGTTAACAGACCGTTAACAACCGTTAACAGACGTTAACAGACCGTTTACAGACTGTTAACCCCCTGAGGTAACAGTCTGGGCACTCTGGGGTACAGGATTCAGTCTGATGACGGTGGAAATAACTCAAGCTATTTCTTCAAAGAGACAGTTTTCCAGCAAATTTGTATGGTTGACTCTATACGGCGGCGATTGACTTGCGAATTCTTAAATTTTTAAATTTCTTGTTTGGTATATTATTTTTATTTATTGCTCCAATTTAAATCCTGCAAGCCTTTTCTTTTCGCAGCGGCTGTAAAGCCGACGCGCCAAAATGAAAGAAACGCGAAGGCTGCGTCGCACCGCTGCTGCAGCGGCTGCAGCTATTTACAGCTAAAACGAGATGTAATTAACCACTTGGGTGATTCGAAGCTGGTAAGTGGGAAAAAATTACAAGGGATTTTAGCCTAAAGCTTCGTATTGGTATTGTACAGTATATAGTAACCTAGCTTGCGAAGGTAAATATCGAAGTAAGCCTATCTTGTGCCGTCATAAACCGATCGAGAAATAAATAGGTCGACATTTCGGGTTTCGACGAATCGGTTTCAGATTGATCGACGAATCGTGGTGACCCCAAAATGGTCACGTGACAAATCGTTGTGAAACATTAGCTGGCTGTGCAGTGTTGCCACTGCACTTGCCAGCTAAAAATAGATGATTTCTTGGGGCTGGAACGCCATCTTTGTTTTGTTAACCAATCACAGTCACCGTTTTATAAAAAGGGCGGCAGCAATTGATGCAAGGCGCGGCAATATTTAACAACACACACAAACTGCAGCCAAGTGTTTCTTTCGTAAATCGCTACGGGTTACAGCCTGAGCGCAGCCTCTGCAAGAAAATTCTGCGTAAAGAATCATGCTCCTGTATTTATTTTAAATAAGAATTTAAATAATTTTAAAATTCATTGTGGCTTATTTTTCTTTGACAATTAATAGCTATCAATATTATTCTATAAAAACGCAAATAGCTTACGACTTTAAGTAGGCCTAATAGCAGATATGAAAGGCAACCACACACTTCTATAGTCTACATCGCCGAGGTGACGCGAACCGCATGACAGTGGCGGGCGTTTAATGCTAATAATGATCATAAGTGGCAGTGGTTATAACGTCGGTTATAGGCTATACAATTCAACGAGTGTTACTAGTACTAGACGCTGGTTGCAGCTTCGCTTGCAACGATTAATGTGGTAAATTGGAACCGAGATTAAGCGGTGAAGATTGTATTTAGTACTGCAAGCCATCTGAGCCAAGTTAACAGGACACAAATCATCCATTAGGGACGACGCATGGCCGACTCTACCGCTGTATGCTACATGTAGCGGTACTCTGCTGCTAGCGATAGGCCTATAGCTTGACGACGCATCGCCTACTCTAACGCTGTATGTTCCGCCTATCAACGGTGCGGCTGGTTGGCATCCAATATCACATGCCATTATGTCGCAGCTACTCATATATCAACGCTGGCAGACCGGACACACCCTGCAGTCTGCTGCCTGTCTGCGGCCTGCAAACGCTTGCTGCCTGTCGCCAGCGGTCTGATGTACGCTGCAGTCTGCGGAAAGGCTGACAAAATGATTATTTTGGACTTCGTGTCTCCTCGACCCCCGCCCCAATAAGCACTGCTGCTGCAGCCTGCAGTTGCCGGCGAAGCAACGAGATCGGCGGCGTTTGCCCCCCTCCCTCACCTTTCCTCGCCGGGCTTGCCCCATGCATGACTACTTTGCAGTGGCGATCGACGGAGAAGAAAGAGTGATAATATGACCGTGTTGGGCGGTTTTTGAACCCCGGGGGGGGCAGAAGGGCTAAATTAGGAAAAAAAGACGGAGGGGGGGCGGGGGGTGGATTTATTTGGGAAGGTACAGTATGGGGGTTTTGAAAAGAAGGGCCAAGGATCAGCAGGAGTGAAGAGTCTCAGAGTTTGGCTGCCAGGGACCTGCCGTATACAGGAGTGTGGATTCTCAGAGTTTGGTTGGCAGGGACCTGCCGTATACAGGAGTGGGGATTCTCAGAGTTTGGCTGCCAGGGACCTGCCGTATACAGGAGTGGAGAGTCTCAGAGTTTGACTGCCAGGGACCTGCCGTATACAGGAGTAGAGAGTCTCAGAGTTTGACTGCCAGGGACCTGCCGTATACAGGAGTAGAGAGTCTCATAATTTGGCTGCCAGGGACCTGCCGTATACAGGAGTAGAGAGTCTCCGAATTTGGCTGCCAAGGACCTGCCGTATACATGAGTGGAGAGTCTAGGAGTTTGGCTGCCAGGGACCTGCCGTATACAGGAGTGGGGATTCTCAGAGTTTGGCTGGCAGGGACCTGCCAAAACGGTGTCAAGTTGCAAATAATGAGCGCTGGGACCTGCCGTATACGGCGAAAACGGTGTCAAGTTGCAAAAAACGGTGTCAAGTTGAAAATAATGAGCGCTGCCGATCACGTATACAGGAGTTGGGATTCTCAGAGTTTGGTTGGCAGGGACCTGCCGTATACAGGAGTGGGGATTCTCAGAGTTTGGCTGCCAGGGACCTGCCGTATACAGGAGTGGAGTGTCTCAGAGTTTGGCTGCCAGGGACCTGCCGTATACAGGAGTGGGGATTCTCAGAGTTTGGGTGCCAGAGACCTGCCTTATACAGGAGTGGAGAGTCTCAGAGTTTGGCTGCCAGGGACCTGCCGTACCTGTCTTATACAGGAGTGGAGAGTCTAGGAGTTTGGCTGCCAGGGACCTGCCCTATACAGGAGTGGGGATTCTCAGAGTTTGGCTGCCAGGGACCTGCCGTATGCAAAAGTGGAGTCACAGAGTTTGGCTGCCAGGGACCTGCCTTATACAGGAGTGGAGAGTCTCAGAGTTTGGTTGCCAGGGACCTGCCAAAACGGTGTCAAGTTGCAAATAATGAGCGCTGGGACCTGCCGTATACGGCGAAAACGGTGTCAAGTTGCAAATAACGAGCGCTGCCGACTGGAAACTGGAAGATCCTATCTGTCAAATTACACCCTGTTTAGTGTTATTAATAAAAATTATAAAAATTAAAGAAAAAATAATTTGCCGTAATTATTACCCCGGATTCCCCATTCTGTTAACCCCCAACGGTCTGTTATCGGTTGTTATCGGTTATTAACGGTTGTTATCGGTGTTTAGTGCGACCGCCATAAGGGACCATATAGGGAACATGTTGGATCATGTGGAGACCCAAAATGGTCCCCATATGATCCCTGATGGTCCCCACATGGTTCCCGCATGGTCCCTACATGGTCCCTGATGGTTTCGACATGGTCCCACATAATCCCCACATGGTCCATACCTGGTCCTACACAGCGTTCGATTTACCGCGGGGGTTGTAGGTGTTGTATGCTTGCGTTCGTCATTGTTTATCAAGGCGACAAGTTTAGCAAATATCCAGAATAAGTGAGAACCGGAATACAAAATCTCTTACCCACGGTAGCAACGCATCCGATAACATCGCACTGAGTCGCACCGCCGGCGCCGGCGCCGGCTACCATCTTCACCGCCAAGCAGAGCACGTCCATTGTTCGCATGCCACGCAACTATATATTATCGCTCATTCCACATGGTCGTATCACTGTGCAGGGTGTTTTTCCAGGGTTTTCATTTTAAGGGTGACACTTAGGGGTGATACAAGGGTGACACTTAGGGTGACACAAGGGCGCACAGAACTGACGACCAGGGGTGTATGCTACTGCTACACAAGAGCCTCTGACCGGGGGGGGGGGGGGGGTGCAAATGAAAATTATGACCTACGCGACCCAGACAACCCAGTAACAACC
>Ga0302320_10018492_pt1 | contig 14048 bp, 10 predicted proteins | sample Bog_T0_3_FD_202130 | JGI IMG/M metagenome (GOLD analysis project Ga0302320, IMG submission 202130) | Peat permafrost microbial communities from Stordalen Mire near Abisko, Sweden - Bog_T0_3 | ecosystem: Environmental > Terrestrial > Soil > Wetlands > Peat | place: Sweden: Abisko, Stordalen Mire... | reverse complement strand
GAATGGAATTTGGCCGCCGACCCGGATCAGCAGCCACATACCGACGGCGGCTGCGACCGTTGCCTGGGCGCGCTCACGATCGCCGGCAACCAAGTGATCCGCAACCCCGCCTATTATATCATCGCCCAGGCCTCCAAATTTGTCCGCCCAGGTTCGCTGCGCATCGCCTCCACCACGGTGGACGGTCTGGCCAATGTGGCGTTCAAGAACCCCGCAGGTCAAACCGTATTGATCGTCCTCAATCGGAAAAATAATCCGTCCACGTTCAATGTTCGGAGTCAGGACCGGATGCTGACCGCCACCCTCCCCGCAGCCTCCGTCGGCACTTATGTCTGGCAAAAGTAAAGCATTTTCATTGACGGGATGACCGGACGCCCTTAACCTGAGCTTGTGAATTGCGACTTGAACCTGCTGCTTACGAGCGTGCTGCTGACCAGCGCGGCAGTTGGGTTTTGATTCGTCCGGAGAATTTAACCAACCCACTGCCCTCGCGGCGGTGGGTTTTTTGTTTTAACCTGACCGCCGGATGGCAATAATGAGAAAGTCAAACAACATGCAAAAAGTCCCATCCAAGAAATACCGCCCGTTCCCGCCCGTGCCCTTGCCGGACCGGCAGTGGCCCAACCGCGTCCTGAGCCACGCGCCGCGCTGGTGCAGCGTGGATTTGCGCGACGGCAACCAGGCGCTCGCCGTGCCGATGAACGTGTCGCAAAAACTGGAATTGTTCCAGACCCTGGTGAAAATCGGATTCAAGGAAATCGAAGTCGGCTTTCCCTCGGCTTCGCCCACGGAGTTCAACTTCAACCGCCGCCTCATCGAGGAGAAACGCGTGCCCGACGATGTCTGGCTGCAAGTGCTGGTCCAGGCGCGCGAAGACCTCATCGAACGCACCGTCGAATCCTTGGTCGGCGCAAGAAAGGTGATCATTCACCTGTACAACTCCACCTCGCCAGCGCAACGGCGGGTGGTCTTCGGCAAATCCAAGGAGGAAATCAAAGCCATCGCCGTCCAGGGCGCCCGCATGATCAAAGACCGGTTGCCCCGGCTCAAGGGCACCAAGGTCCTGCTCCAGTATTCCCCCGAGAGTTTCTCGGCCACGGAAGTGGAGTACGCGAAGGAAGTCTCCGAGGCCGTCATGGACGTCTGGCAGCCGACGCCAACGCACAAGATGATTCTGAACCTGCCGGACACGGTCGAAGTGGCCATGCCCAACGTGTATGCCGACCAGATCGAATGGATGTGCCGGAACCTCAAAAACCGCGACTCGCTCAGCATCAGCCTGCACACGCATAATGACCGATGCACGGGCGTGGCCGCCACGGAACTCGGCCTGTTGGCTGGCGCGGACCGCGTCGAGGGCACGTTGTTTGGCAACGGCGAACGCACGGGCAATTTGGACATCGTTACCGTAGCGTTGAATTTGTACATGCACGGCATTGATCCGAAACTGGATTTCTCCCAGCTTAATTCGATTATTGACGTCTATGAGCGCTGCACCGGCATGAGCGTACCTGCGCGCCAGCCTTATGCCGGTGAACTCGTCTTTACCGCGTTCAGCGGCTCGCACCAGGACGCCATCAAAAAAGGCCTGGCCGAATGGGCGGGCAAACAGCGCAAGCACTGGGATGTGCCGTACCTCACGATTGATCCTGCGGACATTGGCCGCGAATATCGCGAGGTCATTCGCGTGAATTCCCAATCCGGCAAAGGCGGCGTCGCCTATTTGCTCGAAACCGAGTTTGGCATCACTCTGCCCAAAGACATGCAGCGCGAATTCGGCCCCATTGCCAATCTGGAAGTGGACAAGCTGGGCCGCGAGGTCTCCGGCACTGAATTGAAAACGATGTTCTGGCGGGAATACATCGAACGGGTGACCCCCTGGGGGCTCAAGAGCTTTCAAACGGAAAGCAAGAACGGGGTGGCAAGATGCCGCGCCAAACTCATGCGCGCCGGCAAAGCCGTGGACTTCAAAGGCGAAGGCAACGGCCCGCTCGCGGCGCTGGTCAACGCCTTCGTGGTGGCTGGCGTGCCGCGCTTTGAAATCACTGATTACAGCGAACACGCCATGAGCGCCGGCGAGACGGCGGCGGCCATTGCCTACATCCAGATCAAAACCGCCGACGGCCGATCGCGCTGGGGCGCGGGCGTGGACACCAACATCGAGCTGGCCTCCGTGCGCGCCGTATTGAGCGCCCTGAACCGCCTCTGATCCTGCGCGGCTAACACCGCAAGCAAGCCGTCCTCGTCCTCGTCCTCGGATTCGTCCTCGGATTCGGATTCGGATGCAAAAGCCGGAAAATTTGAGGACGAGAACGAGGACGAGGAGGAAGAAATTTGCGCAGCCGGCGAGAACGTTGAGCGTTCGCAGCTTCGGCCAGCTAACCGTGGGGACGGGCCGTCCCCACCCCGGGCTTGAATCCGCCCAGATCCGGGCCAAAGATCGGGTCAAAATATGCCGGCCAATCCGCGCAATTTGTTTCCCAGAATGAACAAATTGAGTTATTGTGAGTCAAACTGTGCCATACATCATGTTACTGCTTAAACGAATCTGGCCACTGCCGCTTGGTGTGGTCGCCGGGCTGGCCATCTGGGCTGGCTGTCAGACGGGCCACATGGCCCCGCCACCGCCGCCAGTTGCCGCCCAGGCCACAAATACTTTGCAGCCGGCGCCGGATGACCCGCGCATCGCCTTTGTCGCGGCGCGCGTATTGGAGAATTATCACTACTCGGAACACCCGTTGGACAAGGAAATGTCGGCCAAATTCTTTGATGGCTACATTGATTCGCTGGATCCGCAGCATGAATATTTTTTGCAGAGCGATCTCGCGCAATTCGCCCCGTACCGCACCAACCTGGACACGCTCACGATCAACACCAACATGGCGGCCGATTTGACGCCGGCGTTTCTGATCTTCCATCGCCGCCAGGAACGGTTCCAGCAGAGTGTCGAGTATGTCCATGAACTGTTGCAACAGGACAAATTCAAGTTCAACACGGATGAAAAAATCATTGACCGGCGGCATGAGCCGTTTCCCAAGGATTTGGACGAGGCCAAATTGCTGTGGCGGCAGCGCGTCCGCTATGACTACTTGGTGGAGAAATTGTCCAAGGAGTTTTCCGAGAGCAACGGCGTGTTCACCATCAAATTGCCGCCCGGAGCCACGACCAACATCATCGCCGACCTGGAGAAGCATAATCGCTGGAGCCTCCACCTGATGACCAACCAGGACAGCGAGAGCGTGTTGCAAGACTATCTGGACGCCCTTGCCCACGCCTATGATCCGCACACGGATTACATGAGCGCGCCGCACGCCCAGCAGTTCTCCATCAGCATGAACTTGGCGCTGTTCGGCATCGGCGCCCAATTGAGGGAGGACTACGGCTACTGCACCATCCTCACGCTGGTGGCGGGCGGGCCTGCGAGCAAGAGTAAGGCGCTCAAAGAAAACGACCGCATTCTGGCGGTGGCCCAGGGCAGCAAACCGCCAGTGGACGTGGTGGACATGGAACTCGATAAGGTGGTCCAGCAAATTCGCGGGCCCAAGGGCACCGAAGTGCGGCTGACCATCAGTCCCGGCCCGGATTACACCACCCGCAAGGTCGTCACGCTCGTCCGCGACGAAATCAAACTTGAAGATCAGGAAGCCAAGGCCAAGATCATTGAGATCCCCGAAGAACATGGCGGAACGAACCGCTTCGGCATCCTCGATTTGCCTTCGTTTTACGCGCCGGTGGACTCCGGCAATGGCCGCACGACTCCAAAATACACTTCCGTGGATGTGGCCAAGCTGCTCAAGAAGCTCAAGCAGGAGCACATCTCGGGCCTCATTGTTGATCTGCGCAACAATCCCGGCGGTTCGCTGGAAGAGGCCATCAAATTCACGGGCTTGTTCATCAAAGATGGCCCAGTGGTGCAGGCCCGTAGTCCCGATGGGCAAATCCTGGTGGATTCTTGCGCGGACTCCGGTGAGCTTTACGGCGGCCCGTTGCTGGTAATGGTCAACCGTTTCAGCGCTTCCGCCGCAGAAATTGCCGCCGCCGCGTTGCAGGACTATGGTCGGGCCGTGGTGGTGGGTGATGTTTCCACCCACGGCAAAGGCACCGTCCAAAGCTTGAATTCGCTCAAGCCGTTCATGATCAACAGCACCAACGATCCAGGCGAATTGAAAATCACGATCAAGAAATTTTACCGCATCAGCGGCGGTTCGACCCAACTCAAGGGGGTGACGCCGGATCTGATTCTGCCCGATTTGTTAAGTTACTATAGGGTGCCCGGCGTCGGCGAATCCAATTTGGATAACGCGCTGCCGTGGGACACCATCCAGCCGGCCAATTACGATAAGTTGGATCTGGTGCAGCCCTATCTCACGGATTTGCGGGCTCGTTCGGACGCGCGTGTGCTGACCAATCAGGATTTCGCTTACGTCCGGCAGGACATCGAGCAGTACCAGAAAACGCAGATACAACGCACGGCCACGCTCAATGAACATGAAGCGATCAAGGAAAAGGAGGAGGAATCGCTCAAAAACCGGACCCGGGATCAAGAGCGCCAAAGCCGCCTTGATCCGGGGGTGAAAATCTATCAGCTGACCGTCAAGAATTCCACCGAACCGGGTTTGCCGCCGCCCGAAAACTGGCTGGGGCAGACCAACAACCTTCCCACCCCCTCAACAAATGGCGTGGCGGCCAAGAAACCGTCCCCGCCCTTCGACCCGATGCTTGACGAGTCTGAACACATTCTGCAAGATTATATTTCATTATTGGCAAAAAGTGGTAACTTAACGGTGAACCAGTGAATGTTATGAAAACAATGAAATCCTTCATTGCCAGCATTTGCTTGCTGGGCACAGCGGGCAGCGTGTTCGCGCAAAATTATTATCTGGCCACCCAGCAAGCGCGGCGGGACAGTGCCCAAAACGACGCGGAGCAACAGCGTATCCAAAGGGAAGCTGGCGGTTCGAATGGCACTCCGGGTGTGGCGTCGCGCTACGCCGCGATCCCGGCGGCTGCGGCCACCCCCATGGACCCCAAACTCCAAGCCACTTTGAAGAATGTGGCCGGTTTGCAGGCCGATTTCGCCGCCATCGTGGCCAGCAGCGACAAACCCACCCCCGATCAAAAAACTGCCTTGTTGAACGATTTGTCGGAGGCGGCGCAGGGCACCAAAGCTTCCAGCGGCTCCATTAAAAAAGTGGCGGACGACTTATGGCCGGCGATGACCGGCCAAAAAAGGCTGGCGGCGGCGCAGCAAAGGAAGTTGGCCCAGGAAGTCCATGCCCTGTTCAACAGCTCGCATCTCACCGCCCCCCAGCAGCAGACGATCCTGAATAACATTCAGAAGGCGCTCACCGACGCCGGCACCTCGCTGGACGACACGGTAAACCTGGTGACCGACCTCAAGGCGGTGGTGGCCGAAACCAAGTAACCATGGGGCCGGTCAAGTGTCCGACCTGCAAAAAGTCCGGCGACTGGTTCGCGGGCAAATACGGTCCTTTCTGCTGCCATCGCTGCAAGTTGATTGACCTCGGCAAATGGTTCGCAGGGGAAAACGCCATTTCCGAGCCGCTCCGACCGGAGCATTTTGAAAAATACGCCGATTTGCCGCCCGGGGAACACCTGGATAAACCCGAATGGGAGGAATGACTTTTGGTTGTAAGGTCTGCGGGTCGCTGACGACGAAGATAGAGTGACCGGATGTGGCACGATGCCAAGCCGGCATTGAAACTGAAATGAGAAATGAATTCTTGATTTTGCTGGCCGCTGGCGCGCTAAGCTTTTCCTGCTCACGCCCCGCTCAAGCCGATCCATCCATAAACCCCCTCAAACCCATGAACACTCCTGACTCGAACCCGACCAATAGAACCGAACTTGCCGACCTCGGCGGCGGCTGCTTTTGGTGCATGGAAGCCGTGTTTGAACGGTTGCCCGGCGTGCTTGCCGTCACCAGCGGCTTTGCGGGTGGCACCACCGAAAACCCGACCTACCGCGAAGTTTGCAGCGAAACCACCGGTCACGCCGAGGTGACCGAGATTGAATTTGATCCCGTGAAGATTTCCTACGCCAGGTTGCTGGAGGTTTTCTGGCAGGCGCACGACCCCACCACGCTGAACCGGCAGGGCGCGGATGAAGGCACCTCGTATCGTTCCATCATTTTGTATCGCGATGAAAAGCAGAAGCTGATTGCCGAAAAATCAAAGCTGCAAGCGCAAAAGGACTTTCGGAGTCCGATCGTCACCGAAATCGTGCCGCTCAAGAAGTTTTACAAGGCCGAGGATTACCACCAGCAATACTACGACCAGAATTCGAGCCAGGGTTATTGCCAGTTCGTCATCGCGCCCAAGCTCGAAAAGCTGGAAAAGCACAAAGTCATTGAGGAAACCCCGCAGGTGAAACGGTGATCGTAGCGTCAGGCATCCCTGCCTGACGTGGAGCCGGCTTCCCAGCCCGGCGGAAAAGATCTCGCGCAAAACCGAGCGACATTGGCATGCTCGGGCACCCCTGAAATAGCCACGCCATTTCCGGGCGGCAAGGATGCCGCCCTCCACGTCAGGCAGGGATGCCTGACGCTACCGGTCAAACCGCTCTCAAATCCACCCGCGCTTGACCATCCAAGCTTTGATGAGTTGCGTGAGGCCGACATAGCACACCAGCGTCAAGGCCAGCAAGGGCCAGAACTGCCACGGCAAGGGCACAAATCCCAGCGGCCCGGCCAGCGGCGAATAGGGCAGCACCGCTCCGATGAGCATGATCAGGATGGTGGTCATCGACAGCTGCCAGCTCGCCCGCGACTGAATGAACGGTATCATATTGGTGCGGATGACATGAATAATCAGCGTTTGCGTCATGATGGATTCCACGAACCAGCCGGTATGGAACAGTTGCGCGGCGTAGGTGTGATCGATGGCCTCGTCCTTGAATTTGCTGACCATCTCTGGCGCCTGGGCTTGTAGCTGCGCGGCCGCGTCGGTGCATTTGAAGAAAAAATACATAATGGCGAAGGTGGTGTAGTCGAAGATCGAGCTGATCGGCCCGAGGAGCACCATGAATTTGGCGATCTCGCCCATCTGCCACGGACGCGGCTTCGCAATCATGTTAGCGCCCACGTTGTCGGTGGGAATCGGCACCTGCGAAAAATCGTACAGCAGGTTGTTCGTCAAAATTTGCAACGGCATGATCGGCTGAAATTTGAACAATGCCGCGGCCCCAATCATGCTGAACATGTTGCCGAAATTGGAACTGGCGCCCATCCGGATGTATTTCAAAATATTCACGAACACCTTGCGCCCTTCGAGCACGCCTTCTTCCAGCACCATCAAATTTTTTTCCAGCAAAATGACGTCCGCCGACTCCTTGGCAATGTCCACGGCGGTGTCCACGGAGATGCCCACGTCCGCCGCGCGCAAGGCCGGCGCGTCGTTGATGCCGTCGCCCATGAATCCCACGACGTGACCCTTCTTCTGGAGCGCCTGCACGACGCGTTTTTTGTGCGCGGGCGAAAGGCGCGCGAACACATCCACCGTTTCCACGGCGGCGCCGAGCTGCTCGTCGGACATCTTTTCCACATCGTTGCCCAGGATGATTTGTTCCGCGTTGATACCCACCTCGGTGCAGACTTTGCGGGTGACCAAATCATTGTCACCGGTCAGGACTTTCACTGCCACGCCATGCTGGCGTAGCGCGGCAATCGCGGTTTTGGCCGTATCCTTGGGGGGATCCAGAAACGCCAAATAGCCGGTCAACACCAGTTGTTCCTCGTCGGCTTTGGAATAGGCCGCCTGCACGCCGACTTTCTTATTGGCGATGGCGAGCACGCGAAAGCCGTCCTCGCTCAAGGAATTGACTTGTTCAATCAGATTGCCGACGAGAATCGGCTCCATCTCGAAAATCTCGCCGTCGCTTTCAAAGTGCGTGCATTTCTTGAAAACTGATTCCGGCGCGCCCTTGGTCAAGATCTGGCGCTGGCCGTCGGGACCCTCCACGACCACAGACATCATGCGGCGCGAAAAATCAAAGGGGATTTCATCCACTTTGTTGTATTTATCCACCGCCATCTCGTGATGCAGTTCCGAGTATTTCAGCACCGCGCGGTCGAGCACGTTTTTCAGCCCGGTTTGGAAATGACTGATGAGATAGGCATCGCGCAGGACTTCCGCGCTCTCATTCTTGAACACGTCGCAGTGAATTTCCAAGATGACGTGGTCAATTGTTAGCGTGCCTGTCTTGTCCGTGCAGAGCACGTCCATCGCCCCGAAGTTCTGGATCGAGTTCAGCCGCTTGACAATGACTTTCTTCTTGGACATGGTCATCGCGCCTCTGGAAAGGCAGACCGACACAATCATCGGCAGCATTTCCGGCGTGAGGCCCACGGCGACCGCCAACGCGAAGAAAAACGCCTGCTTCCAATCATGCTTGGTCAGGCCGTTGATGGCGAAGACCAGCGGCGTCATAATCATCATGAATCGGATCATCAACCAGGTGAACCGCTTCACTCCCTTATCGAAGGCCGTTTCCACCTGCTGGCCGGCGAGACTGCTGGCCATCTTGCCGAAATACGTCTGCGCGCCCGTGGCCACGATGACCGCCGTGGCCGAACCGCTTTCCACGCTGGTGCCGAGAAAACAGAGGTTCGTATGTTCGATCGGCTGGATGTTGGGGCGTGGATCGCGCGCATCGCTCTTTTCCACGGGCAACGATTCGCCGGTGAGCGTGGCCTGAATAATGAACAGGTCTTTGGCGGACAACAGTCGCACGTCACCGGGAATCATGTCGCCGGCGGAAAGTTTCACGATGTCGCCGGGCACTAGTTCCTTCAGGGCAATTTCCTTGGTTTGCCCGTCGCGAACCACCGTGGCGGTGACCTTGATCATCGCCTTGAGCTTGGCGGCGGCATTGTCAGCCTTCGTTTCCTGAATGAACCGCAGCGACACGCCCAATACCACCATCAACACCATCACCCAGCCGCCAATCATGTCACTTGTGCCTTCCGCCGTGGCGAATGTCACGATCGCCAGCACCGACAGCAAGATCACCAGCGGATTGCGCACGGCCACCCAGATCCGCCAAAGCCAGTCGTGTTTTTTCTCCTGCCCCACTTCGTTCGGACCGAACTCTTCCATTCGCTCCGTCGCTTGGGCTTCGCTCAGCCCGTTGGGAGTGGTGTTAAGCCGGCTCAGGATGTCGCCGGCTTCACCGGTCGCGGCGTCGCGCACCAGATCCGCGGTGTTGCGGTTGTCTTGATTTCTTAAAGCGGACATAAAATTTTTGCCCATGCTCGAAGCTGGGAGCGCCACAACCTGATTCCAGCTTCAATTGGGGCCTCAGTTTTCCCCGCCAGACTTCGTTCCGCAAGCTTTTGCGTGGGGGGCGGCCAATTATTTTATGGCCACTCAAAAAACCTCTTCAAATTTGTCAAAGTTACGGCGGCCCCGTTATACTTCCTCGTGCGATTGATCATTATCGAGGACGACGAGAAAACCTCCGGCGCGCTCCAATCTGGCCTCGAACAGGAAGGATTCTTCGTAGCCACGGCCAAGACCGGCGAGACTGGATGACGGCCACGCCGGCAAACTGCTGCACACCGTACGCGGGGTCGGATTTGTGCTGCGCGAGGAGGCCAAGCCATGAGCATGTGGTGGCAAAAACGGTCGCGGCGTGTATGGCTGGCGCTGGGATATGCGCTGGCTTGTGATGCGGTTTTCGCCGTTAGCCTGGTCATCCTGTTCCGCAGTTGACCTTGAGTGGCGCATTCAGCCGGTCTCTCCTACTCTGTCCACTGTCGCCGCCCAATCGGGGTCCGAATGTAGGCCCGGCGACCCCACCTCGCGAGCGGTTCAACTGAACTTAATTTGGCGGGGCAAAGACAATTTTAGTTGACGATCAAGTAATTTGTAGCATAGGATACATTTTGCAAATGAGACGAGGACCGACAGACACGTTCAAGCAAGTGAGCACGGCCACGGCGATCCTCGCCTGGGCGGCCACGGCGGCGGCGCAGCTTTCCACCAATGCGGCGCCGGACGCGGTGACCAAAGTCGGCAAGCCTCCGAGTTTGCCGGAACTGTCCACCAATGCCCTGCCAGCAATCGGCTTGGAGCCAACTCCCGCCGGCGCGCCGCAACGCTGGAACTGGCACGTGCAGAACACAGACATAGTGCAAGGTTATTCCGGATTCTCGGCCCCCTATTCCGGCCCGAACAGCCTGCCTTCCGGCGGCGAAACGCGCGAATCGGTTTCCCTCGACCTCATGGCCGGAGTGCGGTTGTGGAGCGGTGCGGAAGCACACGTGGACGGGTTGATGTGGCAGGGATTTGGGCTGCATGACACTCTCGGAGTGGAAGGATTCCCCAACGGCGAAGCCTTCCGTCTAGGCACCGACGTGCCCAATGGCTCGATCACACGCCTGTTCATCCGCCAGACCGTCGGCTTGGGCGGCGAGCAGGAGGACGTGGCCGATGACCAGCTCACGCTCGCGGGCAAACTAGATGTTTCCCGAATCACAATCACTCTGGGCCGGTTCAGCGCCAAGGATATCTTCGACAACAACGCCTACGCTAACGACCCGCGCACCCAGTTCATGAGTTGGGCGTTAATGGCCAACGAAGCTTGGGATTATCCGGCGGACGCCATCGGCTTCACCACCGGGCTAACCGTGGAGCTGAATCAGCCCAAATGGACGTTGCGCTATGGTTTTTTTCAAATGCCGCGGGTCGCGAATTCGCTGACTGCCGACGACCGATATCTCAAATGGCCGTTTGACGATTCTGCCCAAGATGGCCCGATCTTGGATTCTTGGGGAATGGTGGCGGAATTTGAGCGCCGTTACCGCCTGCTGGATCATCCTGGGGCCATTCGCTTCCTCGCCTTTCTCAACCATGCCAACATGGCCGAGTACTCGGCCGCGACCGCCATCTTGCTGGCGGACGGGCCGGGGGCGGACTTTACGGCGGCGCGAGGTTATCACTACAAGTATGGCTTCGGCTTGAACTGGGAACAGGAATTAGTGAAGAACGTGGGCATGTTTGCGCGCTTGGGCTGGAATGACGATCAGGAGGAGGGCTGGGTGTTCAGCGATGTCGGCCATGCGGGTTCACTCGGTTTGAGCGTCAAGGGCGAATCCTGGCATCGGCCGGACGACACCTATGGCTTGGCCGGGGTGCTGAGCGGCATCGCCAAGGCGGAACAGGAATTCTTCGCCGCCGGTGGCTTGGGCATTCTGGCGGGTGACGGCAATCTGAATTACGGCTGGGAGAAGATTTTGGAAACCTACTATGACTGCCGGGTTTGGAAGTCCGTGCATGTGGCGCTGGATTATCAATTTGTCACGGACCCGGCCTTTAACCGGGATCGCGGACCGGTCTCCGTCTTCGGCGCGCGGGTGCATTGGGAATTTTGATACGCTTGCCTTCGACCTGACCGTCGCCAGTTCTCTGAGCGCAAAATCGTGACAGCCACCAGACCAAGCCCGAGGAGATATCATGAAGAAAATCGAAGCGACTATCAAACCGTTCAATCTCGAGGGCGGTATTGCCTTCTTGGTTGAGTGTGGATGAAACTTCTTAGTGTATTGAAATCCCCAGGGTCCTCCAGATCATACGGTTGTCCTTCATGGGGAATTTGTGCTCCAACCGCCGGCCTGCGGCAGCCAAACGTCCTCGTAATCGCTGGTCTGGCCTTTGATTCTAAAATCCAGCAGCCTCGCCTCCTTCAATCGTCCGGGTTGCACCCAGCCCGGCTGGCACCTGACCTTCAAAACGCGAGGCCCCACGCCTACGCTCTATGTGCCCTTGGAACGGGTCGCCGAAGTCAAACCATGGACTCGAAACTACCGCCAACTCAAACGGCTCCCGCGTCAAATCACCCGCCACTCCAAAGCGCTCAGCCACGGCTGCCACCCCGATCGAATCCCCGCGCCGCGCCCGGCGGCCAATCGGGTTATTCGGAACCGCCGTGGTCTCACAAGAACGATTGCCGTCACCCCCTTCCTTTGTTAACCTCCTCCGCACAGCCATGACCGCGCGCGAACGCATCCTGACCTTGCTCGAGGGCAAACCGGTGGACCGGCCGCCAGCCATGCCCATCACCATGATGTGGGCCGCGGATTTGATCGGCGCCAAATACCACGACTACGCCACCCGCGCCGAAATCCAGGCCGCCGGCCAAATCGCCGCCGCCACCCAGTTCGGTTTCGATCACGTTTCCGTCATTTCTGATCCGGGTTGCGAGGCGGCGGATTTGGGTGCGGCGATTTTTTATCCGCCCGACGCGCCGCCAGCTATCATCGAGGAACAGGCCCTTTTGGCAGAGCCCGCCAAATTGCCCCAATTGCGCATTCCCAATCCGCACCAGCCTGGCAGCCGCATGGCCAACCGGATTGAAGCGGTGCGCCTCCTCCGCCAGCAGGCGGGCGGCACGCATTTGGTCGAGGGTTGGGTGGAAGGACCGTGCGCGGAAAGCGCCGACCTGCGCGGCATCAACACTTTGATGCTGGATTACTACGATAACCCGGATTTCATCCACGCGCTGGCGGCCTTCACCGTGGACGTCGCCTTGAAATTCGCCACGGCGCAACTCGAAGCCGGAGCGGACATCATCGGCGTGGGTGATGCCGCCGCCTCGCTAATTGGGCGCGAGCTCTACGACGAGTTCGTGTTTCCGCATGAGCAACGGCTCGTGGGCGGCATTCATGCCGCAGGCGGCCGGGTTCGCCTGCACATCTGCGGACGCACCCAGCAGCTCACCGATGCGCTGGCCAAGCTGGGCTGCGAAATTGTGGATTTGGATTCGATGGTCGATTTGCGCGCCGCGCGCGCCGCGATGGGTGACCGCCAAGTCTTGCTCGGCAACATCCACCCGGTCAATGTGGTCAAGAACGGCTCGCCGGACGACGTGCGCCAGGCCCTGGCCGCCTGCCGCGCTGCCGCCGGCCCCGCTTGGATTGCCGGCGCAGGCTGTGAAGTACCGCGCGAGTCACCGACGGAGAACGTGCGCTGCTTCCAAATTGCACCGTAGCGGCGAACTGGCCCGTCGTCCGCCCCGCAATCCCAACGGGATTGAATCATCTAGCCCAGCAACGGTGTTCATTTGGCAAGGGATTTTTTTGCTTTGTTGGTTTTTCCAGGTTCTTCATCTGTGGGTTTGGCGGCGAGTTTTTTGAGTTCACTGTTCATATGAACGAGCAATTTTCGCATGACGGCCGTCAGACCTAACCATTCTTGTGGTCCGCGGCCTCGTGGCTTCGTGGTCCGTACCCCCGTTCTGCTATCTTCGGTCTTCCATCTTCGATCTTCCGCCCTCAAGGTCTGCCTTCGTGCCTCTTTGGGCCAAAACCCCTGTCCCGCTTTCGTGGGGTTCCTGGTCAGGCCGATCATCGGCTTTTGCGGCTCCGCCTTGCCCTCCGTCCTCTGCGATGTGCCACGTGCCATCCTCCGCCCGCAATCCGTGGTCCGTCGTCTGCGGCCTGTGGTCTCTTTCCATCGCCGCAGGCCGTGTCTGGCCACCCAATTTTGCGAAACGAACCCAAGCCACAACCAATGGAAACTTTGCATCCACATTGTTTCACACATTTTTTCAACCTGCCTGCCACACAAAACGAACCCATCTCAGCTTTCAGTCTGTCAGCTTTTCTGCATTTTGCCTTGGTGTTTCCATCTTCTCGATTTACCGCTTTCCGCTTTTCAGCTTGGCCCCCTCCTAACTCCAGCCTAACTCCAGCCTAATCCAGCCTAATCCAGGCAAAAAACAATGCCTCCCAAACTCGCGTGCCCTCCTCCACCACCATCCCCCGATCCACGATTTTTTGTTCTGGCTGCTCCGCGAGAATGCGGAACCTATTCGACACCGGTCCGCCGCGGCTCAACAGGGTCTCAGATTTCTGCTTGGCCAAGCCGAGGTTCGGCCTTTCCCGCTTTCCGCCTTTCCCGTTTATCCGGCTATATCCGGCTATATCCGGCTATATCCGACCATAGAAAAACCAAAATCACCCGCCATGAACTCCGCTCTCCGTCCTCGGCCATTTGCTATTTGCCATCTCCCGCCCTTGGTCCGTGGTC
>Ga0302320_10018491_pt1 | contig 14049 bp, 11 predicted proteins | sample Bog_T0_3_FD_202130 | JGI IMG/M metagenome (GOLD analysis project Ga0302320, IMG submission 202130) | Peat permafrost microbial communities from Stordalen Mire near Abisko, Sweden - Bog_T0_3 | ecosystem: Environmental > Terrestrial > Soil > Wetlands > Peat | place: Sweden: Abisko, Stordalen Mire... | reverse complement strand
CGCCTTCCAGGGGGAAGCTGACCTTGGGGTTGATGATCCGGGGCCAGTCGAACTTGGGGAAGTACATGTGCTTGCGGGGATCGGCGGTGTTGGTGAGGCTCAGGGTGTAGCCGCTGCGGCCGTGGAAGGCCTCGCGGAAATGGATGACCTTGGTGCCCTTCTCGCCCTTGCCCCGCTGCAGGTTCTTGCGCACCTTCCAGTCGAACGCGGCCTTCAGGGCGTTCTCCACGGCAAGGGAGCCGCCGTCGATCCAGAACAGGTGCGGCATGCCGGTTGGCGCGGCGTGGGTCCCGAAGGTCTGCACCCACTCGGCCATGGCGGTGGTGTAGATGTCGCTGTTGGCCGGCTTGTTCACCGCGATGGCGCCCAGCTTGCGCTCGAACGCCGGCTCGCGCAGCCGGGGGTGGTTGTGGCCCAGCGGGGTGGTGGCGAAGAAAGTGTAGAAGTCCAGGTACTGCTTGCCGTTGCGGGCATCGACGATCCAGGAGCCCTTGGACTTCTCCAGGTCCATCACCAGGTGGAAGCCGTCCACCAGCATGTGCGCCTTGAGCACATCGAACACGTCGGCGGGCTGCACCTGGATCCCATGATCGAGCTGTTTCGCTTCACGCTTCATGGCGAGCCTCCCCCGGAACGGTTGTGCGGTTGTTTCCAGTATCCTGGGTCCGCCCATCAGAAAACACTGGCAGGCCGACGAAACAACCCCTATGCTTCGGCGTATTGCCCCATGGAGCTGAACATTATGACGAGACCGACCCTGGATGCCACCGATCACCGGCTGGTCAGCCTGCTGCGGGAGAACGCCCGCACCGCCACCGCGGAGCTGGCCCGGCGCCTGGGCCTGTCCCGGACCACCGTGCAGAGCCGCATCGAACGGCTGGAACGCGGCGGGGTGGTGGCGGGCTACACGGTGAAGCTGGCGGACGAGGTGGAGGCCGGGCTGGTGCGCACCTATGTGCTGATCACCCTGGCCCCCAAACATACCCAGGTGATCCAGACCGCCCTGCGCCAGATCCCGGCGGTGCGCTCCCTGCACTCGGTGAGCGGGCCCTTCGATCTGCTGGCGATCCTGGCGGCCAGTTCCATCGAGGAGCTGGACACGGTCATCGACCGCATCGGCCAGCTGGACGGGGTGGAGCGGACCATGTCGGCCATCGTCCTCTCGACCCGGTTCGAGCGCTGAGAGGGTGTCTGCTAACCTGATCCCTGGGAGATCCTGCATGGACAAGGAAGCATTCGTGACCAACCTGGAGGCGGTGAAGAAGCGGAAGATCCTGCTGATCCGGGTGGCCCTGTCCATCCTGTTCGTCACCCTGGTCGCCTCGGTGTGGGTGGGCAAGGCGCATCCCCACGACGCGGTCCAGACCACCTTCAAGACCTTCAGCATGCTGGGCTATTCCATGGTGGTGTACGCCTGCATTTCCGCGGTCCAGCGCATGACCCGGCGCCTGGGCCTGCACTGCCCCCACTGCGACAAGAGCCTGTCCGGCCCCCAGAGCCACCGGGTGGTGGCCTCGGGCAACTGCAGCCACTGCGGCATGGCCGTGTTCTAGATGGAGCAGGAAGAGCCCTGCGCCCTGAACCTCCCGGTGCGGAGCTTCGTGGCGCCCCTGGAGCCCGCCGGCAGCATTGATGCGCGCCTGGCCTCCCTGGCCGACGAGGATCCCCTGTCCCTGGGCGCCCGCGCCCACGCCCGGATCCAGAAGCGGCTGCTCCAGGAGGATCCCCGGAACCAGAGCGAGGTGTCGGTACGGGCCGAACTGAGCCGCCCCGGTTTCCAGTGCCTGGTGCGGGGCCGGATCGATCTGCTGCTGGCCGACCCGCACGGGGTGGAGGAGATCAAGACCGGCTTCCGCCCGGCGGCCATCCTCCAGGAGGTCCAGGCCGATCCCGAGCACCCCTTCGCGCTGCAGGCCCGGATGTACGCCTGGATGCGCTGGCGGGAGACCGGGGCCGTGCCGCTCTGCCGGCTCCGGGTGGCCGGACTGCTGGACGACAGCGAGGCGCTGCTGGAGCTGCCGTTCGACCCCGAGCCGTTCGGCCTGTGGGTGGCGGCCAGGCTCCAGGCCCATCACGAGGCCTTCCTGCGGGCCCGGGCCCGGGCCGCGGAGCGCAGGGAGCTGGGCGCCCGGCTCAGCTTCCCGTTCCCCGACCCGCGCCCGGGCCAGACCGAACTGGTGGCCCGGGTGGGGCAGGCCCTGGCCCAGGGCCGGCGGCTCCTGCTCCAGGCGCCCACCGGCCTGGGCAAGACCGCGGCCATCCTGTATCCGGCCCTGGCCCGGGCCCTGGACCAGGATCTCCAGGTGTTCTACGCCACCCCCCGCAACAGCCAGCACCAGGTGGCGGAGGACTGCGTGCGCCGGATCCGGGCCCAGGGCCACCCGGTGCGCTCGGTGACCATCCGGGCCAAGGAGAAGGTCTGTCCCCAGCCCGAAGTGAACTGCCGGCCCGACCTCTGCCCCCGGGCCAACCTCTACTACGACCGCCTGCGCTCCTCGGGCGCCCTGGCGCGCCTGGCCGATCTGGGCTGCGCCAGCTCCGCCGACCTGGCCGCGGAGGCCGACCGGCACCTGCTCTGCCCGTTCGAGCTGGCCCTGGACGCGGCGCCCCAGGCCGACGTGGTGATCGGCGACTACAACTACGCCTTCGCCCCCAACGCCACCCTGTCCCGGCTGTTCGGGGCCCCGGAGGACAGCGCGCGCAGGATCTTGCTGGTGGACGAGGCCCACAACCTGCCGGCCCGGGCCGCGGAATGGTTCTCCCCGGCCCTGGAGATCCCCTGGCTGGAGCAGCTGGGCAAGCGCAGGCAGGCAGCGCCCGACCCCGCCCTGCGCCGGCGGTTCAAGGCCCAGCTCCGCCGCTGCCTGGAGCTGATGCGCGGCCAGGAGGGCCTTCACCGGGTGGTGCGGCCCGACCCCCTGCCCTTCTATGGCGAGGAGCACCGCATCGGCAAGCTGCTGGCCTGGGCCGCCGGCAACGGCCGGGAGCTGGGCCCGTCCCATCCGCTCACCGAGCTGTACCAGGAGTGGGCCGGGTTCTGCGCGGTGCTGCGGACCCTGGGCGAGCCCCACGCGGTCACCTGGATCCCCCCCGGCCGGCTGCAGATCACCTGCGCCGACGCATCCGCCCACCTCCAGGCGCGCATGGCCGGCCTGGCCGGGGCCGTGCTGTTCTCCGCCACCCTCAAGCCGTTCCAGTACCACCAGCGGCTGGCGGGCCTGGAGGGCCAGGACGCGGACGCCGCCGAGGTGCCGTCGCCGTTCCCCCCCGGCAACCGCAAGGTGCTGGTGGTGCCCCAGATCTCCACGCTCTACCGCAACCGGGACCGGGAAGCTCCGCGCATCGCCCACTTCCTGCAGCGGGTGCTGCCCCTGCGCCTGGGCAACTACTTCGTCTTCTTCCCCAGCTTCGAGCTGCTGGAAAAGACCCTGCCCCACCTGCAGCTGCCGGGCTTCCGGGTGCTGGCGCAGCCCCGCCGGGCCGCCGCCGCCCAGCTGGAGGAGATCCTGGGCCAGCTGCGGGGGGAGAGCGGCATCGTGGTGCTGGCGGTCCAGGGCGGCTCCCTGTCCGAGGGCATCGACTGCCCGGGCGACACCCTCATCGGCTGCGTGGTGGTGGGCCCCGCCCTGCCGCCCTACGACCTGGAGCGCGACCAGATCCGCCAGTACTTCCAGCGCCGCTACGGCTGCGGCGAGGCCTACGCCTGCACCTACCCGGCCGCTGCCAAGGCCTTCCAGGCCGCGGGGCGGGTGATCCGCTCGGCGGAGGACAAGGGGCTCCTGGTGTTCCTGGACCCGCGCTTCCTGGACCCGGACTATGCCCCGTGCTTTCCCCAGGGCTGGTTCCGGGACTCGCCCCGGGAGCTGGTCTCGGCCGCCATCCTGGCGGATGTGCGGGAGTTCTGGGCGGATCAGACCTGAATCACCAGATCCGTATATCGCGCCAGCCGCCCATCGGCGGTGAGGAGCCGCAAGGGCTCGGCCAACGCCTGGGCCACCAGCAGGCGGTCGAAGGGATCCCGGTGGTGGTCGGGCAGCCGCCCCACCCCGGCCGCATGGGCTGCGGAAACCGGCAGTTCGGTGAACCCGCTGGCCCGGATGGCCTCGGTCATGCGTTCCGGGTCGGCCTGGAGCTTGCCCAAGGCTGCCTTGATCGCGATCTCCCAGATGGAGGCGGCGGAAACAAAGACCTCGGCCGCCTCCAGCATGATCGCCCGGGCTTGCGCCGTGAGGCGCGGACTGTCCTGGGTGACCCAGATGAAGATCTGTGTGTCCAGCAGGATACGCATCAGGCCCCCTCGAACCCGGCCAGGACGTCAGGGGGAAGCGGCGCATCGAAATCATCTGCGACACTCACCGCGCCCTTCAGGACCCCGAAGGTCACCTTCCGGTGGACCGGTTCCAGCGCGGTGAGCCTCACCCAGGGCTGACCGTGGCGGGCGAGAATGACATCCTTTCCCCCGGCTGCTTGACCGCAAAGTTTGGAAAGATGGGTCTTGGCTTCATAGATATTGATGATTTCGAATTCCAGCATGCCAGCCTCCGGTTACCGACCAACCCTAGTCTAGTCAAGGTGCCGGCCCCGTCAACCCCTGGGGCCGGGAGTGTGTTATTTTCAATCATTCAAGTCAAATTCGCCTGGGATCCACCACCAGCCCGAGCTGTCGTTCTTCTCCCAATAACCAGGTCCCGAACCATGCATGGTCTGAAGCACGCTCCGCCTCGCAGGCCTGGGTCAGGCGGGTTCCTTTCTTTTCTCTGCGCCGTCCTGATCCTGTGCGCGCCCGGCTGGGGCGCCGCACCGGCCAAGGTGACCCTGCAGCTGAAATGGCACCACCAGTTCCAGTTCGCCGGCTACTACGCCGCGCAGCTCAAGGGCTACTACCAGGCGGCGGGGCTGGACGTCACCCTGCGCGAGGCGAATCCGCAGCGGCTGCCGCTGCCCATGGTGGAGACGGGCGCGGCCGAGTTCGGCGTGAGCGACATGGAGGTGTTCCAGGCCTACCTGGAGGGCCGGCCGGTGGTGGCGCTGGGGGTGGTGTTCCAGCATTCGCCGATGGTCATCCTGACCCTGCGCCACAGCGGCATCCGCCGGCCCTCGGACCTGGCCGGGCGGACCGTCATGCTCCAGGGCAGCCAGGGCCTGACCGAGCTCCAGATGATGCTCCGGTCTGAGGGTCTGCGCCTGGCTTCGGTCAAACTTGTGCCGCACAGCTGGAACCTGGACGATCTGCTGCGGGGCCGGGTCGACGCCATGTCCGCCTACACCACCAACGAGCCCTACACGCTGCGCCAGCGCGGCGCGGACCTGATGCAGATGCGGCCCGTCGATTACGGGGTGGATTTCTACGGGGACCTCCTGTTCACCAGCCGGAGCTTCGCCGCCGAGCACCCGGAGCTCACCGAGGCCTTCCGCCGGGCGTCCTTCCAGGGCTGGGAGTACGCCATGGAGCATCCCGAGGAGCTGATCGAGCACATCCTCACCTTGCCCGGGGTGGCTGGCCGGGCGGTCACCCGGGACCAGATGCGCTTCGAGGCGGCGCAGATGCGCGAGCTGGTGCTGCCGGGGCTGGTGGACATCGGCCACATGAACCCGGGCCGGTTCAGCCACATCGCCGATCAGTTCGTGGGGCTCGGGATTGTGCGGCGAGGGGTGGATCCGGCAGGCTTCCTCTACGCCCCGCCCGTCTCCACCAGGCAGGCCTGGTTCCGGCTGCTGTCGGTGGCTTTGCCGGCGGCGCTGCTCATGGGTCTGCTGACCTTGATCTGGATCACCCAGCTGCGCCACACCGTGCGGGCCCGGACCCGGGCGTTGCGGGAGGAGGTGCGCCAGCGCATGCAGGCCGAGCACGCCCTCCGGGAAAGCGAGGCGCGCTACCGCTCCATCCTCAGCGCCTCGCCCGACGTCATCTCGATCTCCGGCCTGGACGGGCGCCTCCTCCTGGTTTCGCCCAGCGCGCTCACACTCTGGCGCTGCTCACGGGAGGACCAGCTGGTGGGCCACCTGATCACCGAGTTCGTGGCGCCCGAGGGCCGGGCGCGCGCGCTGGCCAACCTGGCCCGGCTGCGCCAGGGGCACAACCCGGGGCCGGTGGAGTACCGCGGGCTGCGCCCCGATGGCAGCACCCTGGACATGGAGGTGAACGTCGACTTCATCCGGGACGCGGACGGGAGGCCCACCAGCATCGTCCTGGTGGGGCGGGACATCTCCGAGCGCCGCCGGCTGGAGGCGGACCGCCATCTCCTCCAGGCCCAGCTGCAGCAGGCCCAGAAGATGGAAAGCCTGGGCAGCCTGGCCGGCGGGGTAGCCCACGACATGAACAACGTGCTGGCCGCGATCCTGGGCATGGCCTCCCTGCATGGGGAGCAGGCGCCGCCCGGATCGGACCTGAAGCGCGGAATGGAGATCATCACCCAGGCCGCCGAGCGCGTCGGCAAGATGGTGAAGAGCCTGCTGAACCTGGCCCGGCAGAGCCCGGCCGAGATCCATGAGCTCGACCTGAACGCCATCCTCCGCGACGAGGTCCGGCTGCTGGAGCGCACCACCCTGGCCCAGGTGGACCTGGAACTGGACCTGGCGCCCGGCCTGCGTCCGATCCAGGGCGATGCCGGCGCCCTCACCCATGCCTTCATGAACCTGTGCGTCAACGCGGTGGACGCCATGGCCGGCGCCGGCCGGCTCACCCTCCGGACCCGGAACGTGGACCCCGATGGGGTTGAAGTCCAGGTGCAGGACACTGGCTGCGGCATGACCCGGGAGGTGCTGGCCAAGGCCCTGGACCCGTTCTTCACCACCAAGGGCGTGGGCCGCGGCACCGGGCTGGGCCTGTCCATCGTCTACAGCACCGTGAAGGCCCACCAGGGCAGGCTGGAACTGGAAAGCGAGCCCGGCCGGGGCACCCTGGTGCGGGTGCGCTTCCCGGGCTGCAAGCCGGCGGGCCCGGGCCCTGGCCCGGCCAGCCCGGACCTGGCCGGGCCCCAGGCCAGGCTGAACGTGCTCCTGGTGGATGACGACGAGCTGGTCCTGCAGTCCCTCCAGGCCGTCCTGGAAGTGCTGGGCCACACCGTCGCGGTGGCCGCCAGCGGCGAGGAGGCGCTGGCGCGGCTCGCGACCTTCGAGCCCGACGCGGTGATCCTGGACCTGAACATGCCCGGGCTGGGCGGCGCCGGCACCCTGCCCCGGCTGCGCGCCCTGCGCCCGGCCGTGCACGTCCTGCTCGCCACCGGCCGGGCCGACCAGACCGCGCTGGACCTGGTGGAGGCCTACCCCGGGGTCACCCTGCTGTCCAAGCCCTTCGACCTGGGGACCCTGCGGGATCACCTGGACCGGCTCTAGACTCCATGCCCGGGCTCTGCCCGGGCATGGAGTGGGGGAGTCTGAGGGGGGACGAAGAGCGAGCAACGCGAGCGGGCGGTCCCCCCTCAGGCATATCAGCGGACCAGGACCACGATCAGCCGCTTGGGCCCATGCACTCCGTAGGCCAGGGTCTGCTCGATGTCGGCGGTCTTGCTGGGGCCGGAGATGACCAGGGCGTTGGCTGGCAGCCCGCGGTTCCAGCCCAGTTCCCGGAAGGCCTGGAGCAGGGTGTCGAAGATCCGGTCGGCCCGCAGCAGGGCCAGGTGCACCGGGGGCACCAGGGACAGCAGCCGGGGCTCCGCGGGGCCCGGGGCCAGCAGCAGGCCGCCGGTCTCGGCGATGCCGCCCAGGGTGGTGGTGAAGCCCGCGGCGATTCCGTCGAACAGCTCCCGCTTGAACGTCTCCACCGGTCGGTCGTAGGGCGCCAGCCGGGGGCCCTCGCCCGGCCAGGCAGCGGCCAGGGCCCGGCCTTCGGCGGTGGCGGGGCCGTACAGCAGGCTGTCCAGGCGCTCGCGCCGGACGAAATCCACCACGGCCCGGGGCCAGTCCGAGGGGCCGGCCTCCAGGAACTCGGTCTTCACCGCGCTCATGCCGCGCATCAGGCGCGCAGTCCGTTCCGCGGGATCCCAGCGCTTCTCCTCGATCACCGCGAAGTCCCTTGCCGGCGCCTCGCCTTCGGGACGGGCCGCGCGCAATTCGGCGAGGATGGCGTCCCGCTCAGACATGGGGCACCCCCTTGGCCCGGGCCCGCTCCTGGAGGCTCTGCCCGGCCGCCCTGGGCTTGGCGCGGGACCGGGTCCAGGCGGCGAGCACCGGCGCGCCTTCGGGCAGCAGGCGCCAGAACCGGGTGGCGCACCAGGCCGAGAGGCGGTAGGCCGCCGGATGGGACAGCACCCAGCCCCAGACCGACCAGGCCAGATCCTCCAGCCGCGAGCGCGCCTCGCCCGCCTCCAGCACGGTGGTGCCGGCCGTCCGGTGGCTGGCCTCCCGGCGCAGGCGGATGAGCAGGTGGGTGATGGGGATCTGCACCGGGCACACTTCGGCGCAGGCGCCGCAGAGGCTGGAGGCGTGGGGCAGCTCGTGCCGCAGCCCCACCCCCTCCACCTGCGGGGTGAGGATCGAGCCGATGGGGCCCGGGTAGACCGCTTCGTATGCGTGGCCGCCGATGCGGGTGTAGACCGGGCAGTGGTTCATGCAGGCGCCGCAGCGGATGCAGGCCAGGGTGGCGCGCAGCTCCGGGTCCTGGAAGATGCGCGCGCGGCCGTTGTCCAGGATCACCAGGTGCACCTCCCGGGGGCCGTCCTGCTCGCCGCCGGCGCGGGGGCCTGAGATCAGGTTGAAGTAGGTGGAGATGGCCTGGCCGGTGGCGGACCGGGTCAGCAGCGAGTAGAGCGGCGCCACCTCCTCCAGGCTTTCCACCACCTTCTCCAGCCCCATGAGCGCGATGTGCAGGGGCGGCACGTGGGTGCTCATGCGGCCGTTGCCCTCGTTCTCCACCAGGCACAGGGTGCCGGTCTCGGCCACGGCGAAGTTGACCCCGGACAGGCCGGCGCCGGCCTCGAAGAATTTCCTGCGCAGCACGGCCCGGGCCATGGCGGTGAGCTCGTCCACCTCCTCGGTGTACTTGGCGTCCTTGATCTTCTGGCTGAAGGTGCGGGCGATCTGGTCCTTGTTCTTGTGGATGGCGGGCATGATGATGTGGCTGGGCATCTCCCCGTCCAGCTGGATGATGTACTCGCCGAGGTCGGATTCCAGCGACTCGATGCCGTGCTCCTGCAGGAAGTGGTTGAGCCCCATCTCCTCGGACACCATGGATTTGCCTTTCACCAGGGCGGTGACGCCCCGGGCCCGCAGCAGCTCCAGCACCTTCCGGTTGGCCTGGGCCGTGGTGCGGGCCCAGTGCACGGTGATGCCGTTCTTGGTCAGGCTCCGCTCCAGCTGCTCCAGCAGCTCGGGCAGCTTCAGCAGGTTCTTGGCCCGGATGGCGCCGCCCAGGGCGCGCAGGCGGGTCCATTCGGCCGGGTCGGGGAACACGGCGGCGCGCTTGGCCAGGAGCCCGTCCATGGCCCGGCGGAAGTTGCGCCGCAGCTGGGGGTCGCCCAGGGCCCGGGTGCTGGAGGCGAGGAAGTCTATTTCCATTTCAGCGGGCATGGGTGCGCTCCCAGAGGAACTGGGCGATGTGCTGGGCGGCGGGCCCGAACCCCTGCTTCTCCAGGGTGCCGCCGATGTTCATGAGGCAGCCCCCGTCGGTGGACAGCACCAGGGCGGCCCCGGTGGCCCGGGCGTCCTCGGCCTTGTCGCCGGCCATGGCCTCGGACAGGCCCGGCTCGCGCACCGCGAAGGCTCCGCCGAAGCCGCAGCATTCCCGCTCCCGGGCCAGCGGCGCCAGCTCCACGTTGGCCAGCTGGCGCAGCAGGGCCTTGGGCTGATCCAGCACGCCCTGGTCGCGCTGGGCGTGGCAGCTGGGGTGCAGGGTCACCCGCACCGGCTCGCCCAGGTCCTCCAGCTTCAGGTCCAGCTCGTCCACCAGGAACTGGGTGAGCTCGAACACGCGCCCGGCCAGGGCCCTGGCCCGGGCCTCCTCCGGCTGGCCGTGGAACAGCTCCGGCCAGTGCACCTTCATCATGCCGGCGCAGGAGCCCGAAGGCAGCACCACCGGGAGATCCCGGGGGAACAGGGCCATCTGCCTGAGGGCCACGGCCCGCGCCTCTTCCCAGTAGCCGCAGTTGAAGGCGGGCTGGCCGCAGCAGGTCTGGCCCCGGGGGAAGACCACCCGCACGCCCCCGGACTGCAGCAGTTCTATCCCGGCCATGCCCGCGTCCGGGAAGAACAGGTCCACCAGGCAGGTGGCGTAGAAATACACTTCTCGCACCGGGCATCCCCCTTCGCGGGGTGCCATGTTGACATGACAAGTCAAGATACCGAAGAAATTCTTGTCAGAACTGGAAGCCGGCGGAGATGAGCAGCGACTTGAGCTGGGTGTCGATATCGCTCTGGGACCGGGGCCGGCCCAGGATGCGGTTGAGGTCGGCCGCGTACTCGACCTTGAGCGGGACCCCGATCTTGAAGATGAGGCCCAGGCCCAGGGCGGTGCGGAACGGCGGGAAGGCCGCGGAGGGGGTCTGGCCTCCCGCCTGCTGGGCCAGATCGGCGGCGGACAGCCGGGTGAGGGTCTGGTACACCTGCCCGGAGTCCACGAAGATCTCGCCCCACACGGTCGGCCGCAGCAGCGGGAAGCGGTACTCCAGGTTGATCAGGGCCAGCCCCTGGCCGCCCACCGGGGTGGCATAGTAGACTGGCGCGCCGTTGGCGTCGAACACCTGGTTGCCGTAGGGATCGCGCAGGGGCACCTGGGCCTGGACCCCCAGGGCGTCGGGCTCCACCCCGCGGAAGCTGAACGGGCCGCCGGCGAAGAAGCGCTCGGACAGCGGCAGGTTCTCGGCCGAGTGGGCGGTGGGCTTGGCGACGCCCACCCGCAGGCCCAGCGCCACCACCCCGGCCTTGGCCTTGTAGCCCACCGGCCAGGTCCACTGGTTGCGCAGGTCCAGCTTGACGAAGCTGCTGTTGGCGCTGGTGAGGAAGAGCTGGTTGGCGAACTCGATGCGGGCCACCGAGTACATGCCGCGGGTGGGGTCGAAGGCGTTGTCCCGGGTGTCCCGGGCCACCTGGGCGAAGGGCGCCGAGACCGTGGTCTGGGCGGGATAGCGGGCGTAGATGGCCAGCTCGTCCGCGGTGATCCCCGGCTGGGTGGAGCCCACGTCCACCCGCTCCCAGCGGTAGCCCAGCAGGAGCGACACCTGCGGGGAGAGGGACCACTGCAGCGAGTTGGTGAAGCGCCGCCGGTGCAGCTCGTAGAGCGACTGCTCTTCCTGGATGTAGGCCCCCTCGGTGCGGAACTGGGTGCGGTCCGGCAGCCAGTTGCGGGCCCCGCCCAGCTCGAACCAGGGATCGGTGTAGCCCACGGTGAACGAGTCCACCGAGCGGTTGTAGGGGCCGGTGGGGAACATCCGGGCCAGGGTCGGGTTCTGGATGGTGCCGTTGCCGGCGCGGATGTTGTAGTCGACGGTGCGGCCCATGCCGCCCACGTTGAGCTGCTGCAGCCCGATCCCCACGTGGTAGCCCTGGGTGATGTCGTAGCCGAAGGAGTTGGTGATGACGTACGGAGGCCGCTCCTCCAGGCTCAGCTTCAGGTCGCCTTCCTTCCACGGGGAGGGCGGGCCGGGCTGGGGCGCGTCACCGGATTCCGCGGCCAGGCTCGCGAGGTCCACCCGCTGGAAGGCGCCCAGGTAGCTCAGCCGGGCCTGGGCCCGGGACAGCTGGTCCGTGTCCAGCGGCGACCCGGGCTTGAGCGGGATCTCCCGGAGCACCGCCTTGGCCCGGGTCTTGTCGCTGCCCTCCACCACCAGGCGCTGGACCTTCTCCATGGGCTGGGCCGGCACTTCCATCCTGACCCCGTTGTCTTCCAGGTTCAGCCGCACCAGCGGCCGCACGATGCCCAGGGCCGGCAGCCGCTGCTGCTTGAGGTTGCTGAACACCCGTTCCAGATCGTTCTTGAGCAGGGGGATGGGCTGGCTGAGGGTGAAGGTGAGGACCGTGGGGCCGGACGGGTCGGCCGCCGGGACGAGGGCCAGCACCCCCTGCAGGCCGGCCAGGGGCCGGCGGTCGCTGGCGTAGGTCCGGGTCTCGCCAGCGGTGAGCGGCGCCAGCTTGTCGGAAAAGATGAGCGGCAGGGAGGCGCCCAGGCCCCAGGGATCGCCGAACCCGCCGGACGGGAGCTCCAGCCGGAGCCACTGCAGCAGCCGCAGGGGGCCCTCGTGCACCCGGAAGACCAGCTCGGTCCGGCCGTCCTTGGGCTCCAGCTGCCGGCGCACGGACACTTCGGTGTAGCCTCGGCTCAGGTAGAGGGCCTTCACCCTGGCTTCCAGGCCGTCCAGCAGATCGGGGGTGGCCTTGGGGCTGCCCAGCCCCAGCAGGGCCCCCGGCAGATCGGCGGCGTGCGCCAGCTCCTCCTGGCTGAAGGCCTGGTTGCCCTCGAACCGCACCCGGTTCACCCGGGTCCGCCGGCCCTTGGCGATGGTGTAGGTGATGGTCACTTCCTGGAAGCCTGGCGGGCTGGACCGGCTCACCACCCGGCGGTGCCCCACCTGGGCGTCCAGGTAGCCCTTGGTCCGGAAGAAGCGCACGATGCGGCGGTCGCCCTCGTCCAGCAGTTCCGGGCTGTAGCGGTCGGCCCGGGTCAGCGGCACCAGGTCCTTGAGCGAGGTGGCCCAGCCCAGGCCGTCCCCTTCCGACTCCAGGAACACCCGGGGCCCGGCCACCACGCTGAGCCGCACGGTGCCCTTGCCGTCCCAGCTGACCTCGGTCTGGGCCTCGTAGCGGCCATCTCTCTGGAAACGCTTCCGGAGGTTGCGGTTGACCGCCACCAGGAGGGCCGGGCTCCAGAGGCTGCGGCCGGGCTTCAGCTTGGTGGCGTCCTGGATCTCCTCCTGGGTGTAGGGCGCGGGATTGCCGGCCACCACCACCTCGCGCACCAGGGAACCCACCCCGGTCCGCACGGTGATTATTACCGTTTTATCATTGTCCTCCCGGGCCCAGGTGACCTGGGCGCCGGGATAGCCCACATCCACCAGCCGTTCCTGGAAATCCCGGGCCCAGGCGGCCAACCGCTGCTCGCCCGGACGCATGCCCTTGCGCAGGCCGCGCACCAGCTTGCGGATGGCGGGCTGCCCGGCATCCCCGGCCCATTCCAGGCGCCCGATGGCCGGCCAGGGATCCAGCCGGATCCGGGCCCGCATCCCGTCCGGCCCGGCCACCAGCTGCCCGTCCACCGTCCGGAACCGGTCGGTGAGGCGGATGGCGTCCAGGGCGTGCTGGAAATCCGCCTCGGAGACGGGGGCGCCATCGGCCAGCCCGGCGGCCGCCCGGGCAAAGGCCGCATCGTGCTCGCTGCCGCCCTGGAAATCCAGGCCCAGCAGGTCCCCAGCAGGCGCCGCCATGGACACCAGGGCGGCCATGAGCAGGTGGGACATGGGGCGGAGGGCCATTCGGTGCCTATGTCAGAAGCCTTCGAGCGATTCCTCTTCCGTATCCTTCACGTCGAACACGGTGTTCAGGCTGGTCATAGTGATGAGGTTGTATATCCGGCTGTTCATCCCGCAGACCCGCAGCTCGCCGCCCTTGTTCTTGATGGAGGTGTAGCAGCCCACCAGTTCGCCCACCCCCGAGGAGTCCAGGTAGCTGACTTTGGTGAAGTTGATGATGACCTTCCGGCAGCCCTGGTCGAGCACGGCCCGGACCGCCTCGCCCAGTTCCTGGTCGCCGTCCCCCAGGGTTATCTTTCCTTCCGGATTGATAATGGTGACGCCTTGAAGCTGACGGTGGGTGAGAATCATGCTCGATCCTTTTGGGTGTGGGGGCAGTTTAGCAAGCCACGGGTCTTTTGGAGCCTTGGGGACAACGGTTCCTGAAAAATTCCCTTCCCGGCACGAACCATGCTACCCGGTGGGGGGGTGTCCGGCGCGGGCGCCCCCCCTTCGTGGTGCGCCCATGTTCGATCTCGTTTCAAGCAACTACATGCTCCAGATGATGGACCGGAGCATGACCCTGTCCACCCGGCGCATGACCCTCATTGCAGGCAACCTGGCCAACATCGACACCCCCAACTACCAGGCCAAGGACTTCTCCTTCGAGGAC
>Ga0302320_10018490_pt1 | contig 14049 bp, 13 predicted proteins | sample Bog_T0_3_FD_202130 | JGI IMG/M metagenome (GOLD analysis project Ga0302320, IMG submission 202130) | Peat permafrost microbial communities from Stordalen Mire near Abisko, Sweden - Bog_T0_3 | ecosystem: Environmental > Terrestrial > Soil > Wetlands > Peat | place: Sweden: Abisko, Stordalen Mire... | reverse complement strand
GAGCCGGTGCTCGGGGTCGTCACCGAGGGCGGCGTCCGCGCCGCCCGCATCTTCCGATGGGGGCTTGAGCCCTCGTGGGCGGTCGCCCCAGGCCGCGGACCCCTCATCAACGTCCGCTCCGAAACCGCCCCCGAGCGGTTTCGCAGCACCTTTGCCAAGCGCCGCTGCCTCATTCCCGCCACCGGGTTCTTCGAGTGGCAGACCCTGCCGCAGGCATCCGGCAAGCCAATCAAACAGCCCTACAACTTCCACCTCCCCGACGGCGGGCCTTTCACCATGGCCGGCCTCTGGGAGCGCCGCAAATTGGCGGACGGCGGATTCAGCGAGTCGTGCAGCGTGATCACCTGCGAGCCGAATGAGGTCGTCTCCCCGTTCCACGACCGCATGCCCGCAATCCTTGATCGCGACGACTGGGACCTGTGGCTGAGCGGGGAAGAGGCGCCCGCGACCCTCCAACCCCTCCTCCGTCCCTATCCGGCCGCCGACCTGATCGCCACCCAAGTCTCCCGCGCCCTCAGCAACCCTCGCCTAAAAGACCCCACCACCCTCCAACCTGAGGCTCAAGGCCGGCTAGACATGGACTGACCTCCCAACTCGGTATAATCACCTCCCGCAAGCCCAGGTGGTGAAATTGGTAGACGCGCTGGCTTCAGGTGCCAGTGTCCGCAAGGACGTGAAGGTTCGAGTCCTTTCCTGGGCACCAAAGACTTCCTCAGGTTCAAGCTGAACCTACCGTAAACCGCTTGTGGATCAGATTTTGATCCGCACTCTTTTCACTGGGTCAATTCGATGGCGGATTAACATTCTGCTCGACCGTAATCTCGTTGTCGGCGCTACCGGGTAGTTTCGTCGGTTTCGCCCCATCCACCACGAGTTGCCAAACCTCGACGTTTAACTGCCGACGGTCAGGCTCTTTCGACCAGCCGACCATTAGACCGTCGTCTCTGTAAACGTAAACCCCTGAGCCCCCGCCTTGACCGTTTGCGTACTGAAGGGCCTGCGCCACCGAATCAAAGTGCTGTTGTCCCTCTTCCACCACCGGTCGAGTTATGCCGTTATGCTCTTCCCACATGTCGCCGGCCCCGGGGTTATAAATTCCAAGGCTTCCGTACCAACGCTCGTCGCGCGGAAAGAGCACTGCCAAGCGAGTGGCTCCCTCCCAAGTGTAAGCCCTTGTGAGACCATCCAAAGCTGTTATTGATAGTGTCCCCACCGCGTTATGAATAGTAATGCGCTCCCCTGGTTTCATCGCCAACTCGTTTTGACCAAGAAAATAAAGGCCACTCCGTTCGACGACCGGTCCTTTTTTCAGGAAAGAGTTTTCAAGGCGGTCGGGTTGGTTCTTGGTCAGCCGGTTCAGGAGGGTTCGGCTTAGTCCGGCAATGAGGATGTCGGGGAGGATGCAACAGCATGCGCAACCTAACAGCCCGACAAGGGCTACCAAAGCAGGGCCTCGAGGACCTTTCTTCAAAATCCTGTCTGGGATCACCGGAGGAGGGAGCAGGGAAGGGGGTTCCATAAGGTTCGCTGTTGCGGCCTGGAACGTTGGAGCTTACCTGCAAAAAGGCGAGTTTTCGTGGCTCGGTGAGGCTGAACGTATAATAAGAACATGGACTATCGGGACCGCATCGTGCGCGACACAGAGGTGAGGTTTGGCAGGCCGGTGGTGAAGGGCACCCGAATTGCAGTTGGCGACGTTTTGGGCTACTTGGCGGCGGGTGACCAGGCTTGAGAAATACTGAGCGAATTTCCTCAATTGGCGATGGACGACATCCTCGCGTGCCTTTCCTATGCGGCTGATAAAGAACGCTTTACGCGGACGGTATGAGTCGCGGCGTGCTGTTGGACGAAAACCTACCCGCTAGCGCCAAAAAACTGGTAGCGTCTGACTCCGTCGTTGCCTTGCACGTGTCGGATTGCGGTTTGATGGGTCGTCCTGATACGGATAATTGGGAGTTCGCGCTTGACAAAGACTTGGTCGTTTTGACTAAGGACGATGACTTCATAGGCATCCTAACATTAAGTGCGCAAGGGCGAGCAATCGTCTTGCAGATCGGAAACGTGCGTCTGCAAGAATTACGCAAGTTTCTGATCAAACATCGCGAAGTTATCATTGCTGTCGTGGAAAGCGAAATTCCGGCCCTATACCTTTCCTAGCCGCGTCTGCGAGGGTTTCGCGATCGCGTTGCCCCTCTGGAATTGAATCCGGCGGTCCATTACTTCTAGGTGAGTCGGCTCACCCTGGACGAGTGATCTTGCGTGCGGATCAATTTGTGGATCAATCTGTGGATCAAATCCCCGGGAATTGCCCTGAAGACCCCGAGAAAAGCCGAGGTTTTCGGTCAGAATAGAATCTGCGAGCCTATGCGGGGATTCCTGGGCACCAAAGGGCTCTGCGCCACCAAAGGGCTGGCTCTACGCGGCTCTACGCCATTCGTGGGGGCGCCCCTCCTCAGACCGACTAAGCACCCATTACCCTCACGCGGAGTCGGTAGTTCTCAAAGTTTCTGGGGCCAAGACCGCTATCCAGTTCTAGATGCGTTTCCGCTTGATCTCGACTACAGCCATTTCCCCTATCCCGACCAGGTAATAGCGAGCCCCTACTCTCAATCCCGAGCACAACCCTAAGCACGTTTGATGTGAACAAACCGTGAAAGAGGACGTCGGGCCGACTGTACACGAAGGATGAGCTGCAATAGTATGTACATTGCGAGTCCTGCTACGCCGAATGGAATCCAGATGTCTCTTAGCCTCGTGGGGAAATAGGGGGACACCCGTGGCGCATACAAAATGAGTGGAAGGCCGATGGCGGCAAAACCCGCCCCCCAGTTTGCAAATCGTATGATGAATCTGTCCGGTCTTGCGCGAGGGTAGCGGAGGAGGCCAAGACAGGAAGTGAGCCCGGCGATCTCCATGGAAGGGGATGACATGCACAGGTTGCAGCCGAACTGACCAAAGTCAAATCGCGGAACTCCGATCGTCCCCGAGTAGCAGGCAATACTCAGAAGCAGCGCAACCGCTGTAGCCCAGGAATCCCCAAAATTGGACTTCATTCTTGGTTTAAGCGACCAAGCCCGTGTACTCGCTTGCGTATTCCGGTGAAAGCGATGAAGTCTCCTCGGGGGCTTGTTCGGCGGCGGTCTGGATGGAACGGCAACGCCCCAAGAGCTTGATCGCTCAGGTCGGTCGGCAAGGGCCCCCCCTTGCCCCTTCAGGGCAGGGCAGATCGGGCGCTCGCAACGGCACGGCGTGATTCGTCATTTCATGGCTTTGGGGGACACGGTTCGGGTGACCGCGCAAGGCCCGACTGGCGCCCGGACCCGGAACAATAGGACACTGAGCTACTTGGCCTTCGCCTCGGGATCCCCAAAACGATATGTCGCGATCAAGCAGGGGCGCCAAGGTCACAAGGAAACCCAAATGTTAAGTGTACGTATGATTCGCTCGTCTCTTCTTGCTGGAATGTTGGTGCTCGGCGTCTCCGCCTTGGCGCAGACAGACCCGGGTAGCAATGCCCTGCCGGGCGCCGGGATTGGAATGTCGCGAGGAAGAGGGCCGGGAACACCGGGCGACTTTGGAGCTCGGCACGGCTTTGGCATGCGCCAGTCGCCCTCCCTCCTCACCATGCCGAATGAGATTCTCGACAAGCTGGGCCTAAGCGACGACGAGATCTCGAAAATCCTCAGTATCCGATATCAGTGTCGCCAGAAGATCTGGCAATTGGCCCCTTCAAACGATGGTGGCGCAACAACCACCGACGCCTCGCTGACCTTCGAAACCTCAAAGCCCCTGCGGGAAGCGGCGGAAGCGGAAGCCCTTGGCTCGCTCCAAGAGGATCACCGAATGGTTGTCGAGGCGGCGATCAAGCATATGAAGACGCTCCACAGCGTGCGGTTGCCCGCAAATCTCGTCCTCAACCTCAAGTTGAGCGATGACCAGTACGCGCAACTTGACGCCCTTGCCCCCGTCACGGTCACCCCTCCATCCAAGGAGTTCCGCGATAAGGTGCAGGCGGTACTGACCGACGAGCAGAACGAGATTGTCTTTGAGTGGATGCAAAGCAATCGATCTCAACCCGGGCCAGGCATGGCGCCGGGCATGATTGACGAGCAGCCGGGCAGCCCGCAGCCGCCGTTGGCGTTGCCCTCAGAGTAAGTGGGCTTCAAGCCGCCAGGGGTGCACGCACCTCTGGCGGTCTCATCTTTGTCGGACATCGGCGGAGTGACGGGAAACGGAGGACTTGCGCGAGGAGTCCCGTTTGGCCAACACTGAAGTCACCCGCGTTGGGCCCAGCCCAGTGTTTAAAATGAGAGGCTGTGGAAATGGACGCTATGTCCGACGGGCGGCCTTGTTGGGTCGCCCGTATGTTTCTCGCGGAAGTGTTGACCTCTTCCTCCAAGAAGGATTCCGTCATGGATGACGGCGTTTGCACGCCCGCAATTTCGGTGCGCTGCCATTTCCCCTTCCTTTGGGAGGGCGGGACGTCCGTGGCCGGTCGCCTGCGCGGGCCATGTTGAAGGAACGGACTTGTTCGGCCAGCGCTTTACCGCCCTACAGGGCTCGGCGCTAATCGACGCGCTACCCAGGGCGGCGCGCCCCTTTTGGGGCTGCTTGCCCTGGGCTATCTGATTTCGGCCCGCTGGGCCTCTTGCCCCTTCCGGGCCGGCACACTGGGCGGCCTGTGGACTCAGGATCCGGGCGCAGTCGTCACATCGGTGTGGTGGAAGTCGTCGCCTTTGAACAGCAGGGGCTCGCGGAGGGCCTTGGCGAGGGCGTAGGCGAAGCAATCGCCGAAATTGAGCTGGGCAGGATGGCCCGATCCCTTGCCGAAGTCGCGATAAGCGGCCCTTGCCAGAACTGCCTGTTCGGCCGTGACCGACTCCACTACGATCCCCGCGTGGGCGACGAGGTCATCCACCCGGCGGCTCGACACCGGGTCGCTGGCGGCGTCAATGACAATGGCCACTTCGAGATAGTTCGCCGCCGAGACGCGTCGTACCGGGGCGGTTGACCGTTCGGGTTCATGGCAACGAGGAGTCGGATCGCGGAAGTCAGGGCCATCCGAAAACCGGTCGGTTTGGAATGAATCAAGAGTACGCTGTCATTTTCGAGCAAGAAGAGAAGGGGCCTTGGGGCGCGTCGGTGCTGGGCCTCCCAGGTTGCCTCAGTTCGGGGCCGCCGCTAGAGGCGATGACCGTTCGGATTCGAGAGGCGATTGAGGGCCACATCGCGACGCTCAATGGTAAGTATTCCGGCCTGACCGGTAGGCAGCGCTCTTGCTGGGGAGTCCTTGAAACCGTACGCTTGGATCGTCGCATTTCGGCGACGATCCAAGGGGCGGGCTTGATCGATCAGTTGAGGGACTGGACTCGATCCGGGGAGGTTCCTTCTTGGGTGAGCGTCCACTGACCGCCCATGTCTTGAAGCACGAAGCTTAGGTAGACCTCGCGGTCGGTTCCGTCCTTGCCAACATAGACCTGCTTGCCGGACAGCGTGTAAACGGTCGGCGAGTCCTCGTGGAGGTAATCGAGTGCCAGGCTCACCGTCTTCACCGATTTGATCGAGTCACGGGTGAGATCGAGGAAGTCGTTCGCCTTCATCGAATACTTGTAGGAGCCCATCGTGTAGATCGCGATCGACACATTGGGTTCGATGAGGGCGACCATGGCGTCAATGTTCTGATTGAGGATGGTCTCCGAGATTTCATCGGTGGCATTGAGCAGACCTGGCTCGGTCGAGTTTAGGTCGGCCTGGTCAAAGGCGTTGTCATCCGTTTCGTTCCAGCCGCTGAAGTTTGCACCATCGTAGATGGGAACATTGATAAACGCGTCAGTGGGCGGATAGAACAAGAGGTCCGTGCCGGCGATGTACGCATCGCCAAAGCCGAAGTAGAACCCAAAGGGTGAGTCATATTCTCCGGCCGCCCATCCGTTCCGATAGTAGGGGTAGTAGTGAGATCCGCCAGGGAAGTCGTTCCGCTGCCAACCAGCGTTGTCCCGAATGCCCATTCGGAGGTCAAGGCCGTTGTCGTAATGACGACCCTCAGCGGTTTGCGTGAAGGCGCGATTATCGGCCGCACCATCTCTGTGGTCGAATGACGCGTGAGTGCCTACTCCGATCCTCTGCGGGGCCTCTGTACGGCCTCGTTCTCCTGGCGCAGCACGATCATCACGAGTCGGCATGGTCGCCTCGGTTTCACGCGGCGCCTGCGTACGCTCCGCCTCTCGCGGGGCTGAAGGAGTCATTCGGGGCGCTGGCCGTGAACGGTAGGTGGACGATCGCACGACCTCTCGGTTTGCATGCGAGACTTGCCCACCGGCGTGGCCTCCGCCGCCACCCGCGTGCGCCCTTCCATGTTGGGGCGATGCCGTGGCAGCCGTCAGCGTTACGCAGCAAGCAATCGCCGCGAATGCGCCATAGCGCAATGTGGCTCGCGCGAGGCGACACCGATCAATAGTAGTTTTCATATTCTAAAAATCCTCTTTCACCCAGTGTCCGTGAAAGGGGTTGGCGGACGCCAGTCCGCGCTTTAGTCGCCGTTCGACTTGCTGTCAGCCGATGCAGTGGGGAGGATCCTACTCAGGGTCGCCGTAGATGACGCCTCGTCCATGAATGCCCACATAGACCCGCCCGTACTTTTTGGGATCGCCGCTGACTTGGAGGATGAGTGCGTACTGGTGGTTGGAGTCGTTGATGTGGACCCAGGATTGAGCGGAATCATCGGACCGGAAAATGCCATACGTGCCATCCACAACCCCTACCAAATAGAGAGCAGGCGCCTTCGCGCCTGGCGCCGGTGCGCCGAACCCGAAGGCGTGGATCTCGGTCACTTGGGGAAGGTGGCGCCAGCGGAAGCCCGCGTTGGAGGAGTGGTAAAGGCCATCGAACGTCGCCAGCCACAAATCGCCAGCCACGCCCGGCGTGGGGTAGACCTGATTCTGGCCGCCACGCGAGTCCATTCGGTCGCGGACGGGCGCGGAACCGTTAAGGTCTAACGGCTCGTCAATATACGTAACCCCCCCATCAAAGCTCAGGTAGATCTTGCCGGCTGCAACATCGACATCATAAAACCGGCTTGGATCGACCCGATCCGCTACCACATGAGCGCGCGTCGGAAGTCCCTTGCACTGCGTCCAACTCACTCCCCAATCGGATGACTGCGCCACCCCCATGGGGGTAGACCAGACCCAGTTCTTGCCGTCCGCGCTCACCGCAATCTGGCCATAGGAAAAGCCGGTAGGACTGGTGGGCGCAGGTTGCCAGGTCTTGCCGCCGTCAAGCGAGTAGCCAATGCTGCTTCGAGGCTGGCCGGGGCCCGCCGAAGGCGTGCCTACGCGTACCACCACTTCGGGCGCCATATCGCCGCCCGACACCCCTCCGGTATTGCCGAAGTGGGGGTTCATGTAGTTGTCGTAGGGGGTGGTAAGGTTCCAATGGACAAATCCGCCGTAATCGCCAATCGCGGAGATCAACTCCGCGCCCTTTACAGGACTGTAGAGGCTGAGGCCGACCGCCTCTTCGATGCCCTTGGCCATGATCGACCAACGCACCGGTTTCCCGTGATCGGCATCAGTGAGGTTAAACGTCTCGTGCCCGCCGTAGCCGGTGGAGAACAGAGCATGATTCGGGTTGGTGGGATCGATCGCAAGGGCAAAGAGCCAGTGAATCCCAACGTGGTTCGTATAGGGGGCGCCGCTGCGGTCATAAGTCTCGGGACCGCCGATGATCGCCTTCCAAGTCTTACCGCCATCAAGGGTCCGGAAAATCTGTTCGCCGCCGGGATGCCCGAAAGTCGCGACGATGAAGGTGTCCGGCTGCCCAGCCTGCACCGAAAGCCCAACATAACCGAACGCACCCTTTTGGGGCGTGATATCCGTCCATGTATTCGAGTCAACGTTATACTTAACCACTTCACCGGCCCTCATCCCCGAGGGTCCTGCGCTGCTTCCGTAGCTGATCAGGAAGGAATCACGCCCATCCCACACCATGTGGATGGGGACCAAGCCGGTCGGCTGGCCCGCGAGCGCCGACCAAGTTAGGCCGCCATCCCTGCTTTGGTAGATGGCGGGACCGCCGGCTTGCGACACCGCCACGTAGACGTTCCGGGTTGGTTTTCCGCGCTCGCCCCGACGAGGATCAAACCCGGTCACTACGATGCCGGCGCTCGGGAATCTTCCGCGCGTCACAATCGGGGTGGGGAAAGAGTCGACCTTCTGCCAAGTCGCGGCACGATCTGTGCTGCGCCAAAGGCCGGCCTGACGGGTTCCAAAGAAGAGAATTCGACCGTCATGGGGGTCGACCGAGAGCCGCTCACCATCGCCCCGGCCGTTCTCATTGCCGCCCATCTTGAATGGAACGACTGTCTGCAAGAAGGTGTGCCCCTTATCGCGCGAGCGCAGAATCTCCCCGTTCGGCGTGCCAGCGTTGGTGTAGGTGCCGCACGCCATGTACACGCGGCTCGGGTCCTGGGGGTCCAGGGCGATGCTCTCAACGCCCATCAAGTTGACGTCCTTGAAGCTGACCCAGTCCATGATTGGCATCCACCGCTTTCCATCAGGGTTCCACCGGTAGGCGCCGCCAATATCGGTGCGGGCATAGCAGACCCCCGGCGCAGTGGGATGAAAGATGATCCCGTCCACGAAGCCCGTGCCGATCATCTGGACCGAGTGCCATCGGTAGGGCTGGGTGGTGAACGTGTCTTGTGCGGAAGCTAGGGTCGGAAGCACGGAAAAGGCGAGCAGAAACGGAAGCGAAACACGCATCACATGCACAAAACGCACAGTACCTGGAAGGGTTCAATCATTCTTTGTCATGGATTTCATCGGAAACCGGCTCGGCATCCCTCTAAAACGGGCCATACCGTCACCCTTTGCGATAGCTCATATCGAAGCGGCCCCGGGTATGCGACGTGGTGATGATCGAGACGCAAGTCATCGATGGCTTGCGACATCGACCTCGTCATCCTTGGGGCGTCACCATACTTCATCTCAGATCCAAGCCGCCGGGTTGAAAATTGAAAGAGGCTCTTTCAGATTTCAATGTTTTAAGTGGTGTACCCGGGTGAAACGTGCTTATAAAAAGGGTTTCCGGTCTAGCACCAGCCTTAGGGGCCGGTCTGTCTTCACCAGGCCGGGCACACCTTCTTGAACGACGGCCAGGGCGGAAACGGTGGCGAAGAGGCTGTGAAGGTCGTCGTAGGCGCCATCGCTCATGTCGACCCGGGCGAGGTAGCCAGCGAATTTGCCTCCGATGTTGTGAAGGAGGTGCTGCATTTCATCCGCCCGGTGAGGGGTCCGCTTTATGAGGGAGCGAACCAGGTAAAGGAAATCAATCTCATTCCAACCCTCGCCGCCAACCCCCATCTCTGGCAACTGACCCTCCTCGTGGAGGCTGAGGCAGGTATCCACCAGCCGATTGGCGTGGTTTAGCCTCCGGCGTGCATAGTCGTAGTTGAACAGATAGTGGAAGGTCCCAACCAAGTGATGAAAGATCGGCGCGGAGCCCGTCGCCTGTCCGGGGAGTGCCCCCCTGCGCCAGAGCCCGGTGCCGGTGTCCTGATTCTCCTCAAGCCACTCGAAGTACCACTCTTGCCATCCCGCCGGCGCGGCTCCGGAGAGCACCATGGCGCCGTAGATGCCAGACCCGCGATGCGAGCCACCCCAAGGATTCGTGATCCAATCAATGCTCTCCATGAGCTCGCGCACCCCATCACGGGTGGCAAAGGGCGCCATTCCCTTTGGTGGGAACAGCAGGCCCGTGTCCAGAAGCTCCAGAGCGCCCGCGCAAAACGCCATCCCATGGATGAAGTGGTGTCCGTCGCCAGGGAACAGCCCGGTTTCGGGGTCTTGGAAGGCTTGGATCCTCGCAATCAATGCCTGGCGCTCGCTGGTCAAGCGGGGCATGCGATTGATCGAGTAGAGAAGATGGATGGCATCGGCGACGCCATAGGCGGTGGCGGGGCCCCCGGCGCTCTGATTCCGCCGGTAGCCGCCCGGCTCGCCGGTGGCATGAGCGGAGATGACGTTCTCGACGCCGTCGATGAATGCGTTTAGGTCGTGCATGGAGCCTGACTAGGCTACCCACTTCGGGCTTCTTCTCCCTGTTCGCTAGAAAGGGCCACCACAGACTTCTGGCTCAAACATCAACGAGGCGAGGAGTCGCGCAGCCGAGACAATTCCCTGGTTCCTTGCGAGATTCAGCGTGTCTCCGTTGTTCAATGCGATGGAGTTGCCAATAACCATAAGGTGCTATGCCGCGAGCCACATGAATCGAGGGCCCTGCTGCGCGCCAAGATGCGTCAGCGCGGGTCTGCTTTTATCACATCGTTGGGGCTGATGTTCATGCTCCTGTTGGCGGTCGGTGTCTATCTGGACTCCATGCTTCAGGACGAAGAACTGGCCATCATGCGGACGAATGAGTCCATTCTGCAGAATGCCGCCGAAGCAGCGACTACCCAGACCATGGCGGGCGTCTACCACAATTTCATCGTCCAAGAATCGTTTGTGACGTTTGACGCGACCTACGCAAGCGCGTCCACTGCTCATCCCATTGAACTTCAGGTCCTGACCTATCCGAACGGCGCGACCGTGACGGCATCCGTCACCGGTTGGACGGTTGCCTCGCCCACTCAGCGCAACGTGACCATCCGTTCAACTGCCGTCCTGAACGGGTCTACCGGGATCCACTTTGGCGGCGCATCCCCGCAGATGTACATCGATCAGACGTTCCAGCTTGCCCTCGCTCAGAGTCCCATTTTCGACTACATGGAGTTTGCCGACAACAAGCTCCAGCACAACGCCGGCGGGGGCATTCAGTACACCCAGTTTTACGGAGACATCCGATCCAACGGAGACCTTCTCGTCAACGGCTCCATCATGGACGATGGATCCGCGACCGCCGCCGTAAATCCTGAACTTGTGCCCGAGAACCAAGGACTTGTGAGCGGCGTCGTGGAATACGACACCGACGCCAGCTACGCAGCGACCGCCGCCGCGAACCCGCGCATCAGGCCCCTCTATGATCCCAGCGTATTCGGTAACCCTGGGTCCACAACCTATAACCAGATTGGGGTGCTGTCCTATGTCTCGACCCCTGCCATCACCAACGGGGAGCCGGTCGGCGCATACCGCGCAGACTCAACAGGCGCCTACGCCTATCCTGCCGACGGAACCGATGCGACTCTGCTTACCTCGCAGGGGACCAACACGGTCCCGATGCCGATCATGCCAAGTACCGCGACCGACAAAACGATCAGTGCGAACTACACGGATACCATTCAGTCGTACGCGGACGGGACGACCAATCCCAACTACGGAAAGGGCGCCTACGTCAAGGTCTGGAATACCACGTCTAAGAAGTACGTTCAACTTTCCACGAATGGCTACGTGTCAAGCAGCGCCCTGATGGTAGGCACTGCGGCACACCCCGTCCTTATTCATGGACCCGTGACCGTCCAGAACGACGTCGTGATTAAGGGATATGTTTCGGGTCAGGGAACCCTTGATGCCGGACGAAATGTGCATGTCATCGGGTCAGTGATGTACAGCAATCCTCCGAACTTTCAGTCCAACAATCCCACCACTCTGCTAGCGGACTCCGAAAAGGCGGACATGGTGGGCTACGTTGCCCAAGAGTCGATCTTCTTTGGGCGCCCCGATCAAAACCCCGAGTACATCATGTCGCCACCGTGGACTAAAGCACGGGTGGACGAGAACGGGAACCCGGTTCCGGCCTATAACGGCTACGACATCGATGCTTGGGGCATTCCAAAGTACGAGAGTCTGATAAGCAATGCAACCATCGACCCTATAGCGACGCCGGTCAATGAGATCGACGGGCTGTTCTATTCCAACCACTATCTTGGGGGCACGTTTGCCAACGCGGGAGGCGCGGTCAACCTTTATGGTTCGATCATCGACGAAGACTCATGGGAGCTGCTTCCTGCGATGACAGGCCCCTGGGGAGGGTGGCACTTCCACTATGATCCCCGCATCAAATCGCGTGGTGGCGGGCTCGGTCCGATCATTGACCTGCACTTGCCCGGCTCTCCCACAATCCAACATTTTGCCTGGGATCGTGGCGCCTTCCAGGGAGGATAACGGTATGAAGCAAAGTCAAGTCCGCAGAGGTTTTACGCTGGTCGAGGTGGTCTTCGCGATCTTCATCGTGGCTCTCTCTGCATCGGTGCTGGTGGGAGGCATCACGGTTGGAGCGCGTTCCACCGGTAGGGGACGTTACCGAGACATTGCGCTCGGCTATGCCCAAGCGGCCATGGAAGACATCCTCATCATGAATGAGAGTCAGATTACGCCGGCCAATTTGACGACGGCGGGCATCGTGAGTTCGGGTGGATCTTTTGGCACCCCGATGCCTTGCGCCGATACGACTTACTCCACTACGCCCATTTCTACAGCGCTACCGAGCGGGACGGAAACCGTCACCCTGACATCCTTGCCGAACAACGTAGTCGAGGTGACGGTTACGGTGAGTTGGATCGACACAAAGGAAACAAGGACGATCAGCTTGACCAACTGCGTCGCGCAATATTAAAGAAATCTTATGAGACGAAACTCCGGATTTTCCATGATCGAGATGTTGATCGCAACATTTCTGAGCTTCCTCGCGATCCTCGGCGCGGTAAGCGTGTACTTGACGGGCATGTTCTGCATGTCCACCGGTGGTCCTAAGACCGACAACTACGAACTTGCTTCGCGGACGGGACGGTTTGTCGCGGACAAGTTATCGAACGCCGACGAAGCCACGCCGGTCAATGGCACGCTCCTCATCATTCAAAATCTTGAAACAAATACGGACGGCTCGATGGTGATGCCTCCGACTCCGAATCCCGAGATGGATTCCTTTACCCTGAGCCACGGCACCCTCTACTTTTACGAGAGCCAGAACGCTCAAGGCACCTCGTTCAAAATCACCACGTTGGCGCAGGGAGTGACGACAGTTGACCCTGTCACCGGCATCAATTATCCGCTTTTTGCACCGACTCCCGGCCAAGTCGTTCGTGCGGTGACCGTGAAATTCTGGATCAAGACCAGCAGCGGCGCGGCTCCATTTGCGCAAGTCGTTAGACTACGGAATCTGCAAGAAGCACCCCTCTGAGCCTAGATCCGGTGGGGCATGGGTTCTCATCCTGCCCTTCCAAGCTCAGGATTCATGCGCCAGATGGTCCCATTAAGGACGGCCGCGAACGTCACCCACAGGAGGTAGGGAACGAAGAGCCACCCAGCGACCAGGTTGACCTGGACAAACGCCACCGCCGTCGCCAAGATTGAGACCCAAAGAACGAGGATTTCCGCAAACGACTGGTCTGGGCGGTGCTTGCCAAAGAAAAACCATGACCAGAGCATGTTAAGGATCAGTTGGAGGCCGAAGAGAATGCCGGGGGTTCCAAAGAAGAGTCCGGCGCGCCATACCAACCATGCGGCAATTGCCATCAGTACATAGAGCACTGTCCAAACTGGCGCGAAGAGCCACGAAGGCGGGTTCCACGAAGGCTTTTGCAAGGTTGGGTACCAGGTCTTCACCGCCGGGCCAGTGACGAGACCTCCCATGGCGCCAGCAGCCAGGCATATCACGAGGAAAACGATGAGAGAGATAACTTCTGGTGCATTCATGCTCTTTAGCGGGACTGTTTAGCGTAAGGTTCCTACGCATGGCAATCGTTGAGCATCGCCCATTGGGTTGGCTCCAGAGTCATCCCTCTCAACCTCGAAGCGGCTCCCTGGACTAGAAGGCAACCATCGATCTTTTTAGGGCCAGGCAAAGGTCGAACAGAGGTTCGGCTGGCCTGGAGGCGGAACTGATTGAGGTCACGGTTGGTGGGTTGGGACCGCTGAAGGGGCACGAGTAGATCAACTGGCACCCTGAAAGGTCCTTCGATGCATGGACCCCCCGGCGGTCTGTGATTTAGCGTGCCCGTCGAAGAACGAAGCGTTCAGATGGAGTGCATGCCGATTTGCGGCGGTGAAAGTGCGTCTAGGGTCGCAACCATAATTCATTCGGTCGAATGAACGAAGCCCGTCTCTGGGCGCGGGA
>Ga0302320_10018486_pt1 | contig 14050 bp, 8 predicted proteins | sample Bog_T0_3_FD_202130 | JGI IMG/M metagenome (GOLD analysis project Ga0302320, IMG submission 202130) | Peat permafrost microbial communities from Stordalen Mire near Abisko, Sweden - Bog_T0_3 | ecosystem: Environmental > Terrestrial > Soil > Wetlands > Peat | place: Sweden: Abisko, Stordalen Mire... | reverse complement strand
GCAACTTCCAATATCGCCCCCAGGAGGCGGAGAACAAGTATTATCTGACGCGCTGGGCCGAGCTTTACTTCAGCCGCAATCGTTTCACTATCGAGCGCGACCAGACCAGTTCTCTCTACTTTCTGAATGGCGACGTTCAGCACGCCGTCATTGAGCAGGAGCGCAAGGACAATATCATTCAGACATACGTCAAAGACAGCACGCTCCCGTATGTCGATGTAGAGGTAAAGAACATCGTTCTTGACGATCTACGGCAGTCTCCCTATTCGGCCCGGATTGAGTTTGAAAAGGTGTACACCAATCCCTCGGATCACACAGAGATAAAGCGGGAACGATGGACAGCCAGTGTCACCTATGTTTTCCGTGAGAACGTGAAGAACAATGAGCTGGCCGTGAACCCTCTTGGGCTAGCCATCGTGCGCTTCCGGGTTGACCAGGCATTCAGCTAGAGATTCATCAATCTTTCCAGAGGCTTTTCCATGTCCACCCAGGCTGCCAATCCGGTTGCTCTGCCCCACCTGTCCCTGTGCTTGGTTGCCCGCTGGGCTTGCACACTCAAGAGGTTTCCGCTATGAGCTTCGAGTTGATTCTTCCATTTCTTCGCCCGATAGAGCCGCTGCTCTTGGACGACAGCATCAGCGAGATCATGGGCAATCCCGATTCATCCTGGTGGTATGAGCGGGATGGCATCATGCGACGGGATGAAGGTATTACCTTCGACGCTGGCAAGCTGCGCACCGGCCTCGAAGTGGTTGCCAATCGGCTCGGTAAAAAGCTGGACGAGGACAATCCCGTCCTCAATGCGCAACTCCCGGACGGCAGCCGCCTTGCGGCGGTCATTCCACCAGTGGCGCGTCCCGCCCCGGCGTTGGTTATCCGCAAGTTTTCCAGTCGCAAGTATACGGTCGATGACCTCATCTCTCGCGGCACGCTCACGCGGCCACTCGCTGAGTTCCTTGCCGAACAGATTCGGAGCGGAAAGACGTTGCTCATCAGCGGCGGAACAGGTACCGGTAAAACAACTTTGCTCAACATACTGGGCCAGGCGATCCCGGAGCATGAGCGCATCGTCATCATTGAAGACACATCGGAACTTCGTATCCAGAAGCCGAATATTCTCGCCGTCGAATGCCAGACCGACACCTACAAGGCATCAGTCTCCTTCGACGATCTGTTGAAGTCTGCTCTGCGCTGGCGTCCCGACCGCATCATTCTCGGCGAAGTACGCGGCACGGAGGCCCGCACTTTGCTTGATTCCTTCAACACAGGCCACTCAGGATCATTGGCCACGATCCATGCCAACTCGGCAGTCAAAGCCCTCCGCCGCTTCGCCAATCTCGTCATGCGAAGCCATCAGCAAGCGACATATGAAGACGTGGAAGCGGAGATCGGTGAAGCCGTCAACTTCGTTGTCCATGTCGAGCGTCAGCCAGGACGCCGCGCCATCCGCGAAGTTCTGCGTTTGGATGGCTATGACCGGCAGGCTCAGGAGTTTTGTTTCGAGATCGTATATGGAGGCGCGGATACGGCTTCCAGTTTTGTTCAGAGAATGTAAATCACTCACCCAAGGAGAACCAATATGCCACTGCTTGAGATCACACAAAGCCGTCAGATCAGCGCTTCCATTCGGCTTGAAGAAGCCACAGCAACGCAGGTCGATCAATATGCTGCCTTCGCCAACGCATCCGCAGATGATGTCGTGGACAAGGCACTCAACTATGTTTTCTCGAAGGACCGCGACTTTCAGGACTTCTTGAAGACTCCGCAATCCAACAAGGTTACTTCGACACTTCGTATCCGCAAGGGCACAGTCATTGAAGCACCGGAGCGGCCTGCGAAGAAGTCCAATGCCGCGCCGAAGTCAACGGATTCTGTACTGGTATTGAAGGCATGATCCTCCGATCAATTCCGGGATGGAGCGAGCAAGGTGCTGCGCACCGGGTGATTATTGACACTCCATCCCTCGGAGGGTCGTGCTGAGTATCCGTAAGGATTCTTGGAGACGACCGAACAATGTCAACCACTTGCGCCGCGCAGGAATTCTTGAGAATACCCAGGTATTCCCAAGAATTCCTGCCGGATTGAAGGTGACTATGCCACTTCTCAGCGATGAAGCAATGGTACAAACAGCCGAACAGCGGGCATCGTTTCGACTGACAAATGTCTCGTCGAAACTCAGCCGGAGCGAAACCGAACGCTTCGATGCGTTGGCTAAGCGGCGCGGCCAGCAGCGCGGTGAACTCATTCGGCGGCTCATTCTTGACGAGCTATCCCGCGACGGCGGCGAACCAGCCGCAAGCGTGGAGTTGAGCGAGATCGTTGGGCTTCGGCTCATGCTGACGAATGTCCTGAAGCCTCTCGCCACAGGCCAGAAGCTCACGCCGGAAGTCTTCGACGGGATCATGACCGAAGTAAAGAAACGCAAACGAGCCGTGGCAGTTGAGGCACGGCAGGAAGCAGAGCGTGCGTGATGGCAACAACCCACTGGGGCCGCAAAGAGACAATCATCTTCCCGCCGCATTCCCCGATCTACAGCTACGGCGCGGTGTTCCTCGCGTTCGTGTTGACCGGCTGCTTTATCTACCTTCGCTTCAGCTTTGGCCAGACTCCATTGCAGCAGTTCTACACGCCGATATATGTCCGCAGCGCAGCCGGAAGCGCCTTCAACAAGACGGACAAGTATCAGTTTCTCTATGCTGCCGGTGTCAGCACCGGAGTTGAGCTTGCGTCTGAGGCAGACGTACAAGAGGGTTCGACTCTGGCCTCCCGAGGCAAGCAACTTTCGCTTGCACTCTCCGACGCTGCTCAGGCGCGCGGACTTGACGTTCTCTATCGTGGACCCGAGCAAAAATACGTTGATGCTCGTCTGCACACATACTTGCAGAATGCAGTGTACGGAGGCGAGCAACTCAGGGACATCTACAAACTTCCATTCCTTTTCGGCCTCCTCTCGCTCCTGGCGCAGCTTCCGTTTTCCATCGCGAAAGACATCAAGCGTCGCAAGGCAATGAAGTACGGCCGTCGGCTCAAAGGGCCGGTCATGCTCACGCCCAGGGAGTTCAATAAGACGGTGAACGGAGACGGCATCGGCTTCAAAACCACCGAGGCAAAGCAGATGATGCGGATACCGCTTCAGGCCGAGGCGCAGCACATTGAGCTGATGGGCGACACCGGCGCGGGCAAGACGACGCTCATCATGCAGATACTCCGGCAGATTCAGGGCCGCAGCCACGCTGCCATTGTCTACGACCCTGCTTGCGAGTTCATTCAGCGCTTCTACGACGCCAAGCGCGGTGACATTGTATTGAACCCGCTCGATAACCGCTGCCCCTACTGGGGGCCGTCCGAAGAGTTGCGGCGCAGGGCCGAGGCGAAGGCGATTGCGGCCTCTCTCTACCAGCCGACCAGCGACAAGAAGGGCGAGTTTTTCACCGAAACACCGCAGAAGATATTCGCCCATCTGCTCACCAAAGGGCCGACGCCAGAGCAGTTGGTTGCATGGCTTTCAAATCCGGCGGAGATTGACCTGCGTGTGCGCGGCACCGAGATGGAAGCCATGATTGCCAAAGGCGCGCAACAGCAGCGCAACGGCGTCCTTGCTTCGCTTGGACTGGTTGCGGACAGCCTTCGTATGCTGCCAACCAGAGAGCAGGCAAGCGATAAAACATGGAGCGCCACGGAGTGGGCCGAGACCCGCACGGGTTGGATCTTCATCACTTCAAGCGCGACCGAGCGCGAGGCGTTGCGACCGCTACACAGCCTTTGGATTGACCTGTTGGTCATGCGGCTTTTGACCGCGCCGCAGAAGAACCAGACACCCGTCTGGTTTGTGCTTGACGAACTGGCCAGCTTGCAGCGTCTGCCCCAACTGCATACCGCGATTACGGAGAACCGGAAGAGCAGGAATCCGCTCGTGCTTGGCTTCCAAGGGAAGGCACAGCTTGAGGTGATCTATGGCCATCTGGCCGAGGTCATGCTGTCTCAGCCTGCCACCAAAATCTTTCTCAAAACGACAGAACCCAAGGCGGCAGAGTGGGTCAGCAACGCAATCGGAAAGGTCGAAATCGAGCGCATGAAGGAGACGCATTTTGACGGCTCACGGTCTGGCAGGAACTTCAGTATTGATCGTCAGGTCGAGCCGCTTGTGATGGATTCCGAAATATCGGGGCTGGAGAATCGACACGCCTTTCTGAAGCTGGGAAACAACGTGGCCCACTTTCACTTTGACTACATGGATATGCCGCAAAACACTCCCGGCTTCGTGCCGCGCAAGGGCGGTGAGGATGACTTGCCATTCGACCCAAAGACTCTGGCGCAGAAGAATTCCAGTCCCCAAACGCCAGAGATTGACCTAGAGGCGGAGCCTCCAAGCGCGGCGGCGATTGCTCGTCTCGAACAGGAAGAGAACGACCTGGAGGCGGTGGATACAGAACCCGATACGCAGCTTGACGATTCCGATGAAGAGGAGCTTGTCATCGTTCCCGCCACTCACGATAGCCCGGAAGATACTGCCGAGAATAAAGGCGATCAGGAGCCGCAAGCTTCGTTCCCCTTTCAGGTATAGCGAGGCAATATGCTCACGATTTCAAAGCCCCTCAGTTCCGGCCAAGCGCAGACGTACCACGCAAAGGAATTCATGTCTGCCGAGCAGAATTACTGGAAACAGGGAGATGCGATTCTCGGAGAGTGGCAGGGTCGGATGGCCGAAAGGTACGGCCTAGCTGGAGCAATCGACTCCCAGCATTTTGCGCGGCTGAGTGAAGGCCAGAACCCACATAGCGGTGAACAACTGGTAAAGCATCGGAAGGCGCAGGAGTACACCAATTCAGATGGAACCACCGTCAAACCTGTGGAGCATCGGGCGGGATGGGACGCTACATTTTCAGCGCCCAAATCCGTTTCTCTGACTGCACTTGTCGGAGGCGATAACCGCGTTCGCGCAGCACACCGGGAAGCCGTGACCATAGCTCTCACGGAGTTGGAGCGGTATACACAAGCGCGAATTGGCGGCAACAATCCCGCAGAGACCACAGGAAAATTCATTGCAGCGAAATTCGAGCATGATACCGCCCGCCCGGTCGATGGGTATGCCGCTCCACAGCTTCATACTCATGCCGTGATTTTCAATATGACCGAGCGGCAAGACGGCTCGACTCGCGCATTGCAGGAGCGCGGCTTCTTTGATACCCAGCAGTTTGCAACGGCTGTCTATCAATCGGAACTGACCTTCCGGCTCCGCAATCTCGGCTACCAGATCGAGGCCGGCAAGAGTGGCGCGCCGGACATAAAAGGCTACACGCCGGAATACCTTGAGGCGTCCAGCCCGCGCCGTCAGCAGATCGAGGAGGCTGTTGCGCGGAGCGGCTTCAGCGGGCCGGAGGCCGCGCAGATTGCCGCCCACAACACACGCGACAAGAAAGATATTCTCTCGTCTTCCGAGGTGCTCGCCGATCATCGCAAGATTGCGAATGACTTTGGCAACCAAGCCGACCGCGTTGTCGCAGAGGCCAGGGAACGCGCCGCAACATTGGAGCAGAATCGTGTGCCGGATGCGCCCAGGCGCGCGCAAGAAGCCGTCACCTTTGCCAAGGATCGCGGTTTTGAACGGGAGGCCGTAACCGACGAACGGGCAATCATGCGCGACGCCTTGCGGCGCGGCATGGGCGACCTCACCTACAGCCAGGTGCGCGACAACTTCGACCAGCGGCACAATACCGGCGAGTTTCAGATCGTGGAGGGACAGAAGCACCAGACGGGACGACAGTTCACCACTCGCGAGACCATCGCCGCAGAGCGGGAGACTGTCGGACATATGCAACGCGGCAAGAATACCGTCGAGCCGATCATGCCGAAAGAACAGGCGGCAACTCATGCGGCAACCCGCGAATTCCTCAATCCGGCACAGCGCAGAGCCATTGAGGAAGTGCTGACCAGCCACGACCGCGTGCATGGCCTGCAAGGACTAGCCGGAACCGGCAAAACCACCACACTGGAAGCCATTAGGGAGAGCGCAGAGCGTAGCGGCTATGCGGTCGAGGGCTTCGCCCCGACCAGCCGCGCCGCCGCCCAACTCCGGGATGCTGGCATCTCTGCCGAGACCTTACAGGGTTTCCTTGCACGGGGAGGCCAGGAACAATTCAGAGGCGATTCAAGCAACCGTCACCTCTATATGGTGGATGAATCCAGCCTCGCCAGCACCCGCCAGATGCAGGCTTTCATGGAGAAGATCGGACCGCAGGATCGCGTGCTCCTCATCGGCGACACGCGCCAGCATCAGAGCGTCGATGCTGGCAAGCCCTTCGAGCAGATGCAGCAGGCCGGGATGCAAACTTCGCAGCTTGACCAGATCATGCGCCAGAAAGACCCGGAGTTGCTTCGCGCGGTCGAACACCTGTCAAAGAACGAGACCGCAATCGGCCTCACCCTCTTGCAACAACAGGGCCGCGTCACCGAGATACCCGACAATGACCAGCGCATTGAAGCCATCGCCAAGGACTATGTCGCCAAGCCTGAGAACACGCTGGTCGTCTCGCCGGACAACGCCAGTCGTCAGGAAATCAACAATGCGATCCGCACGGAATTGCAGGCATCCGGCGTCGTCTCCAAAGAGAATCACAGCATGAACGTGCTCACGCCGCGATCCGACATGACCAGCGTTGATCGAAGCTGGGCAGCGCGATACCAGCCCGACGACGTTCTCCATTACACGCGCGGCAGCAAAGAACATGGCATCGAGCGTGGCAGCTACGCTACCGTGGTTTCGGCCAACCACAAAGAGAACCAGATCACCGTCCAGAAGCCAGACGGCCAGCAAGCTACCTATGACCCAAAGCGATTGCAGGGCATCGCGGCCTACCGTGAGATAGACCGCGAGTTTGCTCAGGGCGACCGCATCCAGTTCACGGCCAACAATCGCGAGCTTGCCGTATCAAATCGTGATATGGGAACCATCGAACGGATAGACGCCAACCAAGTTAGTGTAAAAATGGACGGCGCAAAAGAGCGCACGGTTTCTTTCGACGCCGCGCAAATGCGGCACTTCGATCACGGCTACGCCGTGACCTCGCACAGTTCCCAGGGGCTAACCACAGACCGGGTTTTGGTGAACATGGACACGAAGGTCCACCCGGAACTCATCAATACCCGCTTCGCCTACGTCTCCGTATCCCGCGCATCGGAGGACGTGAGGATTTACACCAACGACGTTACTGTTCTCAGTGAACGCCTCAGTACCGACGTTACAAAGACCTCAGCCGTAGACCTCCAGAAAGCCCAGGTTGAGCCGACCCACAACCAGCAAACCCAGACCAAGGAGCCTCCGATGACCAACAGCAGAGAGCATTCGCAAGAGGAACTTCGCCGCCAGATTCTTGCCGAAACGACGATTCACGCACCCGAAAACATTAGCACTACTGCCGAAATTGAACACCGGCACAATGCTCCAATCCAAGCGGCATTGCCAAAGGAAGCGGCAGACTACGAGTGGAAGCGCGAGACCGGCGAGGTTCAGAGCTACCAGCACACCAACGTGGGAAGCTGGTTACACATCGACCCGCAAGGCCAGTTCTACGACCGTCAAGCGCAGCCGATCACGCGAGAGACAGCGCTTGAGCAAGCCGGCCAATCTTCGGCTCACTCAATGGGCGACAACACCCAGGCGCAGTCCGCCAGTAGCAACAACAATAACGACCAAGGCATCAGCCTCTAGCTACGACTGGACTACAGTAAAGCATTGAAGTGGTCCAAATCTGCTGCCACCAGCGGTACTTTCAAACCGGCTTCCACCAAGGACAGGGGAATCCTCAGCAATTGGGCTGCCTTGCTGAGCGAGACAGGATCGCAGCCATCTGATAAACTAACGCGGACTCTTGTATATGAGGATCTTATGGCCACTAAACGGTCGGCCACAAAGCCGAAGCAGACGTTCCGCGTATGGACAGTCTTCCAACTGAAGAGTGACTTCTCGACGAGCGACAAGTATCTCAGTTCAAGATGGAGAACTGAGATCGAAACTTCTGTGCTGAAGATTCCCAATGCTTTGGATGCAGTCCTGCACATTAAGAAGCTCTCGGAGATAGAACCTGCTTGGGTTAAGCAGTTCCGGGGCATTGCAGACCCACCGCTATCCGTTCGTTCAAAGACAGCAGCCGCTCTGATGGTAATCTCGACTGGGAATGCGACCTTTGCACTCTCTTTCGGCTTTGGAAGGGCGCTCATGGACCCTGACGCGTGGGAGCAAGAGTTTGGCCTGAAAGTGACTCTAAATAACATCGACGACGAAGGTATCAAGCATGTCCAACTCAGTGCTTTTGACTCTCTACTTCAGAATAAGCAGACGCAAGCAGTACGGAACGCTCGCATCGATGAGTTTGGCCTCGATGTTGAACAAGATGTGATTCGGTCGCTCACGGGCAAGCCTAAAGATGAATTATTGGGAAGACAAGTAGGTGGCAGAGATTCACTTCGCATCAGTACAACAACATCATTAACGCAATTGCCTGCGCTTCTCAATCGGCTTCTTGCTGATTCTGCAAAAGACGACTATCTACAGATATTCTCTTGGGTTGGCAGGATGAAAGAGGTGCGAGACAAATCCCTCAAGGCCGAACTAGACGCCCTATTAGTCGAAAAACTATCCAGTCAGTCGATTGAACGAGTGTGGATGGCACCACCTACCTGCGAAGATTGGGAAGCCGGCCGTACCTTTAATATCCACGGTGTAGCGAATCCGCAAGACGACCTTCGATTGAGCGATGTTCTATGTGAGTGGGAATCGGGAGACAAGCTCAATGGCTTGGAGATTGACGATCTAAGAACGTGGAGGGTCATAGCGGCGGACGATAACGAGCAAGAAAGAGAGTCATGGTCTGTTTACAAAACGCTCTACTGTGAAGCCGATCTGAGGGGCGACACTTTCTTGCTTAATAACGCTCTCTGGTATCGCATTGACAAGTCCTATCTCGATGAGGTCAACAAAGACATCGAAGACTTTCCCGTCAGCAACGTCGCACTGCCAGACTACAATGACGCATCTGAGGAAGCCTACAACAAGAGAGTTAGTAACGATTCGCCACAGTATTGCCTAATGGACCGGAAATGCATCCAACTGAAATCCCGTGGCTTTACCAAAGTTGAGTTTTGCGATTTAGCAAGTAGCAGTAAACACTTAGTTCATGTCAAGCGGTATAGCGGCTCAAGCGAACTGAGCCATCTATTTGCACAAGGGATTGTGCCGGCCGAGCTGTTTTTGAATGTACAGGAGTTTCGTGAAGCAGTAAATGAGCATCTTGGACCGAATCATAAACTGGCGAACCCGAAAGATCAGATCAATCCCTCCGAGTACGAGGTTGTCTACGCAATCATCAGTAAGTCAGAAAATGAACTTCGGCTCCCCTTCTTTAGTAAGGTCATGCTGCGTCACGCCCGCCGTACGCTGGAGACCATGAAATACAAGGTGAGTCTTTGCAAAGTCAAGAACATTTACCGACCAACACCGCAGACGGTCGAGCGTGCAATGGAAGTTTCGGTTGATGCATAGCCGCTTGCCGAGTGAGAAGTTGAGAGTAAGGAAGATATGCCACGTCGAAGTAGTGCTACAGGCAGCGAACTTTTCATCGTCGATAACAGTAACGAGGACTGGAAGGTCCTACGGTATCTGAACGACTGGTGCCAACTCTCCAAGTCGATTGACATTGCTACTGGATATTTTGAGATTGGCTCACTCCTCGCCTTGAAAGACGAGTGGCAGAAGGTCGATCAAATTCGCATTCTGATGGGCGATGAGGTAACGCAGCGCACCAAGGCTGCGTTTGCAGCGGGGCTGCAAAACGTAAAGAAGCGGCTCGATCTCAGCCTTGAGGACGAAAAAGAGAAAAATGCATTTCTGTCCGGAGTGTCTGCGATCGTCGAAGCGATCCGGTCCAAGAAGATCATCTGTCGCGTCTACCGGAAAGACAAATTTCACGCCAAGGCATATATTACCCATGCTCGTCTTGAAGTTGTGGGATCGACGGCCCTCGTAGGGTCTTCCAATTTCACGTATCCAGGTCTGACGGAAAACATCGAGCTAAACGTCCAGATCACTGGACAGCCTGTTGCTGTTCTTCAGGAGTGGTACGAGGAGCATTGGGAAAAGGCTGAGGATGTCTCGGCGGAAATCCTGACAACGATTGAGCGTCATACTCAGGAGTTTCTTCCTTTCGACGTCTACACTAAGGCGCTACAAGAATTCTTCCGCGGTCACGAAATGACGGCGAGCGAATGGGAGGAAACCCGCTCGAAGATGTTCTCTCATCTTGATCGTTACCAGAAGGAGGCGTACTGGGCACTGATGAAGATAGCGCGCCAGCACAGCGGTGCATTCCTCTGCGATGGCGTCGGCCTTGGCAAGACCTTTGTTGGCCTTATGCTTATCGAGCGACTCATCCTGCACGAAGGCAAACGAGTAGTTCTGTTTGCACCAAAGGCAACAAAGGAGGCCGTGTGGGAGCCTCACCTGCGCGACTGGCTCCACCACATTGGCGGCGTAGGCGGAGGCGCCGATTTCAGCAGCCTTGCGGTATTCAGCCATAGTGACCTCAACCGGAAAGGAGAATTTCCAGCGCGCTTTCGGCGCATTACCGAACTCGCGGATGTAGTTCTGATTGATGAGGCTCACCACTTCCGTAATCCCGGAAGGCAAGGATCAATCAATGGAGAAGACGACGACCGTTCGCGCTATCACAGGCTCTACGATTTGCTCGACGGTTCATTGCGCCCCAAAACGCTTTTCATGCTCACTGCTACGCCGATCAACAACAAGCTAAGTGACTTCCGGCATTTGACTGAGCTTTTTAGCAGGAATGACGACGCTTACTTTGCTCGGACCTTGGGCGTGAATAACTTGCGCGCACATTTCAACAAAATGGAGACCGCGCTTCGGAAGCGTCTAGGAGAAGATGGAAGCGTCAGTTTGGGTGAGAGCCTGACTGAGGTTCAGGAGACTCTGGCAAGCGATGAGATATTTAGACATCTGGTCGTGCAGCGCAGCCGGGCTTATGCGCGGGCCAGCCAGATGCGAGAAAGCGGAACTGCCGCAGTGTTCCCAGATCGCAACCCGCCAGTCGTTGCAGATTACTCAATTCGGAAGACGTATGGCCGGTTGCTCGATTTACTGGATAAGGCCTTTGAGCGCAAGAAGCCTTTGTTCACTCTCGCTATTTACTACCCCCTTGCCTACTACAAGGGAGACGACAAGAGCATTGACCCCTTCGAGGAAAACCGCCAGAAGCAGGTAGTCGGCCTGATTCGCACGGGGTTCTTGAAGCGCTTCGAGAGTTCCGTCGCAGCGTTTGAACTGTCGTGTAGCCGTCTAATGCGAAAGTTGCTGGCGTTCGTAGAAGTACACAGCGAAACGGACGGGGACAAGAAGCGCGTTGAGCGGTGGAAAAACCAGAATGCGGAAGTTCTTAACTACGTTGTGCACCGCCAGCTTGAACTTTGGAACGACGCCGACGATGAAGATCAGGACGAGGACATTGTTCCTCAGGAGTTTCTCGATTCAGTAGAGCAATTGAGCCGCGATGAATATGATGTCGTGGAAATGATTCAGGAGACCTTTCTCGATCTTGACCAGATTGTCAGTTTTCTCGAAGAGGTAAAGAAGTTTGAGCCTCGCCACGACGACAAGCTCAAGCGGCTCATTCGACTGCTCAAATCAAAAGAACTTGAAACTCAGAAAGTCCTCATCTTCACGGAGTTTGCTGATACGGCCCGATACCTCTTCCAGCAACTTAAGGTTGCCGGGATCAAGGGACTTGCGGAGGTAGATAGCGGCACTAAAGGAAATCGTGCCGACATCCTCCAGCGTTTCTCGCCATACTACAATGGGACGAACTCGGCCACACTCCACAAACAGGGTAAGCAGGAAATCCGTGTTCTGCTCTCTACGGATGTTCTGTCTGAGGGTCTAAATCTCCAAGATGCAAGCCGCATGGTCAATTACGACATCCACTGGAATCCGGTCCGCCTGATGCAGCGAATAGGCCGCGTAGATAGGCGCATGAACCCGGTGACAGAGGCGGCTCTGATCCAAGATCACCCCGAGGTGGCAGCCTCCCGAGGGAAGGTCTCGTTCTGGAACTTTCTTCCACCCGACGAACTGAATAAACTGCTAACGCTTTACACCAAGGTTACGCAAAAGACGCTCCTTATATCAAAAACTCTCGGCATCGAGGGCAAGAAGCTGCTCCGTCCTGAAGATGACTATGATGCACTCAAGGATTTCAACCACTCGTACGAGGGCACAAAGAGCGCGGTTGAAGATATGCACCTTGAGTACCAGGGGCTTTTGCAGGATTATCCCGAATTGGCCGCACGGCTGAATGGAATGCCCGGCGCATTCTTCAGTGGTCGAACGCGACCAGCCAAGGGAACTCGCGGCGTCTTTTTTTGCTACGCTCTCCCGGCGCTGGACAAGGAAACTAACGAATTCACCGAGGCCGCTGGCACCACCCGCTGGTATCTATACGACTTGGGAAAGAACGCTATCCTCGAAGAGCCGGGCGAGATCATCGAAAGCCTCCGCTGCAAACCGGATACCCCGCGACATTGCGTTACAGAGCAGAAGACGCTTACGGACATCCGGGCTACCGTGCTTAAGCACATCAAGGATACCTACCTGAAACGCGTGGACGCGCCGGTGGGCGTCAAACCGGCGCTCAGGTGCTGGATGGAAATCAACGAGGACTAAGGTCAATGGCAAGTCAACGCGACGTACTCAGAAGTATCCGCACCTTCCCGCAACTCATCAAGTTTCTCCGCGATGAGCTTGAATGGCCCATTGAGTCTGCCAACTTTGAAGAACTGACCTTCGACTACACTGCGGAGGAACTGGGCATTGATAGCGCCAACGCCGCCAAGATTCAAGAAATAAAGCGGCTTCGTCCGTTATCCACCAGCCAACCCTGGGGCATCTTCTTCGTGAAATTTGAGCCGAAGAGGCTACCCGTGGTGGCACTGCGGCGTGTTCTCAGCCGTGTGGTGCTGAAGAAGCGCGCTTCTGCCAACAGCGCCGAAAGCAAGGCATGGCAGGCGAACGACTTGCTATTTATCTCCAACTACGGTGAGGGCGCGGAGCGGCAGATCAGCTTTGCCCACTTCTCTCAAGACGGAGAGAAAGCGGACCTGCCTACGCTCAAGGTTCTCGGCTGGGACAACCGCGATACACCCCTTCACCTGGACGATGTCGCTGACACTCTTCAGCAGAAGCTCTCTTGGCCAGGTGATGACAAGAATGCGAAACTCTGGCGCGAGCAATGGAGTTCAGCCTTTACGCTACGGCACCGGGAAGTCATCACCAAGTCGAAGGAACTCGCAATCCGACTGGCGGAACTGGCCTCCGCAATCCGCGACCGCATCCAAACAGTCCTGAAAATTGAGACCGAGAAAGGCCCGCTCAGAAAATTGATGGCGGCCTTTCAGCAATCGCTTATCCACGACCTGACCGAAAGCGACTTTGCGGATATGTACGCGCAGACCATAGCCTATGGTCTGCTTTCGGCCCGCATTGCATACCCCAAACACGTTACCGCAGACGCTGTCGCCACGCACATCCCGGTTACCAACCCGTTCCTCAAGGAATTGATGGAGACATTCCTTCACTTTGGTGGACGCAAGCGCAAGGAGCGCGGGGGCAACGGCATTGACTTTGATGAATTGGGAGTCAGCGAAGTTGTGGAACTGCTCGACGCCGCGAATATGGAAGCCGTGGTCCGCGACTTCGGGGACCGCAATCGGGACGAAGACCCTGTCATCCATTTCTACGAGCTGTTTCTCAAGGAGTATGACCCTCAGAAGCGCGTAAAGCGCGGCGTCTTCTACACTCCGCAACCCGTTGTCTCCTATATCGTCCGTAGCGTCCACGAACTGCTGCAAACAGAGTTCGGACTTGCAGACGGTCTCGCTTCCACTGTCACTTGGGGCGAGATGGCTGCAAAGCACGTCGGGCTGGCTATCCCTGCCGGGGCGAAAGCAGACGATCCGTTTGTGGTCATACTCGATCCAGCCACCG
>Ga0302320_10018482_pt1 | contig 14051 bp, 11 predicted proteins | sample Bog_T0_3_FD_202130 | JGI IMG/M metagenome (GOLD analysis project Ga0302320, IMG submission 202130) | Peat permafrost microbial communities from Stordalen Mire near Abisko, Sweden - Bog_T0_3 | ecosystem: Environmental > Terrestrial > Soil > Wetlands > Peat | place: Sweden: Abisko, Stordalen Mire... | reverse complement strand
CGGCACCAAGTTTGTCTTCGCAATATCGGGAATGGTTTCGCTCGCGGTGTGCCTATTCGCCGGCGACATCACCCGCTTCTGGATTGGGGCCAATTTTGCAAACGTAGCCCCTGTGCTAATTGTGCTTACACTGGCCATGTGGCTTGTTGTGCCGCAACTGGTGGCCGCCAATATCCTCGTAATGACGGGACACCACCGCTTCTCCGCACGAGCCCAGGTAGTGGGAATGCTTATAAACCTGGGATTGAGCATCTTCCTAACTTCGCGGATAGGGCTCATAGGCGCGGCGCTTGGCACACTGGTTGCCACCGTTATCATCGATCTTGCCTATGTTCTGATCCGAGCGTGTGCTCTTAATGAACTATCGTATCTGTACTATGTACGCAAAGCGCTGGTTCCGGCATTTGTTGCAGCGGCTCCTCAAATCGCCATTACCGTGGCCATAAAGAGGGCGCATCCGCCTACCAGCCTGCTATACGTTCTCCTCGAAGCCATACCGGGCGTGGTGGCCTTCGGGCTGACATTCATCCTGCTGTACGTTACGGCGCAAGAGAAACATCTGCTGCTGGGAAAGCGATTCAAACGCGATTCGGCCCCGGTACTACAGCCGGCCGCTTAGTCTGAACGGTCGCTGCCTTGCGAACTCGGGTAGAGTATATCCATAACGGACTGTGGGTAGAAGGTTTACGATGGAAAACGAACCTGAAGTAGCTGTAAAAGCAAAGCCGGGTATCGATATTAGAGCAACTTTGAAAGGGATCGTGCGCAGGTTGCCGATCCTTTTCATCTGCCTTGCCGTTGCGCTCTTCTTTGCGCTACGCATGCGCCATCACAAATCCCACGGCAAGTACACATCAGAAACCATCGTCGAGTTCCGACCCGCTCCCGAGGACGTTCTCAATACAAATCCTCAAACGCTGTTACAGACCCTTAAAGATACCGTTAAGCTGCGCGAAAACGTGGAGCAGGTGCGTACACGCCTTGGCCTGAAGGCAAGCGCAGATCTTATCGGTAAGGCGCTCGACGTTCAGGTCGAAAAAAACACCATGCTTCTGGTTTTCGGCGCCACCTGGGAAAACCCCCAAACGGCGGCCGATATGGCCAATACGTTGCGAGACGTCTTCATCAGCCACTATAGCGATAGTTCGAAAGAGAACCTGAACAAGCGGCAAAAGGATACGAACCACCGAATTCAGGATGTAGCCGATCGCCTTGCTCGCGCCGATTCCGATCTTCAACACTTTACAACTGCCAATCAGATTGTCGATATTGACCGACAGTCCGGCGCGCTTCTGGACGAATTTAACAGCTATGGCCTTCAGCTCGAGATAGCAATTGCAGATCAACGTACCGTTGAAGAGCAGGCACGCAAACTCGACGGAGTAATTTCAGATCTCAAAAAGAAGGTAGACCAGGAATCGAAGTCTCTGACCAACTTCGAAAGCCTGCATGATATGAATGTCCGCATCCAGAATCTCCGAGATGCGATGCGGGATGACAGGGAGCACAGACTAAATACCACTGAGCTGGCGCATCTAAAGGATGAGATGGACAGGATGAAGCTCCTGCACACACAGGGGGCCATCTCCGATCTTGAGTATCAGCGCTCCGTAACGGCCTATGAAAAGGGCAAGATCCTGGCCATCGATACTGACCAGATCAAGGCGTGGAAAGTGGAACTGGACAAGCTCGAGAAGGTATTTATCCCCACAAATGAACAGACCTCGGCGTCGGCGCCGTTGCTGCACGATATGCTGGCCAAGATGTTCTATATTCAACTCGACCGCATAGGAGTCGAGCAGAAAGTGGCTTCGCTTACCACTGCACGTGCCAAGGTACGTGCCGAGCTGGATAACATTCCTCATCTGCGCGAACGATTCGATGCGCTCAAACGGGAAATCGCCGGTGCCGAGAAGGAGCGCAAAGATCTGGAAGCGTCCAGCGCACAGGTGTCTCAACTGGGTGCGCTCAGAGACACGCAATTTCAGATTGTGGAAACCGCACAGGCTGAGACGCCGGAGAAGAAACTCAACCTTCTGCCGATCATGATCGGCGCAGGTGGCTTCGTGGTGGGCCTTATCCTGATCGTTGTGCTGGAACTGTTGGATCGCACCGTGCGCTCTGCTGCGGAGGTCGATCATCGACTGCAGATGGCTCTCATTGGGTGGCTGCCAAAACGGAAAAGTGGCACTCACCTTATCATTACGCCCAGTGATCCGATGGCATCGGATAGACTTACCCTCGCGTCGCGCAAAGTTCGGCAGCTCATTCCAGAGAAAGGTGCACGCATTGCCATGATGGGCACGGGTCCCGGCGAAGGTGTAACCAGCGTTGCGGCGAATCTTGCTCTCTCCTTTGCGCGGCAGGGAGAGCGTGTACTTCTCATTGATCTGCAATCCAGCCGTAAGCGCGGCCAGCACTCACCGACGGAGATCATGCAGCCATCCAATGCGCCTCAGCCGGATATCGGCCTGGCAGCCTATCTCACCGATTCCACCCTGTCTGAGACGGCAGCGATCCATCCAACAGGCACAGATAACGTCTTCTGCCTGCCCCGTAATGAACAGACGATCAGTCCGGACCTGCTCGCATCACAACGCATGGCAAAACTACTGGATTATGCATCTCAACAGTTCAGCATTGTTTTGCTGGATATGCCTCCGGTTCTGGACGGTGCAGAAACGGAGCTTCTGACACACCACGCCAACGCGGCAGTATTTGTCGTCAAAAGCCAGCATGAGAAGGCTGCCACCATTAAGAGAGCCCTTGAGAAGATATCGCACCTCGGTGTGCCAATTGCCGGAGTGATACTGAATGGCATCGCAAAACGATACCAGGTGAAGGAATAGAGATGCTTACCATTGCGCAGATCCCGCGCCGGTTTGTGCAACACGAGTGGGGCGGTACCGAGACCGTTGTTATGGAGACCAGTAAACGGCTGATCGCCCTCGGGCACCATACCGAAATACTCTGCCCCAACGCACTTTCCAACGTTGCCGAAGAGACGATGCAGGGTGTACCGGTGAAGAGGTATCCGTACTTCTATCCCTACTTTGGTCTGAGCGCCGACAGCAAGATGCTGCTGGACAAAAAGGGTGGAAATCTGATGTCGTTCCCCCTCCTGCGAGCGCTTAGCCACCGCAAGGATCTCAATGTAATCCATCTGCATACCGTAATGCGACTCGGCGGCATCGGTCGTATGGCAGCTAGAAGGCTGAGGATTCCATACATCGTATCACTGCATGGCGGGTTTAACGAAGGGCCGGCTAACGAGGCATCCTCGTGGCTGGAACCAACCCGCGGAGCCTTTGAGTGGGGCAGAATTCTCGGTATATGGCTGGGCTCCAGGCATGTTCTGGAAGAGGCGGATGCCATTATCTGTGTTGGAAAGGCCGAACAGGAGGCAACTCTGCGGCGTTATCCCGGCAAGAAAGTGGTCTTTATTCCCAATGGTGTCGATACTCAGCGTTATGCGACCGGCAATCGGGAGAGCTTCAGGGCGAAGCATGGCATTCCTGCAGGCGCATATGTGAGCCTCACCATGGGCAGAATCGATACGCAGAAGAACCAGGCTTATCTGATTCGCCGCCTCAAAGACATGCTGCAAATAGAGCCTCGCACCCATCTCCTGCTCATCGGCCCGGTCACCAATGCTCACTACCTGAAGGAGCTGGAAGCGCAGATATCGGAGCTGGGCCTGGGCAGCAGTGTAACGCTGATTCCGGGACTCGATCCTGCCTCTCAGGAGCTGGTCGATGCCTACCACGCTGCCGATGTCTTCGTGCTGCCATCGCTCCACGAACCATTTGGCATCGTCATTCTGGAAGCGTGGTCTGCCGGCCTGCCGGTACTTGCTAGCCGCACCGGGGGCGTACCCTCATTCGTAGTCCACGGTACCAACGGACTTCTGTTTGATACCGACGACAATGCAGCATTTCTGGAGGGCTTCCGTACACTTGCCACCAACCGCGAGTTATCGGCACAAATGGCTCAGGAGGGCCGTTCGCTTGCAGCCCGTGATTACAGTTGGGATAAGATTACAATGCAGCTGGTGCAGATATACCAGGAAGTAATCGATGCACATGGCAAGAAGTCCGCATGATTCCGTGCGCGGCACATGATCTCTGTTTTATGGCGCTCAAAGTTTTCCAGATCGATATGAGGATTGGTTGAGAGATGACAACAGGTAAAGATGCGGAAGCCACCCGGAAAATCCGTGTGCTATTCATAGCCTGGTTTGTACGGCCGGACAGGTTGTGGCTGGGCGAGTTCATGGATCCGGAGCGGTACGAGTGCGGCTACGTCGGGCTCCCCTATCCTCTGGACATGACCTCAAAGCGTACCAACCTGAAGAAATGGCGCGCCTTCTTCCATCTCGCCGTGAAGGCGCGAGCGCATCTCCTGACCCACCGATACGATGTCGTCGTCACCTCCTATCCACAGGTCGCATTCGCATTTCGCATGGTTGCCCTGCTAACAGGGCAACAAACACCGCATATCGCCTGGCTCTTCAACATGGGGCACTCCTATCAGGGCTCGATGCGGCGGCTCGCATCCATCGCGTTTAAAGGCGTAAATCGGTTTATTGTCTATACCCGTAAGGAGTGTGTCTCCTACGCAAAGACCCTCGAACTGCCGGCAGATCGCTTCTACTTCACCTATCTAACCGGAGATGTGTTCCATAAGGAGGCGTATGCAGGCACGCGCGCCGCTCTGGATCTACCCGCCAGATATATTGCAGCGCTGGGAAGCTCCAGCAGAGACTACGGTACACTTTTCCGTGCAGTAGAAGGTCTGGATACGCAGGTGGTGGTCGTAACCCACGCCTACGCGCTACAGGGCTTGACGCCGCCGCCAAATGTGCGTATCATGCAGAGCATCTCGCAGGCCGATTACCTCGGTATTCTGGCCAACGCAGAGGTATGTATCATCCCCGTGAACAACGTTGAGACGGCAAGTGGGCAGCTAACGCTGGTTCAGGCCATGCAGTTGGAGACTCCTATTGTTGCTACAAGATGCATCGGTACCGAAGACTACATTGAGGACGGCAAGACCGGCATATTCGTTGAGATGGGCGACGATGCCGCCATGCGTACAGCTATTAGCTCGCTTCTGGAGAACGATACACTTCGTAATGAGATAACCCGAAATGCACAGGACTTTGCAAAGAAAAACCTGGTAGAGGCGGCTGGAGCGCGCGTTCTCGATTCGCTATGCATCGCTATGAACCTGGATAAGAGCTGATCCGGGCGCATAGAGATATGCACCGGACAAATTCTTAACTGACACATGAATGATGCCCTGAAATACACGATCTTTTTTACTGCCTTCGCAACCATTGTGCCGGCATGCATCTCCATATGCCGCCGATCGGAAAAAGGGCGTGCCGCCGCCTTCATCATCCTCATCATGGGGACCATGTACCCCGGGTCCAGCGTAACGGCCATCAACTTCTTCAGTCATGAATGGTATCGCGGATCTACGCGTGGTATTGAGATCTGCTACCTGGACTGGCTGGTTCTAATCCTGCTCTTCTCCACAAAGTACCGCACCGATCGTCCCAAAAAGATGTTTACTCCGGCGGGCCTGGGCATCATGCTCGCCTATGCAGGCTACTGTATGTTTACGCTGGCCCGGCAGGATCCACGCATATTTGGCTTCTTTGAACTCTCTAAAATCCTGCGCGGAATACTGCTCTACTACACGGTAGCAAACTATATGGAGGGGCAGAAACAGGCCGAAGAGCTCGCTATCGCGCTCACCTGCTCCATGATTTACGAAGGATTCTTCGCCCTATTTCAACGCTATAAAATGGGTGTCAACCGGGTACCCGGCTCGTTCGACCACGCCAACAGCCTGTCGATTTACTGCATTATGTGCGGCGCCGCTGTTATCTGCTGCGCCTTTTCCGATGCTCCCCTGCGGAGGAGGGCGCTCTATGGATTGGGTGCACTCGTAGCGGTGCTTGCAGTGGTATTGACACAATCTCGCACCGGCTTCATAACACTTCTTGCCATCTGCATCTCCTCAATGGCGCTGTGTGGTCTGTTCAAGCCGACCCGCAACAACATGATTCTGCTTGCATGTGTGCTCCTCGCTGTTGGAGGCATCGTTGGCAAATCGTGGAAAACCATCAGTGAACGGATGGCGGAGAACGCCAACGAGATAACGGATGATCCAACCGAGGGACGTGGATACTACTTCAATCTGGCAAAGCTCATTGTTGCCGATTATCCACTGGGATGTGGGCTGAACAACTGGTCCTACTATGTTACCAATCACTATGGCGGAGTACTGGGTATGGAGTACAACGCATATCATAGCCTGGAGTCTGCGCCGGACAGGGAGATCCCCTACGGCTCAAAGGATCTCGCTCAGGCGGCGCCGGCGCACAGTCTGATCGCGCTTACTATGGGAGAACTCGGGTATCCGGGACTGGTGCTTCTGGGCTCCGTCTGGCTACGGTGGTTATCCATAGCGGCGACGGGATTGCTAAAGAGGAACGAGAAGCTGGTATCCCGTATTGCGGTCGGTCTGTTTCTGGGGCTTGTCGGCTGTCTATTCCAGAGCCAGACAGAATGGGAGTTCCGACAGACCGCTCCGTTCTTTATCGCGCATATATTTGCCGGCTCTGCGGCCGGACTGATGAAGATGAGACAGGATAAGAAGCTGGCTAAAACAAAGCCGCCTCTCTTGCGCCCTACTCCGAGCTGATAAACAGCCCATGAATGGGCACATTTAGCTGGTTCGTGCCGGTGTAGGTCGATCGATCCGGGCTCAAACTACAGCGATCTACAAACTCACCGATAGCCGCGGTTGCACTGGGCCAATGCAGCTCAAGCGTGTTACCGTGCAGCTTCCAGGTCGCCTTTCCGGCGGCGCTGTCTATTTTGCCGTCCGGAAGCAGATGGATCATTACCGCATCTCCTCCTCCCGCACTATGTTCCCAACATCCTACAACGCTCACGACGCCATGCACGGTGACTCCTTGCGCGTTGGCGCCGGAATACGATCTATGTGCAGCGTCCAACTTGCAGCGATCGACATACTCTCCGCCGGGTGCGTTCGGATTGGGCCAGTGGAGTTCAAGATCATTCTCTCCGGTCAGTCGCCACGTGGGATTGTTGGTGGAAGCATTGGCGGGAGTGTTGATTTTACCGCCGGGCAGGAGTCGTATCTGCTGCAGTGGTCCATCGGCCACTCTGTGGTCCCAGTACCCGACGACAGGTCCGACACGCTTCGCAACCTCCGGCCAGCCATCGGCCGACCAGTGCATATCCTCGATTCTGAGATCCAACTCGGCAGAGTGGGTTGCGTCTAGCGCGTGATATACGAGCCAGGTCCTTATGCCGTCCTTAAGTACGGCATTGTGGCCGGCTCCGCGCCAGCGCGAATCGCCGGCCACCAGCAGTGTTCCACCTCCGGCAAGCATGCTTCTTCCGTCGCGGTCCTTGTAAGGCCCGGTTACCTGATCCGATCGGCCCACAACTATCTTATAGGTGCTGTCCAGACCGCGACCAGTAAAATCGTGAGAAGCAAACAGATAGTAGTATCCGCTATGACGAAAGATAAATACACCCTCGATGGCTTTAGCGGGCGGCCGGGCGGCAATCGAAAGCAGCCGGGCGTTAGGATCCGGCTTACCGGTAGTAGGCTCCAGGGCAACCATCTTCAATCCACCCCAGTAGGAGCCGAAGGCCAGCCAGAGCTGCCCCTCGGGAATGAGACTCTATCACCAACCCCCTGTCTTGCCAGTGATACTCAGGACGAAACGAATCCAGTGTTGTATTGGTCGCCAATCCAATTACAGATCTGCGGCTGCCAAGAGTTGATACGGCATAGTAGAGGTAGTAGACACCATCTCGAAAAGATATATCCGGCGCCCAGAAGCCCTTCGCGCCGGGAACATGCTCCTTCGCCCAGGCCGGCATCTCCGGAAATACGATACCAGTCTGCTTCCAGGCAATGAGATCGCGAGATTCACGTATCGGCACCCCCGGTCCGCTGCAGAAGATATAGTATTTGCCATCTGCCTTGATAATACAGGGATCTGAAACCCGGGCAATGTCTCCGGTAACGTCCCTATCCGCCCGAGCTGTACTCAAGCTCAACCCCATCCAAACGGCCACTATATAGCAACACGCTCTTATCATAATATTCATAGGTACTGTAGTTTCCAATCCGTAACATCGGTACATGCCTTCACGTTTTGGCCTGTACCTCTCAATTTCCTGCGCCGGTAGATGCTGGAAGCATAGATAAGTTTGACTACACAGAAACAGATAAGTCTGACGAGAGCTACCTCTCTGAAGCATACTAGGTGTAACGGGCGTTGGATTTTGGAGAAGCAGATGAATAGATGTGCAGGCAATTGGATATAAAGCTTAGAATAGGCTACTGTACTTAATGGAGTATTAATGCAGCACTTCTATACTTAACCCAACACACAACCTTTAGAGCACGCTGCAACCCGTAATATTGCAATCTACTTTTACCGAACATGCAGCGGCGAAAAAGGTGAAATCTAAGTATTCCAGCAGCAACCGGATGATCACGACGCTCCGGAGGAAAGCACAGGAAACGAAATGCATGTACTCTGGGTAAACGAGTTTGCAAACTTCCGTGGTGGATGCGAGCGCCATATCTACGATACTGTGCGGCTTCTGCACGAACATGGAATTAAATCGACGCTGCTTTACGATGTACGCCAGGAGACCAATCCGAAGTTCTTGAGAGCGTTTGATGCAGCTTTTCCTATGGTTGATGTGCCCCTGCAGATTGCCGAGATAAAACCGGACCTGATCTACGCGCACCGTATCTCCGGCATCGATGGCGCCAATGATCTTCTGGAATCGCATGTTCCCACACTGCGCTTTTATCACGATCATAGCCTCTTCTGTCCTCGTGAGCACAAATACTCGCTTTTGAAGCGTGAAACGTGTACTAAAAAGGTTGGGCTGGGATGCTTAACGTGCTGTGGCGGGCTGGTAAAGCCTGCCTCCGGATCCGGCCTGCGCATTGTGACTCCCGGCAAGCTGATTCGAGAGCAAAAGGTTAACCAGAAGTTTTTGAAATACGTTGTGGGTTCAACCTATATGGCGGGCCATCTTAAACTGCACGGTTTTGATGAAAAGAGGATAGCCGTCCTACCCCTCTACACTGCTGAACCAACCGGCAGCAACGATCCCCCACCTGAACGCGAGAGAGACCTGCTGATGTTTGTTGGCCAGCTGACAACCGGTAAGGGCGTGGATACGCTACTCTCCGCGATGGCTCTGGTGAAAGCGCCGGTCCGACTCCAGATCTACGGTACCGGCAAGTTTGAAGAGGCCTACCGGATGCAGGCAAAGCGACTTGGGCTCGATAGCCGGGTAGATTTCTGCGGCAGCACAACCCCTGCCAACCTTACGATAGCGTACCGAAAAGCGGGATGCGTGGTAGTACCCAGCCGCTCACCGGAGACCTTTGGGCTGGTGGGTCCGGAGGCCATGAGCTGCGGCGCTCCGGTAATTGCATCGCAGGTTGGTGGAACCGGCGAATGGTTGGACGAGGGTGTTACCGGCCTGGGATGCCCATCAAACAATCCGGCAGCGCTGGCAGCTGCAATTGATAAGATGTATTCCGACCAACAGATGGCGCATAGAATGAGTGTGGCGGCTCGAGCACGATATAAAGAGCGGTTCACTCCGGAATGTCATATTCGATCGCTAATTGAGCTCTTTGAGAGCGTTGTGAACGCAAAGCAGGAGGCGGCATGAACAGCCACACAGGACGCTACACGGCAAAAGGCGGCCACGATGTCGAGACCGCAATCGCCGCCATTCTCGAAGATGTTACGAAGACTCTCTCACCGCTGATGCGCGCCGAAAGCTACCGAACGCTTGCACTTATTGGCGGCTATGGAAAAGGCGAAGGCGGAGTGGAGCTGGTCGACGGTATTGAGCGACCACACAACAATCTGGATCTGCTGCTGATTACACGTAACTGCGACAGGGCTGCTCAGGATGCCATTAAGGCAACTCTGGATCCGGTGTTGGTTGAGCTCTCCAGAAAACATGAGATTGGGATGGACCTCGGGGTTACCGCTGAGGAGACGCTGGCACATGCACCCTGCCTGGTGATGTGGTACGACATGCGCTTCGGGCACCATACCCTGCTGGGCGATCCTCAATTCCTGCCGGGCCTCACACAGTTCTCCGCCGAAAACCTGCTGGCCTCCGATATTCGAGACCTGTTGGTCAACCGAGGTTCGCTCGTAATTATCAACGATATGCTGCTTGCCAGATATCCCGATCCTCCACGTAACATTCGCAGAACCATTATAAAACATGCGATGAAAGCGATCATCGGGTATGGAGACGCTCTGTTATTCTTTCGTGGCGAGTATAACTGGAGCTATGTGGAGAAGCTTCGCCGCATGCAGCTGCGCACCGACGTGAGCGACGGATTCCAGACGCTCTACCAGCAGGCATGTAATTTCCGCTTCAATCCGGACTACGCCCCCTTCGAACAGATAGATCTCCTCGCCTGGGGTAAAGAGCTGTGTGGTGAACTGGAGAAAATTCACCTGATTTGCGAATCGGCACGGCTGCACACCAGCCTAAAAGACTGGAACGAGTATGCTTCAAAATGCTTCTCGGCAGCCCTGATGCCGGAGCGAGTCACCTTGCGCAGCGTTGCGGTGCGAGTTCGCAACCTGATCCGCGATCGGCGTAAATTAGGCGCAACCGGATCCCAGGGGCTATCGCTGATAAGCCAGTTGGGTTGCCTGGCCGGTGGACAGAAGGCGATGCTCTCTACCGTCTTTCCCGCAGTCCTCTATGCCGATGTACCCGTTAGCTTCCTGCAGCTCACTGCGGGGCTACTGGAGGCATCCGGCACAGATCCGGATGCCATCCGCAGAGCCTACTTGAAGCGTTGGGGCCACTCCAACGATGTAAACTTCCATATTACGATGGAGCGATTGGGGCTACAGTTGGAGAGTGCGATTGAGCCGGTACCGCAGGAATCGTCGGTAAACTCCAACGCTGTCGGAGTTGTTAAGCACGCTTAGACCACGAAGTTCAGGAGAGCGAGATGATCTGTTTAACAGGCGACCTGCACCATAACAGCCTTGGCACTGGTAACCAGCACCATTGCGATATAACAGAGATACAGGTTGCACAGCGGTACCTTGATATGCTGAAAGAGGCGCAGGTTAAGGTCACGTTTTTTGTTTCCGGAAAATCGTTTCTTGAGGAGGCTCCGGACCTTCGATCTATTTACGAGTCGGAGCTTGTAGAGATAGGTGGGCATAACTGGGATTGCTTTGAACACACGCTGTTCCATCGCGCCTGCAACAAAATTCTCGGCAGCTATAATGGCCCGGCATGGTATCAGTACCAGGACGTAAAGCGCACGCAGGATATCATCCGCAAGCATACCGGGCGCACCATCACTGCATGGCGCAACCATATGTATATGCATGGACCACACACGGAGCATGTCCTGGCAAAAGCCGGAATCAAGGTCTGTTCCGACGGCGTTAAGAAGATATCCAGAGGGCCGGTATGGGATTCGGCCGGTCTGTACAATATGCAGCTGAACGTTATTCCGGATCACGAGCACCTGTTCCATGCGGAGCGCACTCCGGAATGGGTAGATAACTGGGTGAAGCGCTATCACTGGAGCGATGACTTTGGGCCAAAGTCATACTACGTAGAGGAGTGGACCGATCTGGTGCTGGAGCAGCTGCGCCAAAACGAAGCGAACGACACAATCTCCACCATGATCATTCATCCGATCACACTCTATCTTTGCGATCGTTTCAAATCGTTCGAGCGAATCCTGGATGCACTGAGTAGGGCTGAAACCATCCACGTTTGCGATGCGACGGCAACTATCGAAGGGGCAAAAGCCATTACAGGCGAAAAGGCAGTAGCATGACACAGACACCGCACGTCACCGTTATAATGCGCTCGAAGAATTCAGACTGGGTAATAGATCAGGCGCTTGCCGGCCTGTTTTCTCAGGATTACACGAACTTCTCGCTCCTCATAGTTGATTCCGGCTCGACAGATCGCACCCTGGATATTGTAGCCCAGTTCCCAGCTAAGCTTGTCTGCATTCCGCCGGAAAACTACTATCCCGGCACCGTACTAAACGATGCGATTGCTCAAACAGATACCGATATCGTCGTGTTTCAAAACTCCGATGTGGTCCCACTCAACCAGCATGCGCTGCGCAACCTGGTCGCCGCCTTTGATGACCCTGAGGTGATGGCGGCATTTGCACGGCAGGCGCCACGACCCGAGGCCGATCTCTGGGTAAAGCGCGACTATGCAGTGAGCTTCCCTGCAGAAGGCGATGCGCCACCGTGGATCACGCTCTCGCTGCCATTCGCCGCCATGCGCCGTTCCGCCTGGGAGAAGCATCCGTTCTATACCGATGCCTGGGGATCCGAAGATACCGAGTGGGGACACTGGGCGAAGCAGCAGGGAATGAAGGTGAAGTATGTTGCCGATGCCGTCGTGATGCATTCGCATAACTACACGCTGCGCCAGACCTTTGGAAGACGGTTTATTGAAGGAGAGGCGGACGCGTTTATCTATCGAGATCACGTCTCGCTGGTGCGTGGGATGGGTAGTGCTGCAATTCGCGCCCTCAAAGACATGGCCGGCCATCTTGCGCACAGCAAAACGCTTCCGGCAATCATCAAGGGAATAGCCACCTCTCCGGCACGACGCGGTGTGGAGGCCTGGGCCTATTTCAAGGGTCATAGCCATGGTGAAAGGCGAATCGCCGCCGGCGATACCGATGCAAGCGGTGGACAGAAGGTCGTGCTAGCCAGACACGAATCCGCAAGGAGATCCGCGTGAGAATCGGCATAACCACATTTGGCGGCGACGGTGGGCATTCCGGCATCAGTCGCTACATTATTCAGCTCATACGTGAGTTTGCTAAGATGAAGGAAAACGAGTTTGAGGTCGTGGTGTATGAGGATGAGAAGGATATCTTTATTCCACCCGGAGCCACTAACATACATGCTCTGGTCTATCCCGCATCTCTGCGCAGCACGTCGCGCAACCTGATGTGGCATCAGCAGGCCCTGCCCAAGCTCTGTGCCGAACGCAAATGGGATGTTCTGTTCCTGCCGGCCGGCAACAGACGCCTTCCCTATCGATCGCCATGCCCCACCGTTGGCACCGTGCATGATTTTTCGAGCCTGCATGTGAAGGGCAAATACGATCGAGCCCATATGGTCTATATTCAGCATATTCTGCCGGCGCTCTGCCGCAGGCTGGACCGGGTTATCACCATCAGCGAGGCAAGCAAGCAGGATATCTTGACGCATGCCCGGGTACCCGAAGAGAAGATCACCATTATTCCGCATGCGGCCGATCCTGCCGTCTACTATCCAAGAGATCTGGACGAATCGCACACCAAGATCTGCAAATCGCTGGGTCTGTGTAAACCCTATCTGCTCTACGTTTCGCGTATTGAACATCCCGGCAAGAATCATGTGCGTTTAATTCAGGCGTTTGCTCAGCTCAAGGCAGCCGGAAAACTGAAGGACTACCAGCTCGTTCTGGCCGGCAAGGATTGGCTTGGCGCCGACGCGGTTCACGTCGAGGCCGAGAAATGCGGCTACACAGACGACGTCAAGTTTCTCGGTTTTGTAAGCGATGAAGACTTGCCGCTGCTGTACGCCGCTGCCGATATATTTCTGTTTCCTTCTCTATATGAAGGGTTTGGCCTGCCGGTGTTGGAGGCGATGGGAATGGGCGTTCCCGTGGCATGCGCGAATGCCTCTTCTCTGCCCGAGGTGATGGGCGATGTTGCCACCTACTTCGATCCGCTGAATGTTGAGGATATCGGACGGGCGATCGAGAAGCTACTCTCAGACCCTGCCTACAGGCTGGATTCCGTGGAGCGAGGATTGGCACGCGCCAAAGAGTTCTGCTGGTCGAAAACGGCCGAGGCGACTATGGAAGTTCTGCGGTCGGCAGCAAGTAGTCCTCACGCCGCGACTCATGCCTGAATTATCCTCGTGGTTTGATCGATGGATATCA
>Ga0302320_10018481_pt1 | contig 14051 bp, 15 predicted proteins | sample Bog_T0_3_FD_202130 | JGI IMG/M metagenome (GOLD analysis project Ga0302320, IMG submission 202130) | Peat permafrost microbial communities from Stordalen Mire near Abisko, Sweden - Bog_T0_3 | ecosystem: Environmental > Terrestrial > Soil > Wetlands > Peat | place: Sweden: Abisko, Stordalen Mire... | reverse complement strand
GGGTGTTTGGGGTTTGGGTGGGTGTGGTGAGGGGGATAATGGCCCAAACCGAGAGTGATAGGTTTGAAGCGGGTCTTTGATGAGCACTCTTCTAATCCGCATCAGGGAATTGGTGTCCCGGCGGGAAATCCGGGTATCGGATCACGGTTACGAAGAGATGGCGGACGATGATATCCTGGTGTCAGAAGTCATGGAAGGCGTCGTTGATGCCGTCGTGGTGGAAGAGTATCCAACCTATGCCAAGGGGCCCTGCGTACTTGTCTTGACAGCGGGATCGCAGTGACCGACCGATCCATGTGCTCTGGGGTATCCCGCGTGGAGGTACGTCGCCCGCTGTCGTTGTTACGGTGTATCGGCCAGACCCAAATCGCTGGACGGATGATTTCACAAGGAGGAATTCATGAGCTTGCGCCACGTTACAAAATATGTGCATGAGGGGCCATACGTTGCAGCCGTGGAAGTCGACTGGATTGAATCCGAAACAGGATGGTCGCCTTGCCTGTCGCTTGATGACGCGATGAAGCTGGATGAAGTTCGGGTTGCACTGAAGAAGGGTGACCTGCGCACAGCCGCAAATCTCGGGCGCGTCTACGAACTTACGCCGGTGGTGGTGTGACGCTCGCCAGTTGCTCTTTTAGTGCGGCGACTGCGCAAATGTATTGAGCCGCCTCAAATCTGAAGGGTCCCAGTTTCGAGTAGTCGCGTTAAGGACGGTGTGGTTGAGAGAAGCGGTCCCACACAACGTATCCGGCAACTTCGGTGATCCGACACGCGAGAGGCCAACAACCCGCCTCCCCGCACTCGCATCCCAACACGAAGATCTGCCCAGAGAGCAGATCGGCTGCAAGTTGCCATCGTCCCTGGAAGTAATCATCCAATGGGCCGAATTGGAAGAACTCAGGCACTAGTCCCCCGTAGCCGTCAGTGGGTGAAAAGCCTTGCTGGCGCTCAAATTCGGATACGATCTCGATGAACCGTCGCCTGTCAACGACGGCGACTACGCTCAAGGCCATTTGTGCCGGCGGATTCAGCGGCTCAACCTCGAAGGAAAGCGAGTTGATGGGCATGATTCGGCAATGGTTTTAATGCGAGTGCCGCGGGACGACTTCCCGCAGATCCCCGTAGGTCACAGCGAACTCCAGGCACGCCCCGGTATCGAGCTGCCCCACATGGGCGCGGTAAAGTTCCTGCCAGGGGGAATCGTTCTTCAGCTTCACTGGCGGCAGGGCTTTTCTGCGTTCCGCAATCTCTTCGTCGCTGACCAGAAGATCCACGCGGCGATTCTTGAGATCGACCTTCACCAAGTCGCCCGTTCGCAGAATAGCGAGGTTTCCGCCGGCGGCTGATTCCGGCACTGTGTGGAGGATCGATGGGCTGTCCGAAGTGCCGCTCTGGCGTCCATCGCCCATGCAGGGGAGCATGCGCATGCCACTGCGGACCAGCGCGCCCGGCGGCGTCATGTTCACTACTTCCGACGAACCCGGATAGCCCAGCGGGCCGGTGCCGCGGACCACCAGCATGCAGTGCTCGTCGATGTTGAGGGTGGGATCTTCGATGTGTTTGCGGTAATCCTCCGGGCCTTCGAATACGATCACGCGCGAGGTGAAACATTCTTCCGAACCGGGAGTGGAGAGGAAGCGTCGGCGGAAGTCGTCGCTCACGACTGAGGTCTTGATCAGCGCCGAGGTGAAAAGATTGCCGCTCAGCACCATGAAGCCGCCTTGCTTCTTTAGTGGATTCGCGTAGGGTCGGATGATGTTCTCGTCCAGGATTTTCACATCGCGGCAGTTTTCGCCGACGGTGCGTCCGTTGGCAGTGATGGCGTCCTCATGCAATCGTCCCGCGCGCACGAGTTCGCCCATGATGGCAGGAACGCCGCCCGCGCGATGGAAGCCCTGGCCGAGATGTTCGCCGGCGGGCTGGACGTTGGCGAGAAGGGGAACATCGTGGCCGATGGTTTCGAAATCCTTGACGTTCACGTCGACTCCCATGTGGCGCGCGATGGCGGTGATATGCGGCGCGCAGTTCGTGGAACCGCCGATGGCTGAGTTGACCACGATGGCGTTTTCGAAGGCCTTCCTTGTGAGGATCTTTTTCGGGGTGAGATCTTCGCGCACCATTTCGACAATGCGTCGGCCGGTTTCGTAGGCCATACGAGAGCGGGCGCCATCGGGGGCGGGAATTGCCGCGCAACCGGGGAGCGACATGCCGAGCGCTTCGGCCACGGAGTTCATGGAAAGAGCGGTGCCCATGGTGTTGCAGTGGCCGGGGCCGGGCGAAGACTGGCAGGTGATTTCGATGAGTTCATCGTCAGTGATCTGGCCTGCCGCGCGCAGACGGCGGGCTTCCCAAAGGGCCATGCCGGAGCCTGCGAGCTTGCCGTTGTAATAGCTATCGATCATGGGTCCGCCGGAGAGAACAATGGCGGGGAGATTGACAGAGGCCGCGGCCATCAGGCTTGCGGGCGTGGTTTTGTCGCAAGCTGTGGTGAGCACGACGCCATCGAACGGGTAGCCGCAGAGGACTTCTACGAGGCCGAGGTAGGCGAGATTGCGATCGAGCGCGGCGGTGGGTCGACGGCAGCTCTCCTGCATGGGATGGAGGGGGAATTCGATCGGGATGCCGCCGGCGTCGCGAATGCCGTCTTTGACGCGGGCCGCGAGTGAGAGGTGGATCCGGTTGCAGGGAGTGAGTTCGCTGCCGGATTGCGAGATGCCAATGATGGGGCGGCCGGACTGGAGTTCCTTCCGGGTGAGGCCCCAGATCATGTAGCGATCGATGTAGATGGCGGTTTCGCCGGGTTCGGCCGGATCGTTAAACCAGATTTCACTGCGAAGGCGATGGGGGGTGTCGGTGCTCAAGGGAGTTTTCCGATTTCAGTTTATCGCTGCATGGGATTTTTTCCGGGCGCACGAATGGAAAACGCTCGCCAGCTTTGGCGCGGCGAATGAAGGCGCGGCTTCCCCCGCGGGCCGAATGAAACGCGCCGCCTGCCGACTGCGTTCCCAGAGGCTCATCTGAGCCCCTTCTGGAGAATCAGGCATATATGGGTTCTCCTCGAACTCGGCCCGACCGCCGACATGCCGGATGGAACGAGGTTGTGAAGTCCTCGGGCGTTTCCGTGCCGCTCCTTCGCAGTCGCGGTTCGGTAGCGTTGGAGTGGCTCCACATGGCCTCTCTGGAAATGCAAAAGCTGCAGCGAGCCGCCTTTCGGCGGTGCCGCAGAAATAAAGGTAACGGGGGCCTGCTGCTTCGCAAGCCAGATATCTGCGCTCAACTGGAATCCCGAAAAGAAGGCGGTACCGCTATCAGGGATGCGAAGGACGCCGGCCAGTTGCCAGGCTATCCCTGAAGGATTTCATTACTGTCTGAATCCTTCATAAGAGAACTGTAGCGTAACTTAACGTTATCGGAAAGGCATGGAGTACCAGAACCACGTTCCCGCGCGCACTCTATACTGGCCTTATGTCCTTCCAGCTGGCCGTCAATTACAGTCCTCAGGGCGACCAGAAGGCTGCCATCGCGGAACTGGCGCGCGGAATCGAAGACGGCGAGAAACATCAGGTGCTGCTGGGAGTCACGGGTTCGGGCAAGACGTTCACGATGGCCAAGATCATCGAGCAACTGGATCGACCGGCGCTGGTACTGGCGCATAACAAGACTCTTGCGGCGCAGCTCTATCACGAGTTCAAGACGTTCTTTCCTTCGAATGCCGTTGAGTATTTCGTCAGCTACTACGATTACTATCAGCCGGAAGCCTTCATCCCTTCGAGTGGCGTTTACATCGAGAAAGAAGCCACGATCAACGAAGAACTGGACCGGCTGCGTCTTTCGGCTACGCGATCGTTATTCGAGCGGCGGGACTGCGTGATTGTTTCGAGCGTGAGTTGCATCTACGGCCTCGGTTCGCCCGAGGCTTATTACGGGATGCTGCTGATGCTGGAAAAAGGCCAGCAGATCACGCGCAAGGAGATTCTTGCGAAGCTGGTGGAGATTCTGTACGACCGCAACGATATGGATTTCCGGCGCGGGGCTTTTCGCGTGCGCGGGGACGTGATCGAGATTTATCCGACTTACGAAGAGTCCGCTTACCGGATTGAGATGTGGGGCGATGAAGTGGAAAATCTTTCGCGTATCGAGCCGCTGACGGGCGAGGTATTGCAGACCTATCATCGGCTGCCGATTTATCCGAAGACGCACTACGTGATGTCGCGGTTGACGAAGGACGCCGCGATCGAGTCAATCAAAGCGGAGTTGGAAGCATGGCGTCCACAACTGGAGCGGCAGGGGAAGCTGGTGGAGGCGCAGAGGCTGCACCAGCGCACGATGTTCGATCTCGAAATGATCAAGGAGATCGGTTACTGCCACGGGATCGAAAATTATTCCCGGCATTTTTCGGGACGTTTGCCCGGGGAGGCGCCGCCCACGCTGCTCGACTACCTGCCACACGATTCGCTGATGTTTCTCGATGAAAGCCACCAGACGATACCGCAGTTGCACGGCATGTACCACGGGGACCGTTCGCGCAAGGAAGTGCTGGTGGCGCATGGGTTCCGCATGCCCAGCGCGCTGGACAACCGTCCGCTGACGTTCGAAGAGTTCGAGCACCGCGTGAATCAGATCGTGTACGTTTCCGCGACTCCGGGGCCGTATGAGCTGACGAAATCGCAGGGCGTGGTGGTGGAGCAAATCATCCGGCCCACGGGGCTGCTGGATCCGGAAGTAGAGATTCGGCCGATTCGCGGGCAGGTGGACGATTTGCTGCATGAGATCCGACTGCGCGCGTCGAAGAATCAGCGCGTGCTGGTCACTACTCTCACCAAACGCATGGCGGAAGACCTTTCGGAATACTATGCCGAGGCGGGGGTAAAGTGCAACTATCTGCATTCCGAAGTCAGCACGCTGGACCGGATCAAGATTTTGCGGGATCTGCGGCGGGGCGAGTTCGATGTTTTGATCGGCATTAATCTGCTGAGGGAAGGTCTGGATCTGCCGGAGGTTTCGCTGGTGGCGATTCTGGATGCTGATAAAGAAGGCTTCCTGCGCTCGACGGGTTCGCTGATTCAGACGATGGGCCGGGCAGCACGTCACCTGGAGGGCCGGGCGATACTCTATGCGGACGTGATGACGGATTCGATGAAGCGCGCCCTTGAGGAAACGAATCGCCGCCGCACGACGCAGAAGAATTACAACGAAGAACATAACATTACGCCGCAATCGATCATCAAGCCCATCGACATGATGCTGATCGCCATTGCGGAAGGCGATTATGTGACGGTGCCGGATGAGACGGAAGCGGATGCCGATCTGCCGCCGGCCGAGCGCGAAAAGCTGATTGAAGAGCTGGAGCGGGGTATGCGGGAAGCGGCGCGCAAGTTCGAATTCGAGCAGGCCGCGCAACTGCGCGATAGAATCAAACAACTTCGGACAAAAGACGTTGCGGGCATCGGAATCCCAGGCTGAATACGGTGTAGTTGGCGGAGGCGCTCTGAGCAAGAGTCTCATCGCAGGACTGCCGGCCAAGAGGCGGCAGATCGGGCCGGTGGTGGGCGCGTCGTATCGCGTGGCCAGCATTATGTCCAACAGGCTGCGGGCGGGACATCCCGCCCGGGCACTTGAGGAACTGGGCGCGGTTCGCGTGATTCTGTTTCACGCACCCTCGGAGCAGGTTCGGGGGATGGCGGAGATGCTGGAAACCGCCGATATCGACTGGAAGGACAAACCTCTGATTTTCTGCGACAGCGAAGTTCCTGTGGCGATCATGGACCGCTTCCGCGCGCTTGGCGCAAGCACGGCAGTGGCTCGCCAGTTCGGCATTCCGGGGACGATCATGCTGGAGGGAGCGCCGATAGCGCTTGCCTGCGCGCATCGGCTCGCCTCGCAACTGAAGCTGCGCGCGGTGGAAATTGCTTTCGGCACCGGCTTCGTCTTCGCAGCCGCTCACACTTTGGCAACAGTGGCAATCACGCCTTTGATCAATCGCGTGGCCGATATGCTGAGGGCTTCGGGATTGCGCGACACAGACGCTGTCCGGATTGCCGTCGCTCTGTTTGAACGGACCATTCAGGACTACGGCCATTCGGGAAAGCAGAGCTGGACGTGGCATAGAAGTGAGCCCGCCGCCGAGCAGATCGAGGCGGAGATCGCCAGTGTAAACGCTCCGTTTCAGGGGCTTTTCCGCGAACTGATTCTGGCCGGCTTCGAGGATTTCGATAAGCATCCGAAGGTGGCGGGGGAACTGCGGCGTGCCGCTGTCAGAGTTCTCGCCGCGGGGGAACCGGGATGACTGCAAGCGACGCGATGGCCGTACTTCAACTGGGCCTTGTGGCCCTGAGTTCCGTGTTCTTTCTGGTGGATCCGATCGCGACCATCCCCGTCTTTCTGCACATGACGTCGAATGCGGGGGCGAGGGAAAGGTCGCGAATGGCGGCGAGCGCGGCCCTGACCTGCTTCTTTGTGCTGGTGGGGTTTTCGGTGGCGGGGACTTTGTTGTTTCGATTGCTTGGGATCACGTTGCCTGCGTTCCAGACTGCGGGCGGGATCATCCTGCTGCTGGTGGGCCTGGACATGGTGCAGGCGCGGCGCTCGGGCACGAAGGAAGTGCCGGGCGAGGCGGAGGAGGCGGTGATCAAGAGCGACGCGGGGATCGTTCCCCTGGGAATGCCGATGCTGGCCGGACCGGGCGCAATCTCGAATGTGGTGGTGTTGATCGGCCACGCATCGCACTGGTGGGAGAAGGCGACCGTCTATGGGGCGATCGCGATCACTGCGCTGGCGTGCTATTTCGTACTGGCGGGCGCGGGCCGGGTGAGACAGCACATGAGCGAAACGGCGATTCACATCGTGACGCGCCTCATGGGGATGCTGATCACGGCGCTGGCCGTACAGTTCATCGCTACCGGGGTAAAGGCTCTGGGGCTGGTGCCGGGCCTTTGAACCGGATGTAGCGGGGAGCACGGGCCGCCGAAACGCAACAGCCCGGCCGGTTTGGGTAAACCGGTCGGGCCTGGGATTTCACGCACTTCAAAAGCCGGCGCCGGCAGCGCATCCGATGAACTTCAGCCTGCGTGCTGAGGTCTGTACTCGCTCACAATCTGCTCCATCTGGTCTTTCAGCTGAAGCTTGAGTTTTTTCAGACGATGCTCCTCGATCTCCTCATCGGCGGACAGCGCCGGTTTGCTTTCCAGCTTTTCCACGAGAGCGTCATACTCGTGGTGCCGGTTCATGAGGCTACGAAAGGTTTCATTCGTCTGCATCAGATGCGCTTTGAGTTCTTCCTGAATTGCCTTGTCCATTCTGGCATCTCTCCTTAGAGTGGAGTTGCCTCGCCGAGTCCTTTTCAGGACAACTGTCGGGGTTTCGAGACCCGGCGGGTAGCTTCACTTCATGCTTGAAGTGCGGCGGAATTCTCCGCCGTCTAACTGGACTTTATCACGGTCTCTTTTGCATGACAATAGCGTTTACCGTTCCCTGGGCGTAATAACCCTTGCGGAGTCCCGCACGCACCCAGCCGTGGTGCTCATAGAGCGCGATAGCAGCGTGATTTGGTTCGGCAACTTCCAGGAACAATTCGCCCTTCGCTTCTGTTTCGAGCGCCCTGAGCAGCGCCGAAGCGATACCGCGCCGGCGGAATGCGGGATCGACGGCCAGGTTCAGGAGTTCGGCCTCTCCCGGGGACGATTGCCGCCATGCGCAGAAACCGGCCGGCCCTTCGAGGCAAGCCAGGAGCAGACGAAACCCGGAATAATCGCCGACGGGCCATTGCGCGGCTTCGGGCGAGGTTTGCTGAATTCGGGCGATTGCGGGGTAATCGCGCTCAGTGGCGTTGCGGACGGTGATGGCGGGGTTCGAAACGGGCAATTACCATTGCACCACGTGAAGCGCGCGAAGTCCTCATGCTGTGATGGTAAGAGGCTATGATTTTCATTCGCAGCGTCGCGGCCGGTTTGCTGGGAACGGCGGGACTCATCATCCTGGCAGCGGCCCCGCCACCGGCGGACAGCGCTCACCAGAAGGTGGCCCGCATTGAAGCCGCCACGCTTCCGGCGGGAACCCGGGTTGAGTTTTCCGCAGCCGAACTCGTGGCATGGGCTACCGACGAGGCACGAATCTACGCTCCCGGCGCGGCGCGCGATATCAGGCTGCAACTCGGGGCCGGCAGTGCGACCGGCTCGGTGACGATCGATTTCCTGAAGCTCCGGCAGGCTGCCACGCACGAGGATCCGGGCTGGCTCATGCGGAATCTGTTTGCGGGCGAGCGCCAGGTGGTGGTCCGGGCGCGGTTCGACTCGCGCAATCGCCGGGCGCGCGTGGATGTGGATCGGGTGGAGGTTTCCGGGGTTCCGATCGAAGGCGCGACGCTGGAGTTTCTGGTCCAGAACTGGCTGCGGCCGACGTTCCCGGATGTGAAGATCGACGAGTGGTTCGATCTGGGCTTCCGCATGGACCGTTTCACGGTGGCGCCCACCGGGGTTTCGGTGTTTATCGGAAAGTAGCGTTTGGCAGGAGTCCTGGCGCGAGACCCGAAGCCCCGTGTGAGAGGGCCGCCAGATCATGCTGCATCGGCTCGGCGCTGCTCACCATCGGGGTGGAACTGATTCGTTCCCATGCGTCGCGGATCGTATCCGCAAGATTCGCGAAGACGGCCACGATTGCCGGGTCGAAATGCTTCCCGCTTTCGCGGAGAAGCATGTCCATTGTTTCGTAGTGCGGGACGGCGGCCTTATAGCAACGTTGTGAACGAATCGCGTCGTAACAATCGGCCAGCGCCAGGATTCGCGCCGAGAGCGGGATATTTTCTCCCGAGAGGCCCTGGGGATATCCGGTTCCGTTCCAGCGCTCGTGGTGCGATTGGGCGATCTCAATACCCATCCCGATGAAGTCGTTTTCCGGGTATCTGGCGTGAACCGCCCGGAGAGTTTCAGCTCCCAGCGTGGCGTGAGTTTTCATGATGGCGAACTCTTCCTGTGACAGCGGTCCGGGCGTGAGTAAGATCCGATCGGGAATCGCAACTTTGCCGATATCGTGAAGCGGGCTTGCCTGGGCGATATTTATGATCCAACGGGCGTCTACGATCGCCTGGTATTTCGGATCGTCGCGCAGGCCGGATGCCAGAAGCCGGCAAAGAGCCTGAACCCGCTCGAGGTGCTTGCCTGCCGCGTCATCCCGGGCTTCGGCCAGCTTGGCGAGGGCGAAGATGGTCTCCATGTGCGCATCGGCGGTTTTCTTTTCCTGTATCCGGACCATCTCGTGCAGTCGCCCGTTGTCGGCCTCCACCTGCTGCTGATACTGCCAGAGACGCACATGTGTGTCCACGCGGGCCTTGACCTCCGCGACTTCGAACGGTTTGGAGATGTAATCGACAGCACCGCATTCAAAGCCTCCGATAAGGGCTTCTTTGCCATTCAGGGCGCTGAGGAAGATTACGGGTATGCCGCAGAACAGAGAATCCGATTTGAGGCGTTTGCAGACTTCATAACCCGACATTTCCGGCATGTTGATGTCCAGCAGAATCAGATCCGGCATGGTCGCGGGGATGGCGGCGAGGGCCATTCTGCCGCGGGGAAAAGACCGCACTTCGTACCCCCACGGCTGAAGGACATCCTCGAGTAGTGCCAGATTGTTCGGGTTATCGTCGACGACCATTACCGTGCCCTTGCGGACCAACCCCTCCCAAGCTGGCAGCGGGGATACTCCGGGGGACACCGACGGAACGGTGACTTTTGTTAACGCACTCATCACACCGGTTGTATCGGCTCATTTGCGGGGATTGTTGAACCATTTCCGGTTGACTTGGTCCGAGCCGAAATTGAGGGGTTGTTCGGGGGGAAGGCATGTCTGGTTTTTATCCGGGCAACGGTTGGATTTCCCAAAAATCGATGAGTCGCTTGATCTGGGTTTTGGATGGGCCGCTTCACGGTGGTGCTCACGAGCTCCTGGTGTTTATTTGAAAAGTAGGATTTTGCCGTATCGCGGCGCGGAGCCTGACGTCCGGAGTTACAATTTGAATTGGAGTCCGATGCCGACCCTCCTCACCGACGTCCCTCAAGTCCCGATTCCGCCTGTTCCTGTGCGCAAGCGCCGGACCCGGGAGCAGTGCCTCTCGCTTGAGGCTTCGGGCTTATTCGAACGGGAGAAACTCGAACTCGTCGACGGGGAACTGATCAGCAAAATGGGGAAAAACCGGCCGCCCGTTAAGGCATTTACGTGGATGCACCGTTGGCTTGTTGAAACGCCTGCCTGGCAATTCGTGAACGCGGCAGCGCCGATCGACGTCAGTCCCGCCGATAACGTTTGGAGCGAACCGGAACCCGATCTCATTGTGCCGAAACGCGATTTTGCGACGTTCGATGCCAATCCACAACCTGAGGATCTCGACCTTGTCGTTGAAATTGGCGATAGTACGCCGAAGTTCGACCTCACCGTCAAAGCCGCGCTCTACGCACGCGCCGCCATTTCCGAATATTGGGTTCTCGACGTTGAGAGCCGGCGGCTGATCGTCCATCGGAGTCCGGTGTCGGGCAATTACAGTTCCGTGGCCGTTTACGCCGAAAATGAATTCGTTGCGCCGCTGGCCGCGCCGCAGGCTCAGTTTTCGGGCCGCCGATGCATTCATTCGTTAACAATGCAGCGGGAACAGGAAATTTGAATGGCCTGGCAAGTAAGGCGGCAAACGCTGCTGTCGGCGCAATTCTTCTTCTTGATTGCCGGCGGCCTCTGTTGGGCGCAGAATGCTTCAGGTCCTAAGCCCGCTTTTGACGTGGTCTCGATTAAGAACAGCGGAACGCTGGTTCCTGGGAGAATACCGCACGGTATTTGCCAACTCAAGGGCACCAGAGTCATGTGCGACCAGGAACTGGGAGTAATCATCAGAATTGCGTATCATGTGGAAACCTGGGGATACTCGGCCCCTCAATGGGTGGAGAACGAGTTTTACGAGGTGAATGCAGTCGTGCCCGAGGGGACGCAGGAGGCGGCCAAGGATCTCATGCTCCAGACCATGCTGGAGCGTCGTCTCGGTTTAACCTACCACCGAGAGGACAGGCAACTGCCCATCTATGCGCTGACCGTGGCTAAAGGCGGGGCTAAGCTGGCGGCACCTTTGACGCCAAAGCCTGGAGAGGCTGATACACAGAAAATGACGATCGGCGCACTTCGCGTGAATTCCATCTCGCTTGCGGAACTCGCGAGCGGTTTCCTCACGCACAATATGGATCGCCCGGTGTTCGACGAGACAGGTCTTGTCGGAAAGTATCGCATCGATCTCGACTGGTCTGAGGAACTGAAGAACGCGGGCCCTGTTGCAAGTCCCCGCGGTTTGGATCCCAGCGTGATAGCGGTGGCGTTGAAAAAGGTCGGATTGAACCTGGAACCGCGCCGCGCGCCGGTCAAGTTTCTGGTGGTAGACCACGTGAACAAGGAAGCGACGCCTAACTGAGATCGTCGCAGCTCCCTCAGCGGCTTCGTCGCAGTCTCAAACTGTTCATCACCACCGAAACGCTCGACAGCGCCATCGCCGCCGACGCGATCATGGGCGAAAGCGTCCACTTCGTCCACGGGTAGAAGACACCCGCCGCCAGCGGAATCCCGATGGCGTTGTAGGCGAAGGCCCAGAACAAATTCTGTCGGATCACCCGTAACGTCTGCCGTGCCAGCCCCAGCGCTTCCGCCACGCCGCGCGGATCGCCGCGCATCAGGATGATGCCGCCGGCCTCAATCGCAATATCCGTGCCCGTGCCGATGGCGATGCCAACGTCCGCGGCGGCCAGGGCAGGAGCATCATTGATGCCGTCGCCGACCATCGCGACACGGTGGCCCTGCCCGCGCAGTCTGGCAACCTCAGTCTGCTTGCCTTCCGGCAGTACTCCGGCGAGGACGTGCGATTCGTCGATGCCAGTTTCACCCGCCACCTCGCGCGCTACCCGCTCGTGGTCGCCCGTGATCATCCAGACTGCAATGCCCATCGCGCCCAGGCTCCGCACTGCCTCCGCAGCCCCCGGCTTTACTTCATCGGCAAGCTCGAACTCGCCGGCCGGAACACCATTCACATCGACCGCGATCTTCCCCTCCTCACCGCGCCCTACATGAACCTTTCGGCCGCCGACTGTTGCCTCCGCGCCTTGACCGGGGATGGCGTGAAAGTCCGACGAATCTTCCGGCCGCCCGCCGCCCGCCTTCGCCAGGATCGCGCGCGCCACCGGATGTTCGCTCCAACGTTCCACCGCCGCCGCAAGCCGTATCACGTCCGATTCTGAAAAGCCGTTTAACACGCTTACGCGGGTCACGCGTGGCTTACCATTTGTGATTGTCCCCGTCTTGTCGAGGACCACCGTATCCACTCGCGCCGCAGCTTCCAGAGCCTCGCCACCCTTGAACAGAATGCCGCGTGTTGCCGCCCGCCCGGTCCCGGCCATGATTGCGGTGGGCGTCGCAAGGCCCATGGCGCACGGGCAGGCGATGATCAGTACGGCAACGGCATGCACCAGTGCAATCGGTACTGGCGCAAACGCCAGCCAAACGGCGAACGTCACCAGGGCAATTCCCAGCACGGCGAAAGTAAAGTAACCGCTCACCACATCGGCCATGCGCGAGACCGGAGCCTTCGAGCCCTGCGCGTGCTTCACCAGTTCCACAATCCGGGCGAGCGCCGTGTCTCGCCCCACCTTTGCCGCCGTGAACCGAAATGCTCCCGCACCATTAACAGTGCCGCCGAACACCGCAGTGCCAACCGTTTTGTTCACGGGCAGACTCTCGCCTGTCAGCATGGATTCGTCGATTTCGCTGGCGCCTTCCCGCACCACGCCATCCACGGGAACGCGGTCGCCGGGCTTCACCACTACCTCATCGCCCACGGCCAGTTCAGCCAGTGGGATCTCGGTCTCCACGCCGTTGCGCACCACGCGCGCTACCGGCGGCTGCAGGTTCATCAGTTTCCGGATTGCGTCCGAAGCCCTGCCGCGCGCCCGCGCTTCGAGCATCCGGCCCAGCAGGACCAGCACGATGATGACGGCAGCGGCTTCGAAATAAACATCCCTGCCACCGGTGGCGAGGACCCAGGTCGAATAGGCAAAGGAAGTCCCGGTGCCGAGCGCAATCAGCGTATTCATGTTGGCGGAGCCGTGGCGCAGGGCCTTCCAGGAATCGCGAAAGAAAGGCAGTCCGGCATAAGCCAGAACGGGAAATGTGAGGATCAACTGGGCCACCGGCCATCGTTCCGCCATGCCCAGCAGGAACACCGGAACTGCAAAGACCGCTCCGACCACCAGTCGCCGCCTCAGGTCGCGCGTCTCGGCCTGTTCGGCGATTTCCTGCGGGCCGGCAGGAACCTCGTAGCCGACGTCCTCCACCGCCGCGATCAGGGCCGCCACGGTCACACGTCCGGTATCGTAACGCACGGAAGCGATATGTGTGGCGAAGTTGACGCTGGCCTGCTCGACTCCCGCGGTGGCGCCGAGTTGCTTCTCGATGGTGCGCGCGCAGGCGCCGCAAGTCATCCCGCCGATCGGCAGTTCCACTTCGTCAATCTGCTTCATCGATCTCACGAATGCACGTTTGCCGCCAAGTCACATCCGCGACGCCTGAAAACCAATCTGCTCCACGGCGCCGATCAGGTCTTCGACTTTCGCAAGCGCCCCATCGTATTGCACGGAGGCCTTGCCGCCCGCGAGGTCCACCGCAGCGGACGAGACGCCTGCCACGCCCGATAGCTTCTTCGTTACGCTGCGAACGCAACCCTGGCACGTCATGCCGCCAATCTTCAGTTCCACGCTGGTATCCATACCTTGATGATGCATCAAACACGCTCAGGATGCACGCAATCTAACGCGCAGGAAAATGCAGAACCCGGCCGGTCGTCGCCCATAGTAGGCGTGCAACTCACCGGGCATGCTGTAGCTGGCGACATTGAAGCCCAGTCCCGTCGCCAGGCCGGGCACAAGGGAGAAATCCCGCGTATAGCCCGCCGTATAAGCGCCCACGCGAAACGATTGTCCGTACAGCGGTGAGCCCGGCGCGAACAACTCATTTTTATCCACCAGCTCGATCCGTCCGGT
>Ga0302320_10018479_pt1 | contig 14052 bp, 11 predicted proteins | sample Bog_T0_3_FD_202130 | JGI IMG/M metagenome (GOLD analysis project Ga0302320, IMG submission 202130) | Peat permafrost microbial communities from Stordalen Mire near Abisko, Sweden - Bog_T0_3 | ecosystem: Environmental > Terrestrial > Soil > Wetlands > Peat | place: Sweden: Abisko, Stordalen Mire... | reverse complement strand
CTCTCTACGACCTGCTTGAACCCGAGAAGGTTGACAAGATGCTGGAGAAGAACGTCATCGAGGTTGCGCCCCTGGCCTTTATGCGCGGGCGCACGCTCAATGACGCCTTCATCATCATGGACGAGGCGCAGAACACCACCATCGAGCAAATGAAGATGTTCCTCACCCGCATGGGCGCCAACTCCAAGGCCGTGATTACCGGCGACATTACACAGATCGACCTGCCCAACCCGCGCCGGTCCGGCCTGCTGGATGCGATCAATGTTCTCGACGGCGTCGAGGGCATTCAGTTCTGCCACTTCGAGGACTCGGACGTGGTGCGCCACGCCCTGGTGCAGCGCATCGTGCGCGCCTACGAGTCGGTGAAGCCGCAGCAGCAGGAGCTGCCGCTGGCGATGGGCGAGGCGATCGAAGTGGGGACGCAGCGGCGCGAAGAGCGGACGCAGGCGCAGGGGCTGCATCCGGCTAAGCCGCAGTAGCAACCAACCGAGGATTGCGCGCACCAAGTAGATTGGAATCCCAGGTTCCCAAATCGGAACCTGGGGCAACCGGTACCTGGCTGGATTACAGGGAACTCACGGCAGCCTAGTTGTGAGAATGGCACAGATTTGGCGTTAGACCTAATCGATTCTTATCAATCAATACGCAATAAGGAACCGTCTTGTATTTACCATCCGCATCTTGAAACTCGCCCGCCACGTAAACTCCCCCTTCCCCATTGATCTTGGCAAGTAGTTCTTGTGTAACAACAAATCCAGCTAGGAGATCGGGGACAGAAACCTGGGACTTAGGGGGAGATGGATTTGGAAGAGCTGAACCCTCCTCCACCTTTTTCATTACGCATGCCCATATCTGGTTTTCCAGTTCTAAACGTCTCTTGCCATCGGTTGGATCAGGAAGATTGTCCACTAATCCTCCGCAGAAGTACCCCTTGATATTCACAGTTTTATCTTTGTCATTGGTGAGGAGTACCCTCATTTGCAAGGTTGTACCGACAGTAAGATGATCAAGCATGAACCCAGTCACACGCACAACCTGCTTTGTTATGCTCACTTGTTTGGGGCTCGATATATCAATTGGTTGCTTTACAAGAATCGCCACCGTCATATTCGCTGGACTATACATACTATCCTTAGGAGTAAAGAGAACTGAGAGGGTGTCAGTTCCGGCTGATGGGGTCGCACCAAATGTCGGGTTGTAAACGAATCCCCCTTCGACTTCTTCCCCATTACTAACTGCTTTTGCATTGAGCTGGTTTGCCGACAAGTGGGTTCCGTATTCAATTGGAGAGGGCGCTTGCCAGATTATTTGCACAGAGGATAGGTGGTCGCGTTTGTATTGCTTTACGGTGGCGTAAGTTCCCAACGCTATCATGGCAACGGCGAGCATGATCGCCGCAACAATCCGAATTGTACGGCCGCAATGCGGAATTGCATGTCTTACTAACGACCACACACAGACTGTGGTCAACACCAGATATGAGAGGAGCGAACACTGCCAATTCATGTCGACCCCGTTTGCTTGTAGGATCGGTATGAAAATAGCAGCGACAAGGCTGCCAATTCCCAAGAAAAAACCGAGATCAGGCTTTTTTGAATCGCTCATGCCTGCAATATTCTCACTGGGCACCACCTTGCGCAAAGGTGATTATCTTCCTTTGTGGTTAACAGATCCCGGTACTCCTGGCCTCCCCGGTCCATGAGGAGTTTCGGGCCGGGTGCCCCCGGTCTCGATTCTGAGACCGGGGATTCACTCCACTCCGGCGCATTATGATCGCACTGTTCTCCCATCGGACATAAACTGGTATCAGACCGGAAACCAGAGAGGAACTCCATGCAGCAAACTGCTGCTATCGATCACCAACAGAGTCTTCTCCTCTCCGAGCGCGACCGCGCGGTCACTTCTTTGAAGCTCTCGTTCAGCCGCCCAAACCAAATGCGCGGCTGAAGCGGGCTTTTCGCGCCGCGCTGGAAAGAATCATCGACTGATTGACGAGATCGACGAACGTTCCGCATTATGCTATGCGGCGCACGGATTCATTCAGTTGCCTGAGTCGATGCGGCTTATTCTGCCCATACGGACCATTGCGGCGCTGATTGAGACCTAGCGTAGAATGTAGAGCAACCGGGGGCTGCGCGCTTGGCCGCCTCGAGCACGATGATCCTTCTCGACCCAGATATGGACCCCGAATCACCCCACGGACGAAGACCTGTCCGTGGGGGCTCCGACCTCGCGCCCAAGGCAACGAAGGCGAAGCGGGCGGCTGTGTCAACCACGCCAGCCCGAAGAAAAGCCTTCGCCTGCCCTCGACGCGGCGAAGACAGTCTGGGAGCCGATCAATGAAGAGGAACTACACAAATCTCGATCTGCTTCGGTCGCTGGCGGTCATGTCCGTTGTCGCGGTGCATCTCTGGAGCCAGGCAATCGCATTTCATATCTTTCCAGAAGACCCTGCCGTGAGCGAGTTCTTGCACAACCTGAGCTTCACCGGGGTCATGTTCTTTTTTGTGCATACCTGCCTGGTGCTCATGCTTTCGATGCATCGCGCGCCGGAGAGCCATCGTGCACGCAGCTTCCTTATCCGCCGCGCATTCCGGATCTACCCTCTGTGCTGGGCCACCATTTTGCTGGTTCTGGCTACGGGACTCTCCGACCAGCCTAACCACAGCCTGCCAACCATGGGTGTCTTGTCTGTAGCCGCCAATTTTCTACTGGTGCAGAACCTCCCCGGCTTTCACGCTGGAGCCAGCATTATCGGCCCCCTATGGAGTCTTCCCTGGGAGGTGCAGATGTACCTTGTTCTGCCCCTCTTTTTCGTTGTCTTGAAGCGGTTTTCCAGCCTCTATGTGGTTTTCACGATATGGGGCGGAACTGCACTCCTGGCTGTGGCTGCCTCTTCGCTGCGGGTTTCACACTTGCACCCGGAAGTCTTTCCGCCGATGTTCATCGCAGGTATGGTGGCATATAAGCTGCTGGAACGGAGATCGGCGAAACCAGGCAGTCAAGGACTTCCTGCCTGGATATGGCCGTTCGTCGTCCTGGGTCTCTTCCTTCTGGAGGCATGGCTCATGCGCGGCCGCTTGTACTGGACCGCATCCGGCACTATCATCAACTCCGGCATCTGTCTCGCTCTGGGCGTTGCGATTCCAGTCTTCAAGGAACTTCAGGCAAGATGGGTCGTTCTCCCGGCTCAGCAAATTGCCAAGTATTCCTATGGCGTCTACCTGCTCCATGTTCCGGCTATTGTCTTTGTCTATAGCTATTTGCCTGGTCTTGCGTTTGCATTGAAGATTGTGGCATCTCTTGCCCTCACCGCGTGTCTAGCGTTTGTTTCCTTCCACGCCATCGAGAATCCGCTCATCCAAATGGGGAAGCGGCTGACGCAACCGGCACGGGCAAGAGTTGAAGCTCCAGGCGAAACAGCGTTTGAGAATCGCTCGACTGACGAGACGGTTCACGGCGCCCAATTGGCCGCAGACGCGCGAAGCATTGAAGCACAGACCCTTGCCGAGTAGGTTTTGGATTGTTTCGTACAAGGATGCTTCTTAGCTTCGCGTAGAATCAGAGATGCACAGGAACTGTCCTCCGCGGCGGAGCCTCGAGTACGATGATCCTTCTTGACCCAGATATGGACCCCGACCCCGCGCCCAAGACAACGAAGGCGAAGCAGACGGCTGTGCCAACCAAGCCAGCCAAGCAGAAAGATTTGCGCTTGCCCTCGGCACGAGCATTGTCCCGCTTTTTGAGCGAGGCGCAGGCTGCTGTACGGCTCAAGGGCCAGGTGACCGTGCTGCTGACCACCGATGCGGCCATCCGCAAGCTCAATCGCCAGTTTCGCGGCAAGAACAAAGCCACCGATGTGCTTTCGTTTCCCTCGGAAGGCCCATTCCCAGGCTCGCCTGCCGAGGAAATTGCCGGAGACATCGCCATCAGCGTGACCACGGCGCTGGGTCAGGCCGCCGATCATGGCCACTCGCTTTCCACGGAAATCAAGGTGCTTATTCTTCATGGGCTGCTGCACCTGGCCGGCTATGATCACGAGGCCGATTCGGGCCAAATGGCCCGCCGCGAGCGGCTCTTGCGCGGCAAGCTGGGTCTGCCGCAAGGTTTGATTGAGCGCACCGAAGCGCCGAAGCCCCCGACAGTCAAAAAAGCGGCAAGAGCCCGACAGCCATGAGTACGCTGGCCATCACGATGGTGGTTCTGCTGGCCGTGGTGGAGATGCTGGCCAGCTACATCAGCCGCGTCTACTCGGAGTTTGGCAAGATCCTCACGCGCGAGATCGAAGAGAACCTTGACGCCTGGGAAGAGCTGATCGAGCCGCAGTTGGGCCTGAGCCGCGCTCACGCCGGCCTTTGCGCGGCCGTCCTGCAGCAACTGGCGCTGGGCATCATCGCGCTGGAGTTCGGCGCGGTCCTCTTCGATCGCGCTCCTTTGCTGGCTCGGCCCACCTATCCGGAAATCGCGCAGGCGGTTCTCGGCGTAGTGCTGGTGGTGGTCTTCTGCAATCAGCTTTTGCCTTCTCTGCTCTTTGACCGCACGCGTGGCCGCTGGGTGGCGCGGCTGGTGTGGCCCATCCGCCTGCTGCTGTGGCTCATGACGCCGATTACCGTCTTTGTCCGCTTCTTCTTCAGCGTGGCCTCGCTGGCGGAGGAGCCGGCCAGCCCCGAGGAAGAGACCGCAGTGGATGTGGAGGCGCTGCTCGAAGCCGGTGAAGAAGAGGGCATTCTGGAAGAGAGCGACATCGACCTGGTCCGCTCCGCCGTGGAGTTTGGCGACAAGCTGGTTCGCGACGTGATGACCCCGCGCCCTGAAGTCTTTGCCGTGCGCGATTCGATTACCCTCGAAGACTTTCTCAATCAACTGCGCGAGAACGTCTTCTCTCGCGTACCAGTGTATGCCGGTACGCTGGACAACGTGACCGGCATAGCCTTTGCGCATGACCTTCTTCAGATTACCGACGAAGAGGCTCGCACGCGCACCGTGGCGAGCATCCAGCGGCCGGCGGTCTTTGTGCCTGAGACCAAGCGCGGCTACGAACTGCTGCGCGAGATGCAGCGGGAAAAGCAGCACATGCGCATTGTGATCGACGAGTACGGCGGCGTCTCCGGCCTGGTAACCATCGAAGACTTGCTCGAGCAGATTGTGGGCAACATCCGCGACGAGCACGAGGAAGACAAAGCCGTCGAAGAACCCGAGCGCGAGTCGGGCGGCGTGTGGCTGGTGCCCGGAAGCTTTCCCGTGGATCAGTTGGCGGATTTGTTTGGAGAAACAGCGGGGCTGGCCGAACTGGATGCAGCCTATGAAGCAACAACTCTGGGTGGCCTGGTGAGCGAGATCGAGGGCCGCATTCCGCTGCCCGGCGAAGTGGTGCTGCTGGATCCCCTCGGCCTGCGCATGGAGATCGTTGCCTCGACCGACCGCCGCGTGGAGCGACTACGGGTGTTTCCGCCATCCGGACGGGCGGAAGAGCATGAGGAGGAAAGAATCCCCAGGGCCGAAGGCAAAACCGGCTAGCATTCGGCGAACTCAAGCCAAGGGCTGGCGTGCCGTTCCAGAGCTGCAATTTCGTGAACCGGCGCTGAAGCTGCCTAATAAGTGAGTTGGTCCGTTTGCAGCCGTATGTCCCACACGCTACCCCACTGATACTGAATCGTATTCCGCACGGACAAGTAAATTTTGGGATCGCTGAAGTCTTTGCCGCTCAGGTGGCGATACCAGGTGACGGAGCCATACTTTACCAGGTCTTTCGCAAGATCTTTGATAAAGTCGAAGCCGGTCGGCGGCTTATACATATGCTCGAAAAGAATCTGGACATAACCCATTTGTGCTGAAGCGTCGATCGCCTCAACGAGAAGCGCCTGTGCAAATGACCGGTCGTCGTCGGTGATGTTGACATGGTCGATGCCGGCACTAGGGAAGAAGAACTTCAGCGTAAGGCGCGCCTGTTCTCTGTCCAGTCGAAGGTCCGAACCTGCGAAGTGTTGTAGTTGGCTTGACATGGCGCAATTTTTTCGCCGGCGTTTGAAATTGTCAAGGAGAATTTGCGCGATGGCACCGGGATGATCGATGAACCGCGCATTCCGTGAACCTTCACGTAATTCCACTTCTGCGCCGCGATCTCCAAAACGTCCGCAGGAAAAGATCATCTTTCTTCATCGAAGTTGTCTCCAGACATAATCTGAACTTATACGGACTCCACAGCCTTGAATCCGCGATAATAGGGAGCAGGAGTTTGAAAACCTTTTGAAATCTGGATTTGTCGCCATTCTGGGCCGGCCCAACGCCGGCAAAAGCACTCTGCTTAACGCCCTCATCGGCGAAAAAGTAGCCATCGTCAGCGCCAAGCCGCAGACCACCCGCAACCGCATCGCTGGAGTGGTCGAAGTTCCTGCCCGTAAAGGTGTTCATCCGGCCGCGCAGATCGTCTTTGTGGATACGCCCGGCGTGCATAAGCCCGGCTCACATCTGGACCGCCGCATGTTGCAGGAGGTCTATGAAGCTCTGGAGACGCGCGATGTGGTGTTGGTGCTGATGGATGCGACGCGGAGGGTACAGTTGGAAGCGGCTGCAGGAACCGTTGTTGAGTCGTCTGCGGAGGCTGAGGGTAGAACAGAATCCCAGGTCTCAGAATTGAGACCTGGGGTACTCAAAGAATCTACGGCGCCCAAGCGCGAGCGGACGAATTGGGCCAGCGAAGATGAGTTCCTGTTTGGATTGATTCGCAAGCTGGATTGCCCGGTGTTTCTGGTACTGACCAAGATCGATTTGGTTCCCAAGGACCATCTGCTTCCGCTCATCGACACGCTGACGCGCCAGTTCAACTTCGCCCAGATTATTCCGGTCAGCGCCCGTAAGCGCGACGGCCTCGACATCCTGGTACGCAAGATTGTGGATACGCTGCCCACGGGCGAGCGCTATTACCCCAAGGAGCAGTACACCGACCAGCCCCAGCGCTTCATGGTAGCCGAGCTGATCCGCGAAAGCATTCTGGTGGAGACGGGCGAAGAGGTTCCCTATTCCTCGGCAGTAGTCATTGAGCGGTTCGAAGAGCCGAAGCCATTCGTTCCGCGCAAGAAAGGTGCGGTTCCCGCGCGCGCTCCGCTCACCCGCATCGCCGCTGCCATCTACTGCGAGCGCGATGGCCAGAAAGCGATTCTGATCGGCAAGGGCGGCGCGAAGCTGAAGGAGATCGGCACTGGCGCGCGGCGGCAGATTGAGTCGCTGCTCGGCACGCGCGTCTTTCTGGAACTGCATGTGATTGTCGAGCCGAACTGGCGCGAGTCGAAGAGCTTTGTCGAGTCGCTTGACTGGCGGAATCAACTGGAACGGCTGGCCGGAGATCAGATTACCGAAAAGCACTTGGGCAAAGACGAGTGAAGGAATTGCTGCTTTTCACTTCTTCCTCTCGAAGCAGAATTTTGAGTCGTGCAAGCTCCGTTTTTACGGGTGTCCTCGAAGCTTTCAAATTCTGCCCGTTGTGAGATCTTCTCGATATAATTCTGAGAAGCCTTTTGAGTGGTCAGACCTGGGCTATCTGCCCTACCGCACACTCTCAGAGGCCGTAAAAAATGCCTCGAACTCAACCAAGCTCAACTTCACTACTCCAGGCGCACTGATCAACCATCCCAGATTGCCTGCTCAGTCTGCCTCAGGCTCATCTTGCGTTGGACAGGAGTAAAGTTTGACCTCCAATCCGGCCACCCGTATCATCAAGATTGGGCATTGCGTGCGGATTGCGGTTCGACCTGCATGTGCGGGGCCGCCCGGCCCGCGTCATACAGGCCCCTCCTCTCGGCGGAGTAGCTCAGATGGTTAGAGCGACGGATTCATAACCCGTAGGTCGGCAGTTCGATCCTGCCCTCCGCCACCAATCAAATCAGCAACATACGATGGACTCGCGATTCAAATTGTGTAGCATCGTTGTGCGCGCGACAGGCCCGGCCGTTTACCGCTCCAGAGTTTCCCACTGGCCGGAGTTCGCGGATTTGAAGATGGCTTCAATCACGGCCATGTTCTTGATGGAGTCTTCGATGGGAACGGGCACCTCAGTGTCCTCCAGAATGGCTTTAGAGAAGGCGTCGCCCTGGAGGGTGTACTGGTCGCATACAGGGAAAGTCTCCGTCGTGATGCCGGTGCCCAACAGATCGCCCGTGTCGTCGATGAAAAGACTGGTGGGATGATCTGGCAGCGCATTGAAGGGAATCTGGAGTCGGATGCTGCCACGCGTGCCGAGCAAGTAGAGGTGCTGGTGCGGTACCAGTTGTGTGCTGCATGTGAAAATGGCCTGGCCGCTTGGGAAGTCGAGAATGGCCGAGGTGAGGCGATCAATGCGCGTCTTCGGATCGCGGTCCATGCAGGCGACCACGCGCGTCGGCTCCTGCGCGAACGCGAAGCACGAAGTATGGATGAGGTAGCAGCCGATGTCCATGAGCCCGCCGCCGCCGCATTCGATCAGGTTGCGGATATCCGACGGATCGCTATTGAAGTAGCTGAAGACGCCAGTGATGGCGCGGATTTCCCCGATGCGACGCTGGTTGAGCAGCTCGCGGAGGCGAATCCATTGGGGATGACAGTTGACCATGAACGCTTCGCCGATTTTGACTCCGGTGCGATCGCGAACGGCGAGCAGAGTTTTGGCTTCCGCTACGGTCATGCTGAGGGGTTTCTCGCAAAGAACATGCTTGCCGGCTTCCGCGGCCTTGATGGTCAAGGGAACATGGAGCTGATTGGGCAGAGGATTGTAGATGGCATCGATCTCGGGATCGGCAAGGAGTTCCTCATAGGAGCCGTAGGCAGTGGGGATGCCAAGGGCCGTTGCTGCCTCCCGAGCCTTCGCGAGATCGCGGGAAGCGATAGCAACGACGCTGGTGTGCTGACCCCGCTGCATGGCGGGAATAACTTTCTTGAGACCGATGTTGGCCGTGCTGAGGACTCCCCAGCGGAGTCTCTTCGGCCCCTGTTCATCAATGCTGGCTTTTGTGGCGGGCTCCGGTTGTGCTATCTCGGTGGTAGGAAGCATTTTGATCTCCTTGGAAGTTATATTCCCGAAATTCACGAAGTTTAGCTACCTGATCGGTGGGGGCTCCCGATTGGCCCTAGCCTTCCATCGTTGCTGGGTCGGCGCCTCACCCCATCAGCACTGCGACTTGATTCTCTGCCAGCAACTGCTCGGCGGGGATAAAATTCCCCTCCAGCGGCGTTCCGTTGAGAACCAGTTGCTTCACGCCCTTTTGCACTCCGGTTGGGTTCTTGACCGCGACAGTCAATTTCTTTCCGCGAAAAATGCGGGTCATTTTGAATCCCTTCCATGTGGAGGGAATGCAGGGATCAATTCTGAGACCGCTATATTCAGGTTGCATTCCAAGAATGGCTTGCGTGGCGGCGAAAAACGACCACCCAGCGGACCCGCTCAACCATGGAACCCGCGATGCGCCGAATCGCGGACTGGGTTTGCTGTGCGTAAATTGGCAATAGACGTAAGGCTCAATCTGCCGGAGCTCCGCGCGCGTGTTATAGGCGGCGGGTAAATAGGCCCTGAAATACTCGTAGGCCAGATCGCCATGGCCGAGCAGCGTCTCTGCCATCACAGCCCAGCCCTGTGTATGGGTGAAGATGCTGCCGTTCTCTTTTAGTCCTGCATTGAACAGAGCGGCTCTCATGACGTGGAAGTCCGTATCCACATACGGCGGGGCGCAAATCATCAGGCCGAACTCCGTGGCCAGGCGCGCCCGCACAGACTGCATTGCCTGTACGGCCCGTTCGGATTTGGCATGCCCGCTGATCAACGCCCAGGATTGCGGAGTGAGAAATATCTTGCCTTCAGCGCTTTCCTTTGAGCCGAACTTGAAACCGTCGGCCCGATAGGCCCGCAGATACCACTCTCCGTCCCACGCATCTTGTTCCAGGCGGTCGTCCAGCGCAGCTAGTTCCCGCTGTGCCCAGTTCGCTTCCTCATGCTCCGCTAGTAACTGGCATATCTCCAGATAAACTTGCAGGGCATATCGCAATTGAAATGCAACGAAGATGGATTCCCCTTGCTGCCCAAGGCGGATGCAATCGTTCCAGTCGGCAGACAAGCCACAGGGAAGCCCATGCGCCCCCGAGCGCTCTACATTGAACTCGATCGCTCGCTTCATGTGGCCTAGAACCGTGGCTTCGCCCTTGTCGGCAAAAGGCAACAGCTTGTTATAGAAAGCCAGGTCGCCGGTTTCTTTTACATAAGCCGGAATCGCATTGAAGAGCCATAGGCAGTCGTCAGAGCGATAGTCTTCTTCTCGCGGAGCGCTTTCGGAGCCGGGGTGATGATCGAATTGCCGCACCACAGGCATGGCGCCTCCGGTGGAGACCTGGCCTGTGATCATCAATTCCAGCCGCTCGCCAGCTTCTTCGGGGATAGTGTGCATAACCCCTAACATGTCCTGAACCGTGTCTCGATATCCCAGACCATCGCGCTCACCCGCATAGATCAAGCTCGCAGCGCGTGACCATGCATAGGTGATCAGGCAATTGAATGGTCCCCACATGTTCAGCATGCTGTTCAACTCAGGATCGGGCGTTTCCACCGTAAGCCCGGCGATGCGCTCGTGCCAATAGCTCTTCAGCTTGGCAAGTTCCTCGCGGACCACTGCCATGTTGCTGAATTCCGCTACCGCAGCTTTGCCCGCATCGCGGCCCCGGCCAATGCCCATCAAAACCAGGAATTCTTTTGTTTCTCCGGGCGCAAGAGTTATCCTGGCTTGAAGCACGCCGCAACCGTTGTCGCCAACGGCAAGCGAACTGGTGCATTGCCCTTGCTCAACAGCTATGGGATTGCCATAACCGCGGTACGTGCCGATGAATGCAGTGCGGTCAGTGTCATAGCCGGCTACATCGACGCCCGCTAATGCCAGGAAGGTATGACGTCCCTGGTCCTTCTCCGCAAAGTTATCCGGCATGTTTGGAATGTTGACGTTGGTCCCATGGTCGATGATGTTGTCTTCGACCTCCATCTTGACCGTGTGCTGCGTGTATTGCAGATTGATCAGATCGTTCCAGGCATCCCAGTTTCCCGCGAACTCCACGTAGGTGAAAGCGCTTAGCTGACGTGGCTTTCCGCTCTGGTTTGTGAGCTTCACATGCCAGCACTCGAATGTCCTGCCCAGTGGAACAAAGTAAGTAGTCTCGGTTTCTATGCCGTCAAACTCCGACGAAATCACCGTATAGGCGCTGCCATGGCGGCACTCTGACTTATATTGGTCGAGCGGCTTTCCCACCGGCTGCCAAGATGCCGACCAGTAGTCTTTGCTGTCGTGGTCATGCAGGTAGATATAGCGGCCCGGCTGGTCCATCGGCACCGAGTTAAAGCGCAGGCGCGTAAAACGCCCCATCGCCGCCGACTTATAGAAGCTGTATCCGCCCGCATTGTTGGTAATGATGGCACCATATTCCGTTGAGCCAAGATAGTTGCTCCATGACCGGGGAGTATCGGGACGATCGATCACATACTCTTTGTTCGCGTCGTCAAAATGACCGAATTGCATTGGATGGTCTTCCTCCTATTGCCAGGTAACTTGTATGCGGAAGTTAGCGAAGCACAGCGCAACCCATACTTGTACATTTCAGATCGATGTGGTCTTGCGCATTCCTGTAGCTCAGGAAATCACGGCCTGTCTCGCCTGCAACTCGCCTTGCAGCTTCTTCATCCTGGCTTCGTTGAGCGGATAGAGAACCATGCCCAGGCCGGTCAGCAGGAATCCGGCCGCGGGAATAACGGAAAACAGAAGCAGAATTCCGTGCAAGGCATGAGGCGTTTGCGCCACACTGGCCTGGTAGCCGAACGATGCCAGCAACCAGACAGACATCGGCCCGCCAATGGCCCAGCCGAGTTTGTTGGACATGCCGGCCGCCGAGAAGACCAGTCCAGTGGCCCTGCGGCCGGTGCGCCATTCCGAATAATCCGCGGAGTCGGCAAACATGGCCCACAACACCGCGGATGTTGGTCCTGTGACCGCGCTGTATAGCACCTGGAAGGCGAACATCAGCACCACCTGCTCAGGCTTGACCCAGTAGGAAACAACCAAGAAGACCGAACCCAGCGCCGCCAGGCCGATATAAGTAGCCTTCCTTCCGGCAAACTTCGTGACGTACTGGATGGCGATCGATCCCAGTAGGGAGAGCAGTGTGCCGGCGACCATAAAGGCGACGGACAGTTTTTCGTTACCGACATAGTACTGGAAGTAATACAGGATGGCGCCGCTACGGATGGCCACCGAGCAGACGGTCAGCGTTCCGGTAAAGAAGAGGATGAGCCACGGCACATTGGTTGCCAGGTCGGAGAGATCCCGGCCGAGAGATGTATTCTGCGGGGCCGGCTGTATACGTTCTTTGGTCAGCGCGAAGGTAAGGAAGAAGAGCGAGGTCGCCGCGACTGCATAGAGGCCGATCGTCAGTTGATAGCCATGGGCCTCGGCTGCGGCCAGCACCACTCCATTCATCCCCTGCCTAACTCGTCCGAAATAATCCACCAGGTAGAGCGTCGAGAATTGAACCACCAGGCCCGCACCGAAGGCGAAAGCAAAACGGTACGACGAGGCACTTGTGCGTTCCTGCGAATCGGGCGAGATCACGCCCATCAAAGCCGAGTAGGGGATGTTAATTGCTGAGTAGACCATCATCATCAGACTCAGTGTGATGTAGGCGTAGATCAGCTTTCCATTGGAACTGAAGCCAGGCGTGGTAAAGGTCAACGTACTGATGATGCCGAAGGGGATGGCGAACCAAAGCAGATACGGGCGGAACTTGCCCCAGCGTGTCTTGGTTCTGTCGCCCAGAATGCCCATGAACAAGTCGAAGCCCATATCGAAGAAGCGCGTGAGCAGAAGCAGAACAGCGAGCTTCTTAAGCAGTCTGTCTTCAAGGGCTGCATCTGGGGTATAGAAGAATACGTCTGTATAAAACTTGCTTTGAAAGTAGATGAAGGTCATCCAAAACAGATTGGAGGCCGCATCGCCGAAGGCATAGCCCGTTTTTTCGGCAAACGTAAGCTTTTGAGTTTCCGGCTTCATGGATCAGATCTTTCTTGCTGAAGGGTCCCCATCAATATACACAAAGAGCGCCTATGCAGGATCGGACGGGAGCAGATGCCAGGCCAACGGTCTAAGGGCAAAGGGAGCGGCACGGCGCCGCCTGCGCGCGCAGGCACTCAAGATAGGCATAAGCTGAGATGGTTGCTGCGCAAACACAACAAGGCGATCGCAGGAACATCCTGCGATCGTCTTGCACAGCTTTATTGGCGCCACTGCGGTACACAGCGGTGCAAACAGACTCTAGTGAACCCGAATGTCGCCCGAGCCTGTATCGACGCGCACCGTCGGCCCACCGCCGTTCAACTTGCCGGTGAGGTGGTGGTGGTCGTTGGATCCCTGCGTGAGCATCTCGCGATCTGAATGGATGTTGCCTGATCCCGTGGAGGCGTCCAGCGTGAGCGCGGCTTCGCCGGTCCAGAGTTCTACATTGCCCGAGCCTGTGTCCAGACGCCAGGAGTTCGTCGGCGTTCCGCCGGCTTTGATGTTGCCCGAGCCAGTGTGGGCGTGCAAGCCGCCTTGCAGGTTGCGCAGTTCAATGTTGCCCGATCCAGTCTCTGCCTTTACGTCACCCTGCCCGGCCTGCTCGGCATAGATGTTGCCTGATCCCGTGCTTGCCGAAAAGCCTCCGTGCAGCCCAGTGGCATGAACGTTACCCGATCCAGTTCCCAGCTTTGCATTCTCGCCAATGCCGTCGTCCGTAATGTCTCCGGAGCCAGACCCGGCATCGAGGTACGCATCTGCCGGTGCCTCAATCTCATAATCAATGCTGATGTTGTGAAGATTTTCATGGTGTGCGCCGATGCGGACGATGTTGCCGGTCTGCTCGATGGGAGGATTGGCAGCGATCTCCTTTACGTGCTCGTCGCTCCCGCCCCAACCCGACTTCACACGGCCAAAAATGTGGATCCGGTTGCCAGATCCTCGCGTCAGGTGGATATTGCCAGAACCGGTCGCCACTGAAAGCTCCACTCTGCCGCTGACCGTA
>Ga0302320_10018478_pt1 | contig 14052 bp, 14 predicted proteins | sample Bog_T0_3_FD_202130 | JGI IMG/M metagenome (GOLD analysis project Ga0302320, IMG submission 202130) | Peat permafrost microbial communities from Stordalen Mire near Abisko, Sweden - Bog_T0_3 | ecosystem: Environmental > Terrestrial > Soil > Wetlands > Peat | place: Sweden: Abisko, Stordalen Mire... | reverse complement strand
ATATGCCGCGGGCGATCAGCAGTTCCGCAAGTACCTGCGGGAGACGCGCATCTGCTGCCAGCGCGGTAGCGGCTTCAAGGTTCGCTTCTTGCAGAACCCAGCGCTGCGGCGGCAGCTTGCGCGGCATAGTGACGCGTGTTTGTGAGACAGAAGTCTTGACCGGTGTCGACGGCGGGCCTGAGCCTGTCACGCGGCTTATTCGTCCTCGTCGTCCTGCGAGTGCGCGTCGTCGATCAGGATGTCCTGGAAAGCTTCGACGTCTTCAAGCAGGGTCTGAAAGCGCTCGTACCACTCGGTGGTGGTTTCATGCAGAAAGGCAACGCCCTGATAGACGAAGCCCAACTGAACGTAACCCACCTTGCCGGCGTAACCGCGCAGCCAGTTGGCCTCGACGAGTTCGGTCCCCTCTTCGTCGGGAAAGTTCATCTCCTGGGCCTGGTCGATCAGGGCGTCGAGCTCTTCACGCTCCAGCGTCATCTCGCTGAAGGTGACGAAGGGCGCGCCCACATGCTTGGCCATCTCGACAAAATCTTTCCACGCGTCGGGATTGTCCTGGCCCTCCCAGAGGATGGTGGGGATGTCTTCGGTGACGTAGCCGGGGAGGCGACGCAGTCCATGGCCCTCGATGAAAGCCACCATGTCGTCTTTTAGCGATAACAGATTGTCTTGACTCATACTCAAGCATTCATTCTCGCAGATGGGGGCGGGGGTGCGGCAGATGAATTTGGAAAGCTCGGGCTTATCATTGGATCAATACAACAAAATCCCAGGAGAGTTCACTTGCCAGCCTTTGAACGCCACGTATTTGTCTGTCAGAACACGCGCCCAGCCGATGCGCCGCGCAAATCCTGCACCGCCGATGGAAAGAGCGAATTAGCCGTGAAGCTGAAACAGCTAGCCAAGGATGCCGGGCTGGGCAAGACCGTGCGCATCAACCAGGCCGGCTGCCTGGACCAATGCGAACACGGGCCAACGGTTGTTGTTTATCCAGAAGCTGTCTGGTACGGCAACGTGACACCGTCGGATGCCGAGGCCATCGTGAACGAGCACCTGGTGGGTGGCAAGCCTGTGGAGCGGCTGCGAATTGCCGATGCCTGCCTGAATACGAAGAACTGCCCGCATCAGGGCTAAAACCTGCCTGGGAACGGCATTGCGCCAGTGCCATTGCCGCGGGTGTACATGCGTAGGCTCAATGCTTTATCCTATCGACTACCCGCATGATCTTTTCTCGCGACTACATTGGATATCTAGCACGCCGAACGGTCAAGCACCTCATAGACGCCAAGTTGATTACCGCCACGGAAGTCAAGGCGGTGGAAGAGCGCGTGAATGGGGCCCTGCTGGACGAGCTTGCTCTTGAAGACCGCATCAACGATGAGGTGCGCGTGATTCTCGAGGCCTATTCGGAAGAGATGCGCAAATCGGGCGCACAGTATGCCGAGATGTTCAAGAAGGTAAAGAACGAGTTGGCCCGCAAGTACAAGGCGGTGCTATGAGAATCAGCCGCGACAAGATCAACAAGCTGGCCCATACGGTGGCCGACACCCTGGCCGAGATCGACCAGGTTGGGTTTCTCGAAGACCGCAACACGATCCGCCAGGAAGCGCGCAAGTTTCTCGACGAACTGTTTGCCGAAGAAGCCAAGATCGACACCGCCGCAAGGCTGAAGATCGCCAACCAGAAGAAGATCATCCAGGAAGGCTCGCAGGAGTGGGACATTCTCTACCGCAAGTACTACAACGATGAGGTAAAGAAGCTGGGGATATGATGCCTGATTGCCTTCATTTTGCTTTTCCGATATTGCTATTGTGTGTTTGATTTGCAACTGCCCGCAAGAACATTGCTTCTACATTGTGGCGTAACCTCGGGGAGAGAATCTCGTACAGTGATAACCGCGAAGCAACATCGCGAAGATATGGTTTTTTTGTTTATTAACTTCGGCCCAAAACGAAGTGCTGACGGTAGTCGGCGACCCAACGTTTGTCTAACTTCAGCTTGAAAATTGGTCGCCTTTCCGATATAGAGGATTCCTCCTGCAGAGTCATAGAGAATATATAGTCCTGATGTTGTTGGCAGTTCATTCAGGTTCTTCGGGATCCTCTCGATCTCCTTGAGCGGCTGCACAGACCATTCAAAAATATTTCGGACGCACGACTTAAGCACCTTCTGGCCACGCTGGAACTGTCCAGACAAGTACCGATTCATATTTGAGGATTTTTTCCACAAACCTTAGCGAAATCGACCTGATTGAGCCCCATCAGGCCGCGCAGCGTGCGAAGAAACTCGACCTCTCTGGTTTGTCTTGGCGTTCGAAGATATTAAATTATTCAAACGAATCCTTGCCAAAGTTTGTGGAATGGACCTGCAGGTTTTGGTAAACCTTGACCTTGCCAACTTGGAGGATATTCAGTGATCGGTACTGCCTATGTGTCACGCGTTCTGCGGTATTCAGCGATCCGTGACACAAGGATGCACCTCAGCTTACGTGACAATGTTACTCGAATCTTGAATTTTGCCTCTTGACAAGCGTATATACGTTTTATATACATTAAATTATGGAGACGCAGTTCCTTTATGCGGGTCAGCGTTTCCGATGGAACACGGAGAAAGCGCTCGCCAATCTCAAAGAACACGGCATTCGGTTCGAGCAGGCGTGTGAAGTCTTTGCCGATCGCTTCTTTCGTCTAGTCGATGCCACTGCCGACGGCGAAGCTCGCGAAGCAGTCCTGGGAATGACCGAGGATTTGACTTTGTTGTTCGTTGTACATGTGGTGAGAGAGCGGGGCCGAGTCATTCGTGTCATCTCAGCACGGAAAGCAACCCGCGCAGAACGGAGAGTCTATGAAGACAATGGCTGAACGAATCAAACACAGCCTGCGCCGTGATCGCCCCATGGCCACCATCAGCATCCGCATTCCCGAAGATGTGATCGAGGATCTGAAGGAAGTTGCGCCAAAGCTGGGATTCTCCGGCTATCAGCCACTGATCAGGGCCTATATCGGGCAAGGATTGCGTAAAGACCTGGTCCGTTTGGAACGGCCTGAACTCACAGAACTCGAAAAGAGCTTGAAGCGGCACGGGGTGGAAGCCGAAGTAATTTCGGCAGTTCTGGGAGAAGTGGCGCAGCGCAGCGCGTAGGTGCGGGCCTTTGGGTTCTAATCCGTATTTGATAAAGTAGTTGAGGGGCCGCTGAACGCAGCCTTTTTACCCGCGTGGCGCTATCGTCTAGGGGTTAGGACGTGAGATTCTCAATCTTAAAACACGGGTTCGATTCCCGTTAGCGCTACCAACCATTTGACGCTAAAGCCTGCTAAATCAGCGGGCTTTTTCTTTGCCCCAAAACTGTGCTGGCGCTCATTAACCCGTGATTGCGCGAAATCTGTGGCACATCCTGTGGCACAGGCTCTGAGACTCCCTTTCGGCTTCCGCCCGATCACCGGGGCTATCTGTTGGCCAAAGTTCGCATCAACATTCCGACTTGAACTGCGGGTCAGATCATGGCCGCTCAGCCTATGAGACTTAGCACCGGGGTCTTCCAAGAAACCTGATGACCCGATACAAGAAGCGGCTGACGAACGCTTTGATTTCCTTCGAATGCAGATCGTGTAGCGGTGGGATGGGCTAGGCAAAGGATCGACGACCTGCGGATCAACTGACGGCGGATCGACCACCTGCGCCATGTGCCTGGCAGACCCGTCTTCATTGCGTCGCAGCTCGTCCCGGCCCATGACGCGGCCGGGACGAGCGAACGCGGAGTTACACCTTCACCGTGTTGATGGTCTTCAGAATCCGCGAGACGATCTGATAGGGATCGGCTTCGGAGTTAGGACGGCGATCTTCAAGGTAGCCCTTGTAGCCATTTTTGATGAAGTTTACGGGCAGGCGAATGGAAGCGCCGCGATCCGAGAGTCCGTAGCTGAATTTGTCGATGGCTTGCGTTTCGTGAAGGCCGGTCAGACGCAGATGGTTATCCGGTCCATACACGTCGATGTGCGCTGAGATGTTGTCCTCAAATGCCTTCATGAGGGCTTCCAAATACTCCTTGCCGCCAACCTCGCGCAGATGCTTGGTTGAGAAGTTGGTGTGCATCCCGGATCCATTCCAGTCGCCCTTGATCGGTTTGCAGTACAGGACCAAGTCAACTTCGTATTTCTCGCATAGGCGCATCATCAGATAGCGAGCCATCCATGTGTCGTCGGCTGCCTTTGCGGACCCTTTGGCGAAGATCTGGAACTCCCACTGGCCTTTGGCAACCTCGGCGTTGATGCCTTCGTGGTTGATGCCGGCCGTAAGGCAGAGCTCAAGGTGCTCTTCAACAATCTGACGGGCGATGCTGCCCATGTACTTGTAACCAACGCCGCAGTAGTAGGGACCCTGTGGCTGGATCGGGTGGCCGTCCTTGGGAAAGCCCAGCGGACGTCCGTCCTTGTAGAGGAAGTACTCCTGTTCGAGACCGACCCAAAGATCGGGATCGTTCTCGATCGTCGCGCGCATGTTCGTAGAGTGCGGCGTGCCGTCCGGGTGCATTACTTCGCAAAGAACCAGATAGCCATCTTTGCGGGCTCCATCGGGGTAGAGCGCTACAGGTTTCAGAATGCAGTCTGACTTGCTGCCTTCGGCCTGCATCGTAGAGCTTCCGTCAAAGCCCCAGAGGGGCAGATCGGCGAGCGTTGGCGGCTTTTCGAAGGACTTCAGTTGCGTCTTGCCGCGGAGTTCGGGGATCGGCTTCTTGCCATCAAGCCAGATGTATTCGAGTTTGTACTTAGTCATGGATCTCCTCTGGGTTGGTGAGGGTTATTGGCTTCGAATAGAAGTGTAGAGCGCCAGACATAAAGAACACATCAAAAACTCATGATGACGCCCTTACGGAAAATGCTTACTGAAGGCGACCGGTCAGGAACAGCAACAGGAGCATCACGACCGGAAAAAGGGCCAGGACGGAATAGCAAAGGATATTGCGCGAAATCTTGGATTTGTGCTCCTTCCATCGGAGCAGTTCGGCGCGGTCCTCAACGCCGACTTGATTCAGATGTTCCAGATCCCACAGGAAGTCCCGCGCCGCAGGGTAGCGGTTCTTGGGATTCCTCTCCAAGGCACGCAAAATAACTTCTTCGAGCTGCGGAGAGATGGAAGGATCGACAACACGTGGAGGAACGGGACCGTTCGACAGACGCTCATTCATCGCCGCCCATGGCGCAGGATCGGAAAATGGCAATTTGCCGGTGAGCATCTCATAGAGGATTATGCCCACTGAATAGACGTCGGAGCGCTCATCACCCCGCTTCCCATTGACCTGCTCCGGGGAAGTATAGTTGGGGGTACCGAGGATGGTTGCGGAGACATCATGAGTTTGGCGCTGTGCAGCGGAGTCGCTTGCGATGCCGAAGTCGATGAGCTTGATTTTATCCTCGGCATCGACCATGATATTTTCGGGCTTGAGGTCGTGGTGCACGACGCCGTTTGCATGGATGTACACCAATGCGTCCAGAATATCGAGCGCAATTCGGATGGCACGGTCACGCGGAATCCTGCCTTCATTGTGAATCTTGCGTAGCGGACAACCTTCGCACCACTCCATGACAATGTAACTGCGGTCATGCTTTTCGCCGTCAAGGACGCGCATTACCTTGGGATGAATTAGCCTTTCGCCAATGCGCGCTTCGCGCTGAAAGCGCTCGGAGAAAATCGGGTCGGCTTCCATTTCGGGATGAGGAAACTTGAGGGCGACGATGCGATTGTCGCGCAGATCGGTGGCACGATAGGTGGACGCCATGCCACTGCGAGCAACTATTGCTTCGATGCGGAAGGAATCGATCTGCGAGTTGATTTCCAAGCTTTCGAGCAATTCCATCATTCAACAAGCCCCATCCAGTCTCAAGAAATCGTTGTTCGTTCTATCGGGATAAAGACAACGGCGAGAACCTGCGTGCAATGCCGCTTGCCGGCTACTCATGAGGGCAACCGGTAATGGCGTCCGCGGTACATCCCCACCTGCTCCACTGAACGCACTCGCATCACCTGGGCGGTGGTATTGTCTGCTCCGTCGATCTCAACGGCGCGTGCCACCAGTTCGCGAGCCAGTTCGGCGGCAGTCTTCTTCTGCGAGACGATTCGTGCAATCTCCTCCTCCTTCATCTCGTCGTGCAGGCCGTCCGTAGATAAGATCAGCGTGTCGCCCGGCTGCAAAGAGATGGCTGTAGTGTCTGGAGAGACAAACATCTCCGGCCCGAGCGATCTGAGCAGCACGTGCCGGGAGTCAGAGGTGGCAATCTCCCCGGCGGTAATCAGCCCAACCTTTCGCTGCTCGTTCACAAGAGTGTGGTCCTGTGTAATCTGGCGTGCCTGGCCGTTGCGCACCAGATAACATCGCGAGTCGCCAACGTGAGAGACAATGGCCTGGTCATAACGAATGGCGCATGCCACCACAGTCGTGGCCATTTTCTTGCCTTGATACTTTGGGTTCAATGTGCAATCGTGCACTGCGTTGTTGGCGCGCTGGATCAGCTGCGGCAAAAGGCTGATCAGCATGGTGTCGGCTTGCGCTTGCGCGAACTGCTCAACCAGCACAGAAGTGGCTGCCGCAGAGGCCACTTCGCCAAGGTCCATCCCTCCAACGCCGTCCGCCACCACAAATAGATAGCCGTGGGAGCGGGCCTGGCTGCGCGAAGAGGGAACGAATGCTGCCATGGCGTCTTCGTTGTTGGTGCGCACTTTCCCGAAGTCGCTTGCTTGTCCGAACTGTACATCCAGCATGTTCGTACCTGCCGTGAATCGCACTTCCTGCTTTTGTGCGCGGGATGGTGCCTGTCTGATTCAATGTCTGATTGTCGAGATGGAATCACTGAGTGGGTCTCTCTTGCCTCGGCGAAGAGTCAAGAGAAACCCGCTCATCGGTTTATTAGTTTGAAGTTGAAGTGAACACTTGCTTGGAATCAAGCAGCACAGCTTTGCCCTTGGCCTTTGAGCTTCGAATAAAGTAAATCGCTCCGTAGATGCCCCAGACAGCTGCGATGGCCAGCGCCAGCAGCGGTTCTTTGAAGGTACCCATTCCGAAGACGGGTCCGATCAAATAGAAGGCCATGCATACCAGGTTGGCCAGAAGGCCGAAGCCGGGGATCAGGCTGTGTTTCAGGAAATTGTAGTCTGGGCGGCCTTGGAACGCCACGATGCACAGGAAGCAGCTCAGCGCGTAGAGAATAAACGTGCCGAAGTTGGAGGTGAGGGTAATGGCCAGCAGCGAGTTGGGCAGCGCTGCCAGCGTATCGTGCGGCAGGTAGCCCCAACTGGAGAAGATGCCCTGCGGCAACGCCTTGATCGCTGCGTCGGTCGGCGCGCCGGCATCGCCAAAGACCAGCGCGACAGCGACAACGCCGATCACGGCCGAGATCCAGGCCAGCGTCCAGATGGCCTTGCGCGGCGAGAGCGACTCGGCGTGAAGCATCCCGAAGTGCTCGGGGGCCTCATCATCCTTGCCCATGGCGTAGGTCACGCGAGCGCCGGTGTTCATGCAGCTCAGCGTGGTGCCGATGAGCGCGAAGAACACGGTGAGGGCCTCGGCCAGCATGAAGTACTTTCCATGCCCCTGGCCCAGCAGCGCATCGCCGACAATGATCATCATGTCGCCGATGGGAGCCGCGGAGCCTGCCGCGCTTGCCATCGTATACCCCGAATTGAGGAAGTAATTGGCCGCGAAGTATTCAAATAGATAGCAGAACAAACCTTGAATCAGCAGCGAGGCAATAACGGCAATCGGTATATGTTTGGTTGGATTTTTAGCCTCGCCCCCCATCGAGGTCACCGATTCGAAGCCGACCAGGATCAGAATCGCAACCGTGGCCTGAATGAACATGTAGCTGATTTTGTGCGGCATGATAACCGATTTGGCATCCGGGTGGGTGAGGAAGTTGCCGGTTGCGTCTGTCGTGGGATAGGTGATGACGAACGGAACCGGCTTGCCGGCCGAATCGAGCAGCGGCAGCGGGTTGCCGCTGGCGTCACGCATCGTGGAGCCGTCTTTGGCGGTGGCAAACTGATAGGTGTATGTGGCCAGCGACTGCGAGTCGTACTGGAAGCCGGGCGTGCCCGACGGGTGGCTGGCGCGATAGCCGAGAGCCAGAACGCTGAACACCACGAGAGCGGAGATCTGAATCACGTTGATGGCCAGATTGACCGCGGTCGAGGCGCCAGCGCCCTTGGCGGCGATCCAGGCCACAAAGAACGAGAAGGCCACAGCTACCAGGGCCATGAAGAGTGGTCCGGGGTTGGAGCCGCTCATGACATTGGGATAGAGGAAGCCCACCACATAGCCAACAAACACGCCCGTGACCGCCACCATCACGCCCGGATAGACCCAGTAGTAGAGGTGCGAGCCCCAGCCGACGATGAACTTCGAGATGCGGGCGTACTTGAACATCTTGTCTTGGGAGAGCATGGCTTGTTCAGCGTAGTAGTAGCTGGAGCCGGTGCCGGGATAGAGCTTCGAGATTTCAGCATAGGATACGGCGGTCGCCAGGCAGAGCACGAGAGCGGCAAAGATCCCGATCCACATCGCCGGCGCGGTGGAGGGCTGGCCGGAGACGCCCGTTGTGGCCTGAATAAAGAACGTGAGCCAAAGGAAGGCGCCGGGGGCGATGAGAGCCATTGCGTTGCTGGTCAACCCGGTTAAGCCCAGAGTGGCCTGCATTTGAGGTGCTTTTTCTTCTGCCATGAGCATTCTCCTGAGGATTCGGTTGGCTGCTCCCGGCGGCTGGCGCCCGGGCATTGGTTGTGGGGTTATCCGGCCGGTTGGAAGCTTCTGCAACTGACCGGGCCGCAGCTTTCATCTGGTCACCGAGAGGCTGTTCAAAGGCCCATCTGACCAAATTAAGATTTCAGATATGGGCGAGTCTCCGGCCCTCAAGCGCAGTCAGCGATTGGGACCGGAGAAGGCCATGAACGCTGTCGAACAGCGTCCTGATTCGGCTATTTTGTCTCGCTGGTTATGTTGTTGCCGAAGATGAAGCCGAATTCAAGCACGCCCCGGAATTGGCTTGAGAGCGTTCCCGCCGTGCCAAAAACAGCTCCCTTGGCGTAATTCGATGCGTTCACATACCCCAGGTCGGCGCGAAGGAACATGCCTCCCTTTTGGTAGGTTGGTGTCGCGGTGAAAGTAGTGCCTGAGCTGCCCGCTCCAAATCCCAGCAAGTTGGCCGATCCGTCGGTTGCGCTACCCGAGGTGGTGAGGTATTCAAAGCGCACCGGAAGCGAGAAGCCGCTCTTGAATGCGTAGCTGACATTGATTGCGCCTCCGGTTGCGGATGTGGACTTCGCGATGCCAACCTTCGTGTTTTTCGCATAGGTGCCGTACTGGAAGTATGGCGAAATGATCCATGCGCCCTTGCTGTACGTATAGATCACCGCGTGCATTTGGCCGTTGTTCTGGAGTGGGGTGGCTGCCGTTTGGAAAACTGTTTTCGAGAGATTTCCCATGCCGTCGTACACCAGGGTACTGGGTCCCTTTGTAAAGGTCGCCGAGCCCGAGAGGAACGAGTAGCGATTGGAATAATAGCCGTCGTTCCAGCTGAAGGCGGCGCTCAGGTATTTGCCAATCGTTTGGTTCACCTGGAGGCCACGATTGATGGCATTTTCCTGATTCCAAATAATGCCGCGCTCGATGTTGAAGTTCTGGTATGTAAACGTCGACTCTGCGCCCATCAACGTGGGCAGTTGGCCGATTTCGAACTGCGTGGTCTTTCCTGCCAGTATCTTGGCGAAAGCGACAGGAACCGGACCGTAGAGGTTGACCACGGTGTTTTGCGCGTTAACAAACGGCGCGCTCAGCGTCGGCAGGCTATAAACGCCCGCCTGGACGTAATACTGAAAGTTTCCGTCCGCTTTTTGAATGAAGATCTGCCCGTTGCTCAAAGTGGCTTGCTCGGCGCTGTCTCCGGGCACGGAATTGTTCTGAAACTGTGAGAAGCCGGTGATGATGCCGTTGACGGACAACTTGCCCAAGGGTCCGGCATCAAAGGTGGCAGGCGGCATCCATGTCAGCGGCCCCGTGAGAACGAATGTGGAAAGCGGGGCCGGTGGTGCAGGGGCTGCAAGCGGTGCAGCTGCGCCTGGCGTGGCATCGGGCGCTGCGGCAGGAGCCGGCGTCTGTGCGCTGGCAATCATGGCGAATGCTAAGGATGCTCCGGCCATTGATCGCAGAATGCTATTGGGGTTGATTTTCATTGGCACTGTCCCTCCCAGGAAAGGATGTTGGTTTATGCGGCAATGTGGATTTCATGCAAGGGTGGCAGCGATTCGAAACACTTGATCCGGTGCGATTTCCCTGCTGCCTACCCTTTAGAGCTCTTGAGGCACACTTAACCTGTTGAACCCAAAGATGGATTCACCGGCTAGATGGCAGATCCGATCGTTTCGGATTAACTCTAGTTACGCAAAAATGACATAAATAAGCCATAAGGAAAGAAGAAAGATTTCTTCATAGAATTCATATACAATCCTTGCTATCAATAGGAAGTGAAGTCCAGCTGGAACCCGTTTATCGCAATTTAAGGCGGGAAAACTCGCAGCGGATGCTGCAAAGATGCCATTCGTGGCCTCTCGGGTTGATAATCAAGCCGGACCAGAAGGGCAGGTTGCCGATTGCCAAAGAGTCTCAAACTTGAAGACCGCACACGCTCGCGAGTTGCTGCGAGCCAGGCCAGCGACCTTCCCTTCAAAGTGGTCGACGGTCTGGCGCAGGTTTACAAGACCCCGTTGACGGTCATCCTTGCTGCGAGCGCGGGATTGAGCGAAACAGGCCGACTTTCCCCTACGCAGGCAGAATTGGTAGCGCTGATCAATGAGCAGGCTATCCATTTGAGCGAGCTCACATCGCGGCTGCTGACAAATGCGCGCCTGGATGCAAAGGAAGGGGAAATTCAACTGAAGCCGGTGGGGGTGGAGCCGATTATCGATGAAGTTCTGGCCGGCCTCAGGACTCGGCTGACAAGCAGGAAACTCGTAGTCGAACTTAAGGATGACAGTCTCGTGCTGTGCTGCGATCGCCAGCTTATCCTCACGCTCTTGACCCAGTACATTGACAACGCCTGCAAGTACGCAACGGTTGGAACCACGATTACCATTCGTGCCGCCCATTGGAAATCCGAGGTGATTTTCTCGGTGCACAACTTCGGCCCGGTCATCCCCGCGGAAGATCGCGAGTATATTTTCGATCAGTATTCTCTGCCCTCGTCCCTGACCAACCGGACATCGAATACCGGATTCGGCCTTGCGCTTGCCAAGCGAGTTGCATCGCTTCACGGTGGACGCGTTTGGGTTACTAGCAATGAAGTGAAAGGTACCGCCTTCTTTGCGGCTATTCCATTTAAAGAACTGGAGGGTGTACTCCATGAACCAGGTTTCTATTCGCGTTCTTGTTGTTGACGACGAACCGGCCATTCGAAGGGCGTTGCGCGCGCCCTTCGTTGAACTCGGCTTTCAGATTGCGGAGGCCTCGCGTGGCGAAGAGGCGCTGCATTTGCTGCGCGGAGCCACCTTCGATGTGGTGCTGCTCGATGTGAACATGCCGGGTCTGGGTGGCATCGAGACGTTGCGCCGCATTCGCGCCTTTGCACCTCGCCTCCCAGTGCTCATGCTCACGGTGCGCGACAAAGTGGAGGAAAAGGTGGAAGCGCTGGACCAGGGTGCTGACGATTACATTACAAAGCCCTTCAGTACGCAGGAACTGATTGCGAGAATCCGGTCGGCTGTGCGACGGGTTCGGGCCCCGGAGAATGTTCAATCCGCTCCCATTGAAATCGGAGAGATTACTCTTGATCCGGTGAAGTATTTGGTTACCAAGCGTGGTAAGCCAGTGCGTTTGACTCGCAAGGAATTCGGTATACTGCACTGCCTAATGAGCCGCGCTGGTCGGGTTGTGCCCAACGCCAAACTGCTGACTGCGGTTTGGGGAGCCGATTGTAGGGAAGAAATCGAGTATCTGCGGACCTACGTCAACCAGTTGCGGAGAAAGATCGAGGACGATCCATCCAGCCCGGCGTATATCCTGACCGATATGTATGTGGGTTATCGTTTTGTGGATACCGAGAGATTTCAGGCGAGGCCAGCGAGTATTGCAACCCAACTGAACACGCCCGCATCGGACACCCTACCAGCTCACGTCCATTAGACGGAAGGTGAGTTGTTCATCTGAATGGATAGCGGCAGAGGGCTTTGGCTTTCTGCCGCTTTCTGATTCTGGGGGTGGTAAATGCAACCTGGTGTCGTTGGCTTGCTCGTCTAAGTCGAGGTCAGGGAGCTGACGCCGAGTTTGACCGGAGGGAAGTCGGGAGAGTGGCTTGAGAGTTCATTAGATAGAGCTCGCGCGTCCTGCTCGCAGAATCCATCAAGCGACAGCGCCCAATTCGAACCGCAACCGTGATTAGGTCTCCAGTTGCTCTGCATTGAACCGATAGCCGACGTATGCATCCGTCAACAAGTATTGCGGGTTTTGCGGATCATCTTCGATTTTCTTGCGCAATTGCCTCACAAACGTCCGAAGGTATTCGAGTTCGTTGCCATATTCCGGCCCCCAGACGGACTTTAGCAACCTCGCATGAGGGATCGGCTCGCCGGCGTGCACCATCAAATAGTGGAGCATTTCGAATTCCTTGGGAGTTAAATGAATCGTGCGCCCGTGCTTTTGCAGCCGGTATTTCACTGGATCCAGTTCGAGCTGGCCATGCCGGATTGGTGCATCCATGTTGGCATCTTGAGCGTTCCGCCTGCGTACTGCGGATCGCAGGCGCGCCGCCAATTCCCGCAGTTGAAAGGGCTTCGTAATGTAATCGTCTGCGCCCGCATCCAGCGCCAGCACTTTGTCTTCTTCGCTGTCCATCACAGTCAACATCAGAATCGGCAAACGCGCAATCGCACTCCGGATTCTTCGGCAGGTTTCCACTCCGCCCATTCCCGGCATATCTACGTCCAACAGCACCGCGTCGAACCATGAAACGCGAACCAGCGACAGCGCCTCTTCGCCACGTGCAGCTTCCACCACCGCAAAACCCATTCCTGACAGCGCGACGCGCAGTGCCCGCCGAGTCGCGGTGTCGTCGTCCACCACCAGGATGCTGCCCTGTTCCGTATTCAACGCTTCTATATTCACTGCTTCCCCATTGTACCGTTCGGGAGGGAAAGAAAGAATGTTGTTCCTTCCTTATCACCGCTGATCACCCACACATGCCCGTGATGGGCACGAGCTGCCTTTCTTGCCACCGAAAGCCCAATTCCAGTGCCGGAAACGGCGTCTTGAATTTGTGGCGCTCTGTAAAAACGATCGAAAATTCGCTCCCGGTCCTCGATCGGAATCGTCGGTCCAATGTTATGTACAGAGAACACCAGCTCGCCATGGCTGGCGCGCGCCTCAATCTTAATCTCTGTGTTCGGTGTTGAATACTTCCGAGCGTTGTCAATGTACTGCGTCAAGATCATGAGCACCAACGCTCGATCCACGCGCACGGTCAATGCGGGCTCTTCCAACGCAACTTGAATCAGCGATCTGGCCTCTTCGGCTGCCCTGCTTCGCAAAGCTTCGGATATCAACTCCTCGACACTCACCTCTTCTATTTGGAGCTCCATCTGCTGCGCTTCGAGCTTGGCTGTCTTCAGCAACCGGGTGCATATTTCGCTTAAGCGAACAATCTCGTCGTCGATCAGCGAGGCCATCTCGCGTTGCGAGTCCGTTAGCCCTTCTGACTCAAGCAAACCGGAGCTCGCTGTATGAGCCGCATTCAACGGAGTCTTGAACTCATGCGCCATTGCGTCCATAACTGCCGCGCGCAAGTGCTCACTTTTGCTTGCCGTCTCAGCTCTCTCTTCTTTCTCAAAAGACTGGTGGCGGTTAATCGTAATTTCCGCTAACGACGCGAGCGCATCGACCACCAGAGAGCTTAGCTTTCCACGCACCGCCAGTGCACCAATCGACTCAGTCCCAGTCCCCAACCGGCGCTGCAAAGTTCTCGTCTTGTGGTCGTCCCTTGCTGCACCGCGCAGAAAGCATTCTTTGGCTACATCCTCTTC
>Ga0302320_10018477_pt1 | contig 14052 bp, 13 predicted proteins | sample Bog_T0_3_FD_202130 | JGI IMG/M metagenome (GOLD analysis project Ga0302320, IMG submission 202130) | Peat permafrost microbial communities from Stordalen Mire near Abisko, Sweden - Bog_T0_3 | ecosystem: Environmental > Terrestrial > Soil > Wetlands > Peat | place: Sweden: Abisko, Stordalen Mire... | reverse complement strand
TGGCCAGAAAATGGGTGCCCAGGGAAGGGCTGACAAAAATTTGCAATGAACAAAAAATTGAACAAAACATGACCTGAAAAAAAAACAACCCCAACGGGCTTGACACCCGTTCTCATAGTAGGGCGCGCATGGATGCGGGATGCTGGTGGTAGCGCAACAACTTAGCCGTATCCATGCAGCTAAGGAATAATTTAACCACGGATGGACACGGATGAACACGGATGAAGAAAGGTCAGAAGGGCGCTCCGGCTTGGTTTTCCGCCGGTCACTAAACGGTGCGCTTTCTGGACGGTTGGGAAATCACGTTTATATCCGTGTTCATCTGTGTCCATCTGTGGTTGAAATTCTTTTTTACTGAATCGTTACGGCTTTATGTGGAGTTGAGGATTATGTGGAGCTGAAGTGAAAAAGGCCGACAGAATGGGCTTTTTAGGGGTTTCAACTCCACATAATTATGAGTGATTTCAACGGGAACATCTGACGGTCTTTGGCTCCTGGCCGTCCGTGGCAGGATGTGGGGGTGAAAACACATCCTTCTAAAAATCCTCATAAAATTCTCCAAGCGTATCAACAAAACCTGCAGCAGGTGGTGGGTTTGTCGCCCAAGACCTGCCGGGACCGATTCCGAGACGTCCGCCGTTTCTTGGAAGCGGTTCACGTCCGTCGCATCGGCGATCTGGCGGATCTGGCCTCGGTTGATCTGGTGGGCTATTTGACCGCCCGGAGCGCGGATTATGAGCCCGCCTCTCTGCGCAATGTCGCCAGCGCCGTGCGCGATTTCTTGCGGTTTGCGCAACAGCGCGGTTGGCTCAAGCAATCCCTGGAGTGGGCGGTTCCCAAGATCGCCTGTGGCGCACACCACGACCTGCCCTTTTATTTGAGCGGGCCGCAGTTGGAGACGTTGTTGGCCAGTTGGGATCGGAGGACCGCTGAGGGGCGGCGTGATCGGGCCATCGGCCTGTGTTTGGCGAGATTGGGTCTGCGGGCCGGTGAAGTCGCCGGGCTTTTGTTGGAGGATATCCATTGGCGAGCGGCCACCTTGCGAATCCGCCACAGCAAGAATGGCAGCCCGGCACAGTTGCCACTGTTGTCCGAGGTGGGGCAGGCGGTGGCAGCTTATCTGAGCGCGGGTCGTCCAGCTTGTCCTCACCGTCAAATATTTCTGTTTCCCCAACCCGCCCGGCCCATGGACAGCAAGGCCGTCAGCCAAGTGATTCAGCGCGCGTTGCGCCGTTGCGGCATTGAGGCGCCCCGGCCCGGCGCGCATCTGTTACGCCACACTTTGGCCAGTCACCTGGTTCAGAACGGGGCCAGTCTCAAGGAAATAGCCGACCTGTTGCGCCATCGTGACCTCAACTCGGCGTCCGTTTACGCCCATGTGGACCTTCCCTGTCTGCGCCCGCTGGCTCAACCTTGGCCCACGGAGGCAGCGCTGTGAAAAAGAACCTGCACCAAGCCGTCGAATGTTATTTGGCCACGCGACGGAGCTTTGGCTTTGCCTTGGTCAGAGAAGGCTTCGAGTTATACGGGTTGGTCCGCTACGCGGAACAAGTCGGCCACACCGGTGCGCTGACCGCGCAACTGGCCATCCAATGGGCACAGCAACCGCTGGCGGCCGACCGGCTCTACTGGGCCATCCGCCTAAACATCGTCCGGCGCTTTGCCCAGTTTTGGCTGGCCTATGATCCGCGAACCGAAATCCCCCCCGGCGACTTGTTCGGCCCAACCTGCCGCCGCCGGGCGGTGCATGTTTACACGGCTCAGGAACGGAGCCGCTTGTTGGCCGCCGCTGCGGAGTTGGGCCGCGTCCACCCCTTGCGCGGTCGGGTCTTTTGCACGCTGCTGGGACTACTGGACTGCACCGGCTTGCGGATCGGCGAAGCGTTGGGACTCCACGATCAGGATGTGGACTGGTCGGCGGGCGTGTTGACGGTCCGGCATGCCAAATATGGCCACGCACGGATCATCCCGGTGCAGTCCTCCACCTTGGAGGCACTGCAACATTACCAGACCTTGCGGAATAAGGCGCTCGGGCCGCGAGTGGCCCCGGCTTTCTTTGTCACGGTGGGCGGAAAGCCGTTGGGCTATTCGGGCGTGAGCCAGGTCTTCCGCAGCCTCTGTCGCCGTTTAGGCTGGACCCAGCCACCGGTTCCCCGTTTGCACGACTTGCGTCATACTTTTGCGGTCCGCACCTTGGTCAACTGGTATCAGAGCGGCCAGCCCATCGGACCGAAAATCTGGACCCTGTCCACTTACCTCGGGCATCGACATTTGGCCGACACCTACTGGTATCTGACGGCGGTGCCGGAACTGATGCAACTCTGTCAGCAGCGCTTTGCCACCGCCCAAGCCTGGGCCAGCGAAGGGACCAACCATGACTAAATCCCCGGTCAATCCGCTGCCCGCCTTGGTGCAGAACTTCTTCGCCCGGCACTTGATGGCGGAGCGTCAATTGAACCCTTGCACCGTGGCCAGTTATCGCGACACCCTTCGGCTGCTGCTGGGATATGGCCAAGCGCAAACCAAACGGAGCGCCTCAGAGCAACGACTGGAGGATTGGGACGCGCCACACATTTTGGCCTTCCTGGAACATTTGGAAAAGCAGCGCCACGGCTGTGCCCGCAGCCGCAATGCCCGGCTGGCCGCCATCCACTGCTTCATGCGGTTTGTGGCTCAACGAGAACCCCAGTTCCTGGCGCTGGCAGGCCGGGTTCTGGCCATCCCCAACAAACGACAGTCGCGGCCACTGTTGGGCTATCTGACGGCCGCGCAAGTCCAAGCCATCTTGGAAGCCCCGGCGTCGGATACCTTCAGTGGCCGGCGGGATCGGCTCTTGTTTCAACTGCTTTACAACACCGGGGCGCGCGTCTCTGAAATCGTCGCCCTCAACCGCCAGGACCTTCTGCTCAACACCTGTCAAACGGTGACGCTGCATGGTAAAGGCCGCAAGGAACGCACGGTGCCCTTGTGGCCCAAGACCGCACGGCAAATGCGTCAATGGCTCGAACAGTTGCCGCCGGAACCTTTGGCCCCCGTATTTACCAACCGAAGGAAAGATCGCCTCTCCCGCTTCGGCATCGAAAAACGGCTGGCCGAGGCCGCGCAAAAAGCTTCGCTGGCTTGCCCTTCGTTGCGCGGACGCCGCGTATCCCCTCACGTTTTCCGACACCCCCACCGCCATGCATCTGCTGCAGTCAGGCGTGGACATCACCGCCATTGCGCTATGGCTTGGGCACGAAAGCCCGCTGACCACTCACCAATACATCGAAGCTGACCTTCAAATGAAGGAACGCACGCTCAAGCGCCTCAAGCCACCGAACGGAAAGCCCGCCACGTTCAAGCCCAGAGACCCTCTCCTCGCCTTCTTGGAGACCCTATAATTATGTGGAGTTGAAACCCCTAAAAAGCCCATTCTGTCGGCCTTTTTCACTTCAGCTCCACATAATCCTCAACTCCACATAAAGCCGTTTATGTGGAACTCCACATAACCGGCTAAGGATTGGGATTGGGATGCATCGCGCCCCCATTGCACCCATTACCCACAGGACCGCCAGCCACATACGAGAACCCCGGAAAAATCAATTTGTACGCGATTCGACAACCTCCCAACCTAGCCCGCATCCGAAATGAACCAAATGAACCAAATGAACCAAATGAACCAAATGAACCAAATGAACCAAATGAACCAAATGAACCAAATGAACCAAATGAACCAAATGAATGCGCCGGCCAAAATAAAATTGTCCGCGCCGGCTTTTCCCGGCACACTGCATGCCGCTATGCAGCAAGTGAATCTCGGCATGATTGGCGGCGGAACCGTCGGCAGCGGTGTGTTCCACGCCTGGCAGAAAAACGGCGCGCTCCTCGCCGCGCGCCTCGGCGTCGCCATTAATTTTCGCAAAATCGCGGTGAAGGCTTTTGACGAGCCGCGCCCCTATCCCATTGCCCGGGAGCTCATGACCACCGACTGGCAGGAGGTCGTGAATGATCCGGAAATCCAGATCGTCATCGAGCTCGTCGGCGGCTGCGGCATCGCCAAAACCATGGTGCTGGCCGCGCTGGCGCAGGGCAAAACCGTGGTCACGGCCAACAAGGCCCTGCTCTCCGCGCACGGCCCCGAGCTGTTCGCGGCGGCGGCGAAGGGCGGGGCCAATCTTTATTACGAGGCCAGCGTCTGCGGCGGCATTCCCATCATCAAGTCCCTGCGCGAAGGTTTCGTGGCCAACCAATTCCCCGCCATTTACGGGATCGTCAATGGCACCTGCAATTACATCCTCTCCCGGATGAAATTCGAGGGGGCGGATTTTGCGGCCGTGCTGGCCGACGCCCAGAAGCAGGGGTATGCCGAAACGCCGCCGGATCTGGATATTGACGGCCTTGACGCGCAACACAAGACGGGCATTCTCGCCTCGCTGGCCCATGGTTTCTGGGTGGATCATCATCAGATTCACACGGAGGGCATTCGCGACGTGTCCAGGATGGACATGGAATTCGCGGCGAAACTCGGCTATACGATCAAATTGCTGGGCATCGTCAAACAGACCGCCGGGCAGCCGGCCATCCAGGTGTCCGTTTATCCGGCGCTGATTCCCAGCAGCCATGTGCTGGCCAGCGTGAACCAGGTGTTCAACGCGGTGCTGGTCCGGGGCGATGTGGTGGGCGACACCCTGTTCTACGGGCGCGGAGCTGGCAAGGATGCCACCGCCAGCGCGGTTTTGAGCGACGTGGCGGATGCCGCGCTCGATTTGAAGCACGGCACGAAAGTGCGCGTGGCCCCCTTCGTGGCTTGCACCAAGAAAGGCCGCGTGGCCCCGCTCGACAAGATTGTTTCCCAGTATTACGTCCGCCTCAGCGTGGTGGACAAGCCCGGCGTGCTCGCCCGGATCGCGGCCATTTTTGCCGCCGCCAAGATCGGGATCTGCTCCGTCATCCAGCCCGAAGGCCATGAGGGCGAAAGCGTGCCGCTGATCCTGATGCTGCACGAAGCGCCCAATGCCGCCATGCAAAAGGCACTGGCCAGGATCGCCAGACTGCCGGCGGTGAAGGCCAAGCCCGTGATGTTCCGGGTGGAAAACTTGAAGTGAAGTCCATGTCCCTTTTATTCCACAGCACGAACCGCCAGTCCCCCCCCGTGACCCTGCGGGAGGCGTTGTTGCAGGGGCAGGCACCCGATCGCGGATTGTATTTCCCGGAACAATTCCCCCAGCTCACCCCGGCGGAAATCGCCACCTTCGCCAAGTTGCCGTATCACGAGGTGGCCACCCGGGTGCTGGCCAAGTTCACTGCGGGCATCGTCCCCGAGGGCGATCTGGCGGGCATGTGCCGCGAGGCTTACAACTTCAGCATCCCGCTGGAAAAAATTTATGACCGCGTCTTTTTGATGCGGCTGGACCAGGGGCCGACCGCTTCGTTCAAGGATTTCGCGGCCCAGATGATGGCGCGTCTTTTTGGCCGCTTCCTGCGGGAAGACGGCCGGCAGGTGACCATTCTCACCGCCACCAGCGGCGACACCGGCTCGGCCGTGGCGCATGCGTTTCATCACATACCGGGCGTGCGCGTCATCGTGCTGTTTCCCGTCGCGGAAATCAGCGAAAGCCAGCGCAAGCTCATGACCACCCTGCGCGACAACATCCGCACCGTGGCCATTGACGGCAAGTTCGATGACTGCCAGGCGATGGTGAAGCAGGCCTTTGCCGATCCCGCCCTGCAACATCTCCCGCTGTCGTCCGCCAACTCGATCAACATTGGCCGGCTCCTGCCGCAGAGCGTGTATTATTTCTATGCCGCCTCGCGCCTCGCGCAGCCCGGCGAGCCGATGGTGTTCTCCATTCCCAGCGGAAATTTCGGCGACATGATGGGGGCCGTGGTCGCGCGGCAGATGGGCCTGCCCCTGCGCAAAATCATCGCCTCGGTCAACGACAACGACGCGTTTCCGCGCTTCCTGGCCACGGGCGTTTACGAAAAAATCAGCCCCTCCCGCAATTCACTTTCCAACGCGATGAACGTCGGGCATCCCAGCAATCTCGCGCGGTTGGTGGCCGTGTATGGCGGCCAGATGGATGAAACCGGGAAGATTCATCGCCAGCCTGATCTCGCGGCCCTGCGGCGCGATTTGTTTTCCACCTCCATCAATGACACCCGCACCGTGGCCGGCGTGCGCGATTTTTGGAACAAGTTTCAACTGCTGCTGGAGCCGCACGGCGCGGTGGCCTGGCAGGGATTCCTCGATTGGAATGCGGTTGACCCGCTCGGCAACTCGCCCGCCGCCATTGTGGAAACCGCCAATCCCGCGAAATTTCCGGACGAAGTCGAGAAAGTGGTCGGCTGGCCGCCGGATGTGCCGGACGCCATGCTGGCGGCCTTGAAGCTGCCGGAGGATTACGACCGCCTGGGCGCGGACTACGCGAAGTTCCGGGAGTATTTGCTCCAGGCCCACGCCAACTAATCCGCCATGCAACAAGCCAGCCAATTCAACTGAAAATGAATGGCTTGTTTTCAAATTCGAGGCCGATGGAAACGATGAATCCCATTAATCGAACTCCGAGGTGGAAAGGGGTGGCACGGGCCACTGGCCCGTACCGTCCGGCGACCCGCCGGACGGAATGGGTGAGGCGCACTTTTTGCGGGCGGAGTCCATTTCCCCCAGTCCGCCCCGCTCTGCTCAGGCGGGCTGGTAGCCCGGCAGGACGGGCCAGTGGCCCGTGCCAACCCGGCATGGTGCGTGCGGTTGCCATTTACCCGAAAACCGAAGTGGGCAATGGAATCAAAAGGACCCGCCGCGCGCCCTTCGTGGCAGGGCGCGGCACTCCGTGCGCGCCGCGCCTGCCACCATCGTGCGCAAATTTTCCCCGACGTTGCATTTACAAAAAGCTCTCGATCATGGCATTACAAAGAATTTTTGGCCCAACTCCGTTGTGCGGGTTCAACGGCTTGTCGAACGTTCCGCGCGCGTTGCCACCCATCGGCAATCGGCAATCGGCAACCGGCAATTCCCCCAATCTCCCATGAATCTCGCCTACCTTTGGGTTGCGCTCGGCGGCGCGCTCGGCAGCGTGAGCCGCTACTGGGTTGGTGGGCTGGTTTCGGACCGGCTTGGAACTTCATTCCCGTGGGGCACGTTTGTCATCAACGTGGGCGGTTCGTTTGTCATTGGCATCTTGGGCGCGCTCGCCAGTCCCGAAGGCCGTCTCGATTCGTCCACCCGGCAGTTTATCACGCTGTTTTTCATGACGGGCGTCTGCGGCGGCTATACCACCTTTTCTTCGTTCAGCCTGCAAACCTTGAACCTTCTGCAAGATCGCCAATGGCTTTACGCCGGCGGCAACATCCTGCTGTCGGTGCTGGTCTGCCTGATTGCCGTCTGGCTCGGCTGGATGCTCGGGTCCACCCTCGGTTCGGTCAAACCTTAATCGCCATGCAAATCCCCACTGAAGCCGCCCGGCTCCGCATCTACCTCGGTGAAAGCGACCGCTGGGAACACAAGCCGCTGTACGAGGCCATCGTCCTCGCCGCCCGCGCGGCACATCTGGCGGGCGCGACCGTGTTGCGCGGCCCGATGGGCTTCGGCAAATCCAGCCGCCTGCACACCGCCAAAATTCTCCGCCTCTCCCTGGACCTGCCCCTCGTCATCGAAATCGTGGACAGCGAGGAGAATCTCAACGCTTTCCTGCCGACCCTCGACAAAATGATCGGCGGCGGCCTGGTGACGCTCGAAAAAGTGAGGGTGCTCCACTACCGCGCTGGTGAAGGTGACGTGTCCAAATGATGAATGACGAATGACGATAGAATGTAGAATGGCCTGAAACCGATTGCCCCGGAAACCTTCTGGCCGCTCACCACACCTCCACCGGTCCCTTGGGCACGGGAATATGTCCGCCAACGGCGTCCGCCGGGTCGCGCATGAATGAAGCCACCATGGGGGCGGGTTGAAAGCGGGGTTGCAATTCGCCCCGGTCATCCAGGAACTGCTGTCGCCAGCGCTGGTAGGCTTCCAGAATATCCTCGAATTGCGCCCGGGACGCCAGCCGCACCACTTGTTTGTTGAATTCGTGGCAGGGGCCGAAGCGCTTGGCGTACCATGGCCCCACTTTGCGAAACATCCGGCAGCCCAGTTCCTCGCCAAAGACTTCGATCATTAAATCCAGGTGCCGGCGCAGCACGCGCACCCGTTCGGCAAACCCCGTTTCGGGCGGCAACACGCCGGTTTTCAGCAATTGGACCGTGCGCTGAAAAATCCACGGATCATAAAACGCGCCGCGCCCGATGCTCACGCCGGCGCAGCCCGTTTCGTCAAGCATCTTTTTGGCCGCCAGCGGGGTGACGACGTCGCCGTTGCCAATGACCGGAATGTGTTTCACGGCGGCGACCACCTGCCGGATGCCCGCCAGGTTGACGGTGCCGCCGAAGCCCTGGGCGCGGGTGCGGCCATGCACAAACACCGCCGCCACGCCGGCATCCTCCAGCGCCCGGGCGAGGTCGGGGGCGGTCAGGTTGTCGTCATCCCAGCCCAGCCGCATTTTGGCCGTTACCGGAATCTTCACGGCCGCGACCATGCCCCGCACCAGCGCGACGGTCTTATCGAGTTCGGTCATCATGGCCGAGCCGCCGCCGACCTTGCAGACCTTTTTGACGGGGCAGCCCATGTTGATATCCACGGAAACCGCCCCGCGCGCCTCGGCGACCAGCGCGGCATCGCGCATTTCCCCGGGCACGGAGCCGAACAGCTGCACGGCCAGCGGTGCGTCGGCCGGGCGGGTTTCAATCAATTTGAACGCTTTCTCCCGTTGCTCAATCAAAGAGCGGGCATTGACCAGGTCGGTCGTGCAGAGGCCGACGCCGCCGATCTCGCGCACGACGAGCCGGAAAGGCAGGTTGGTGTATCCCGCCAGCGGCGAAAGAAACAGATTGGAAGCAAGCGGCAGCGGGCCAAGGTTCATCGTTGATCCATGATAGTGGAATTCATGGATTGCGAAAGTGGCAATAACGTGATAGTTTGGCACAATCAAAATGTTTGATGACGATTCAAATTCAAAGGACAACGGCGGCCAGAAAAAGCCGCCGGGAAATACTCTGAACAAACTTCCGGTTTTTACGTTGCTGGCGTGGGCGGGAATCATTGCCACGGCGGCGGTGCTGTTCATGCTGCGGCAGCACGGCAGCATGACTCCCACCCAAGTGGTATCCCATGCGGATTTTCTTGAGAAATTCGGCTCGAACCAAGTTGCCAGTGTGACTGTGGAGGTCAACCAGCAGACCCTGCCGCTGGTGGAAATCAAAGGCACTTTTGCGGCCAAGGCGGAAAAAGATGGCAAGGTGGGCGAAGAGGTGCCGTTTGTGGTGCATAACGCCTGGCCGACGACCGAGGAGCTGACGTCCTTGGCGCACTTCAAAAAGGCCAGCAATAACGCGCCCAATGTGATGGTGACCGGCCTGCTGTGGAACATCCTGCCGTTTTTGCTGCTGGGACTGGCGTTTTGGTTCTTGTTCATCCGGCAGATCAAGGCAGCGGGCAAGGGCGCGTTGAGTTTTGGCAAGAGCAAGGCCCGCATGCTGGCCAAGGACCGCAACAAAACCACCTTCAAGGACGTGGCGGGCGTGGATGAGGCCATTGAAGAAGTCTCGGAACTCGTCGAGTTTTTGAAGGATCCCAAGAAATTTCAGCGCCTCGGCGGACGCATTCCGAAAGGCGTGCTGATGGTCGGACCGCCCGGAACGGGCAAGACGCTGCTCGCCAAAGCCATTGCCGGCGAGGCGGATGCCGCATTTTTCAGCATCAGCGGCTCGGATTTCGTGGAAATGTTTGTGGGCGTGGGGGCCAGCCGGGTGCGCGACATGTTTGAGCAGGCGCGCAAGAGCACGCCATGCCTGATTTTCATTGATGAAATTGACGCCGTTGGCCGATCCCGTGGCCATGGTCTCGGGGGCGGCAACGACGAGCGCGAGCAGACCCTGAACGCGTTGCTCGTGGAAATGGACGGCTTTGACACCCAGGAAGGCATCATCATCATTGCCGCCACCAACCGTCCCGATGTCTTGGATCCCGCGCTGCTGCGCCCCGGCCGTTTTGACCGCCAAGTCACGGTCAATTTGCCGGATGTGCGTGGTCGCGAAGGCATCTTGAAGGTGCATGCCAAGAACGTGAAATTGCTGCCCGAGGTGGATTTGTCGCTGATTGCCCGCGGCACGCCCGGTTATTCCGGTGCGGAACTGGCCAATTTGCTGAACGAAGCCGCGTTGCTCGCGGCGCGCATGAACAAGAAAGGCGTCGGCCAGCCCGAACTCGAAGAGGCCCGCGACAAAGTGCGCTGGGGCCGCGAACGCCGCAGCATGGCCATGAGCGACGAGGAGAAGCGCGCCACGGCGTGGCACGAGGCCGGTCATGCACTGGTCAACGTGCTGCTGAAGCACACGCACCCGCTGCACAAGGTCACCATTATCCCGCGCGGCCGGGCGCTGGGGGTGACCATGTCCCTGCCCAAGGAAGACATGCTGAATATGCGCCGCAAACAGGCGATTGACACCATCATCATGAGCATGGCTGGGCGCATCGCCGAGGAATACGTGACGGATGACATTTCCAGCGGCGCGGCCATGGACATCCAGCAAGCCACGCAACTGGCGAAAGCCATGGTGATGCACTGGGGCATGAGCGAGAAGCTCGGCAATGTTCTTTATGGCGAATCGCAGGAATATGTCTTTCTGGGGCGCGACATGATGCGCACGAAGGATTACAGCGAAGCCACCGCGCAGGAAATTGACATTGAGGTGAAGCGCATTGTGGAGGGCGCTTTCCACACCGCGAAGCAGTTGATCGAAACGAATCGCGAAAAATTGGAATTGGTGGCCAACAGCCTTTTGGAATACGAGACGCTGGATGGCGCGCAGGTGGATGAGATCGTTCGCACCGGGCATTTCACTCCGCCGCCCAAACCGCCGGCCAATGCCGGTCCGTTGTCCGGTGCCCCGGCGGGCACTCCGCTGCCGGAGACTCCGGTGAAGTCAGCTCCGCCGAAGCTGCCTGGTCTGGGTTCTGCCGCCCCGGCGCCGGCGGCTTGATGAAATTTACCGGGTGGACGGTGTCGTGCGCCGACTCCGTTTGCCAGCGGAGCGTTGCGCTTTTGGCGGTCTTAGGCAGGAACTAGAGGCGCCGGTCGAGCCATTGTTGTGCGCCCTCCAGATCGGTGAACTCACCTTCGAGTTGGGCCTCAAAGGCTTTGCCCAGCAGCGCGCCGAACCCGGCCCCGGGTTTCTGGCCGCGCGCGATTAAATGGCGACCGAGGAGGAGTGGTTTGGGCGCGGCGTTTTGCAGGCGGAGTTGCTCCGCCTTGGCCCGCAATTTGGTCACGCCGGCATGCACCTCGCGCGGCTTGGGCGGGCGTCCGAACTGGTCCGCGATCATGACCAGGCACAGTTCTTCAATGGTGGCGGGGGCGAGGGCATTGGCGAGGCGGCGCACGGAGCGCGCGCTGCTCATTTGCAAATGCGCGAGGTGATGCTTGACCAGCGGGGCCACCCGTTCCTTGATCTCATTGGGGGCATCAATGCGCGTGAGGAAGGCTTCGGCGAGGGGACCGCCTTGTTCCTCGTGGCCGGGGGAGACGATCCGCAGGCGTCCGTCGCGCTCGGCTTGATGGGTGGTTTGCGGCTTGGCAAAGTCGTGGGCCAGCACGGCAAACATCAGGACCCGGCGGGTGGTGGGATCGGCGGCGCGCCACTCGGGCAGTTCCGCGAGCGCGTCGCAACAGTGGCAGGTGTGGGTGAAAACATCGCCTTCGGGATGCCATCCGGGATCCTGCGGCGTGCCATCCAGGGCGGCGATTTCGGGAAAATGTTGCAGCCAGCCGGTGGTTTTCAAGAATTGCAGTCCGGCCGAGGGGCGTTGCCCCGCGAGCGCCCATTTGAACCATTCCATGCCCACGCGCTCGACCGCCAGTTCGGAAAACGTGGAGGTAATCGAGCGGCACAGGACCACGGTTTCCGGGGCGGGCACAAGATGGAACCGGGCGGCAAATTGCATGCCCCGCAGCACGCGCAGGGGGTCCTCCACGAAAGCCGGACTGGTGTGGCGCAGGATGCGCCGGGCCAGATCGTCCTGGCCGCCGAAGAAATCGAGGTATTCGCCGGTGCGCGGATCGAACATGAGCGCGTTGATGGTGAAATCGCGGCGGCTGGCGGCGGCGCACGGCTGGATGCCGGGGTCGAACGCCACCTGAAAGCCTTTGTGGCCGGCGGACAGTTTGGAATCGCGGCGGGGCAGGCTGAAATCCCATTGGCCGCCGCTGCGGCTGGAAAACTTGATCACGCCGAACGATTTGCCGACCAGATCCACGCGGCCATAGGCACCCAACGCCCGCGCCAGGGTTTCGTAGTCCACCCCATAGACTTCGAGGTCAAAATCCTGGTGGGGGATGCCTAACAGGGCGTCGCGCACGCAGCCGCCCACAAGGTACGCCCGTGACAGGGCAGGGACTTCGCGGAGCAGAAACGCCAGTTCATCGGGCAGGGTCATAATGTATTTTGACAGGAAGCAGACGAATTCAGCACGAATCAGGCGGCGGGCACGGTGAGGGGGTTGCCGTTGTCGGCGGTATTGATGTTGAGCAGGAAGGGCGCGGCGATTTGCGCCCATTCGGCGGCGTCGGGATAGCCGTCGGCGCGGCCACTGAAACAGCTGCGCAACATGGTGGTGTTGATGATGCCCGGGTTGAGCGGCACGGCGGCGAGGCCGGGCGGGAGTTCCTGCGCCAGCGCCTGGGTGAGGCCTTCCACCGCCCATTTGGTGGCGCAATAGGGGGCCACTTCGGGATCGGTGGTGCGGCCCCAGCCGGAACTGAAATTCACGATGATGCCGCGCCCGCGCCGGATCATGGCCGGGACGAAGTGCCTGATGACGTTGGCGACGCCCTTGATGTTGACGTCGATGACCTCGGAGAATTCGTGCGCGGGGACCTGCCAGAGGGGGGCGTTGCGATTGATGAGGGCGGCGTTGTTCAGCAGCAAGTCGGGCGGGCCGTGGCGGGCCAAAACCATCCCGGCCCAGGCGGCGACCTGGCCGTCGTCGGCCACGTTGACGATGCGGAAGTGGTGCGGCGTGGGGAATTGCTTTTGCAGGGCGGCGATTTCGGTTCGGGAGCGGCCGCAGCCGATGACCATGTGGCCAAGGCGGATGAATTCCCCGGTGAGGGCGCGTCCGCAGCCGCGCGAGACGCCGGTGATCAGGATGATTCTGGGGACTTTCGCCATGATACAACTGCTTATATGTTAATCCAATACTCGGGAATTTCCAAATAAAACCATCCAGCGGTTAGGGGCAGTTAGGGTGGCAATTGGGGGCATTGAAAAGCATCTACCAAGCTTGCAATTCCATGGCGTTCTGGTTTTAATAAAAACAGCTGCATGACGCTAAATGACCAAAAAGAACAGTTTAGTTTTGCCTATGCGCGAGCCGTCGCTGCCACGGCAAGAATAGCTGTGGTTGAGTCAACAGTCGATGACGACAGCGTTGATTTGACATTTCAACAAAGAGCAGGCGGGGGAATTGTGCGGTCGCCAAGACTTGAGGCCCAATTAAAGTGTACGGAAATCGCCAATCTGCAGGAAAATCATGTTTCTTTCCGATTGGAATTAAAGAACTATGACGAATTAAGAACCACTGATTTGTTGGTTCCGCGAGTTCTCATTGTGGTCCTCGTTCCTGACGAGCTTGCAAACTGGCTGGAACATTCAGAAGACGAACTGGCCATGCGCCGCTGTGGATATTGGCTTTCATTGCGAGGCCTGCCAGCAAGTGATCTGGCTGGTGATAAAATCACCGTGCGCCTGCCTAGAATTAATCAATTTAATGTTGCTGGCCTCCAGGGGATCATGCAGCGTATCGGGAACGGAGGTTTCCCGTGAAGATTTCCATCCAAGATGCGAATACTTTGAATTCCATTCGACCATTGGACATCATGGCATACCTGCGTTCGAACAAATGGCAGGAAGTGCAGAGAATTGAGCGCGGAGCGTTTTGGGCAAAGGAAATCGCGAATGTTTCCTACGAATTGCTCGTTC
>Ga0302320_10018476_pt1 | contig 14053 bp, 11 predicted proteins | sample Bog_T0_3_FD_202130 | JGI IMG/M metagenome (GOLD analysis project Ga0302320, IMG submission 202130) | Peat permafrost microbial communities from Stordalen Mire near Abisko, Sweden - Bog_T0_3 | ecosystem: Environmental > Terrestrial > Soil > Wetlands > Peat | place: Sweden: Abisko, Stordalen Mire... | reverse complement strand
AGAATCGCCGCCAGGCCGCCGGAAACCGTCAGCGCCGCGATCGCATAAAACACAAAGCTCATCGGCGGCACAAACCTTTCCTGGCGCTCGAGTCCAACAAGAACCGGGTGCCCCTGGTCTCGCGCTTGAGACCGGGGAGGCCTGGAATCTCGCCCAGTCGTCCATCACTCCGCATAGCGATATTTCCTCCGCCCAAAGTGCTCCCCACGCATACCCACTCCGCCCATCAGCGCATAAGCGCCAAGCAGAACCGCCGAACAAACTACCCACCGCACCCAACCGTCGCCCATGAATCGCCACGCAGCGGCAACCATCAGGTCGAGCAGGGTAAACGGCAATACAAACTTCCACGCAAAGTTCATCAATTGGTCCTGCCGCAATCTCGGCAGAGTTCCCCGAACCCAAATAAACACCGCAATCGACAGCATCACTTTGCCGAAAAACCAGATCCAAGAAGGAACCCACCCAAGGAACGCGAACGGCGCTGACCATCCTCCCAGAAACAGCGTCGTACCCAGCCCTGAGATCGACAACATGCCCACGTACTCCCCAAGGAAGAACAGCGCAAACTTGAAGCCCGAGTACTCGGTAAAATAGCCGGCCACAAGCTCCGACTCGCCTTCAGGCAGGTCGAAAGGCGAGCGGTTGGTCTCTGCCGTCGCCGCGACGGCATACATCACAAAGGCCGCCAGCCCCCACGGCGTAAAGATGTTCCAGTGCGGCAATCCCCATGTGTACTTGTTCTGCGCCTCCACAATCTTGTCCAATGAAAGCGACCCGGTAATCATCACCACAGCCACGCTCGACATCAGCAGCGGAACCTCATAGCTGATCATCTGCGCCACGCCGCGCATTGCTCCCAGCAGCGAATACTTGTTGCGGCTTGACCACCCCGCCATGAACACCGACAGCTCCGTCGACGCGCCCATCGCAAAGAAAAACAGCAGCCCCGCGTCCATGCTCACCAGCGTCATGTTTCGCCCCATCGGCAGCACCGCAATGCCCATGAACACCACAACCACCAGCACCACAGGCGCCATAAAGTGCACCACTGCATCGGCGCTCAGAGGCACAATATCTTCCTTCGTCAGCGACTTGATTCCGTCGGCAATCGGCTGAAGCAATCCAAACGGCCCCACCCGGTTAGGTCCGCGTCGATTCTGAATCCGTGCCAGCCCCTTGCGCTCCATCCAGACAGCCAGCGCAAACAGCGTCGGAAACACCGCTATGATCGCAACCACGCTGATCAGCACGCTGGCAATGCCCTGCAACCCGACAGGCAGGTAGCCTACCACCCAATGCTTAAGCAGAACAAAAATCTGATCGGCGGTCTCAGTCATCCCCGTCATTGGCGCCTGCGTTACGAACGTCGCAATCATGGCCGAGTCTCCTCGCCAGCGGGCTTCGCCTCGGGAATCGCAGCCGCGGCTGCGGGCTTAACCGGTGCAGCAACCTTGGCCGCAGCCGCTGTTGCGGCAACCTTCGCCTTCGCATCCGCCTTGGCCTTTTCCCCCGCCAGCCGTGCATCCACTTCGGTCGCCTCAGTAGGATGAATCTTGTGATAGTGCTCGTTTGATTTGGCCAGTTCCTTCCGGTCATAGAGCAACCCGCCAAAGCGATCCGTCGTGCTCAGCTCAAACTCCGTGTCCATCTTGATCGCTTCAAACGGACAGACTTCCACGCAGATCTGGCAGCTCATGCAGACAGAAATATCGATGTCGAATCTCGACGGATAAAACTGCGGCTTGCCCACATAGTCCGGCTTCTTGTCCACACTCTTCACGATATAAATACACTTCGGCGGACATTCCTTCTCGCAAATCTGGCAGGCCACGCAGCGCAGCCCCGCCTCCCAGTCCCCGCCGTCGTAAACCAGAAATGGAAAGTCGCGCGTCGCCTCGATCGGAGCTATCCGCTCCTCTGGGTACTGAACCGTCGTCAACCGGTCCGCGGACACAAAACTCCCCAGGAAATTCTTTCCCGTCTCCGCCAGACCCTTCAGTATTCCCTCACCCAGCAAGTACGCCTCCCCGAAATCAGCCTTCGATTCCCTATTCCCTATTCCCTGTTCCCTATTCCCTGCTTCACCGATCCACTTCCCCCAGCACAATATCCACGCTTCCAAAAATCAGCACCACATCGGCCAGATTCTGCCCGATCGCCATGTCCTCAAGCACCGTCAAATTGATCAGGCTCGGCGGCCGCACCCTGTAGCGATAAGGATTCGGACCTCCATCGCTGATCAGATAAAAACCCAACTCGCCCTTGGGCGCTTCAATCCGCCCGTAAGCCTCGCCCGCCTTCGGCCGGAATCCCCGGATCTTCGCCTTCGGGTCCATCACCGGCCCGCCAGGAACATCTTTCAGAGCCTGCTCCAGAATCTTGATCGACTCCCGCATCTCCAGCAGCCTGACCATGAACCGGTCATACACGTCCCAATGATCGCCCAGCGGCACGCGGAAATTAAACCGATTGTAGATCCCGTATCCATCCACCTTGCGAAGGTCGTAGTTCACGCCTGAAGCCCGCAGCATCGGCCCCGTCACACCCGCATTCACCGCAAGATCCGGCGGCAAAATCCCAACCCCCTGCGTGCGCGCCATCAGAATCTCGTTCGAGCACAACAGTCTTTCAATCTCTTCGGTAAATGCCGGCAGCCCCGCCACAACTTTCCGCGTAGCCGCAAGCCAGCCCTCAGTCGCATCCACCCTGCAGCCGCCAAAGCGCATGTAGTTCACCATCATGCGTGCCCCGGTCAGCGATTCAAAAAGGTCCAGAATCTTCTCCCGCTCGCGGAAGGCATACATCAGCGGCGTTCCGCTCGCGCCCATCTCCTGAATCAGAAAGCCGATCGACGAAGCATGGTTCTGCACCCGCGTCAGCTCGCCCAATATCACGCGCAGATATTCAGCCCGCTCGGGAACCGCCTGTCCCGTCAGCTTCTCCACCGCCAGCGCATACGCCCAGTTGTTGGTCAGAGGACAGATATAGTCCAGCCTGTCGGTAAACGGCATCGAACCCAGGTAACTGATACCTTCCGCAATCTTCTCGTGATTGCGGTGCAGATAGCCAAACACCGGCTTCAACCGGATTACCCGCTCCCCATCCAGGGCCACGTCCATGCGGAAGACCCCATGCGTCGAAGGATGGTGCGGCCCCATGGCCACTTCCAGCAGTTCTCCTTCGCCGTCGGGTTCAACCACCTGCGGACGATTCCAGCCGTCTGGCTTGCCCTTGCTGCTGGCAAAATCCGCAACTCTCGGAATAGTCGTCATCAGCCGCGGCCTTCCTGGCCTGCGCCCGTTTGCTCGCCACCGTGTGCCAGTGCCCGCGAAAGCACTTCGTCATGCGCCGTCGGCTCGTATTCAAAGTCGTCCGGCTCCACGTAATCGCGCCGCATCGGGTGATCCTTGAACTCATCCCACATCAGCAGCCGCCGCAGGTCCGGGTGTCCCTTGAACACAATCCCGAACAAGTCGAAGATCTCGCGCTCCTGAAACTCCGCCGCCCGCCAGATCGGCGTCAATGACGGCAGTTCCACTTGATCGGTCCGGTTCACCGTGCGCATCCTCAACACCACTGGCCCGAAACTCTTGGAAACGGAAAACAGATGGTAGACAGCCTCGATACAACCCGGCACCACGCGTTTGCGCGTCTCCTCGACCATTTCCTCAACGGTCTGCGCAGCGCCGTCCACAGTCTTGGTCACCTGCTTCGCCGTCTTGACCTTTTCAGAGATTTCCTTGTCGGGCCAATCGACTCCGGTTGCGTTCGAAAGATAATCAAGGGAAAGTTCGTCGCGCAAAAACTTCGCCACTTCAACAGCGTCGCTCGGCGTCACCAGCAACGAGTGCTGCCCGCTCACGCTCGGGTTGAAGACAATCTCCACTCCCGCGCCTGGCAAAGCCGCCTCGATTGCCGCCTTGATTTCCTCAACCGTTATCATCAGCGGATCACCACCGGTACAGTCCACACGCCGGGGTTCGACGTGGGCTCCAAATCGTGCGCTCCTTGCACAGGCACGGGAAATTCGCCCTGTGCCCCCGCATCCAGGTGCCGTGGCCGGGTCTCTCCCGTCAGGTGCTGCCCGTCAATCTTCTTCTGCAACGTCATGAACGCGTGCAGCAGCGCCTCCGGCCGCGGCGGGCAGCCAGGAATATGCACGTCCACTGGAATGTAGCGATCGATCCCTTTCAGCACGTTGTAACCCTGCTTGAAAGGTCCACCTGAAATCGCGCATGCGCCCATCGCAATCACATACTTCGGTTCCGCCATCTGGTTATAGAGCCGCACCACTTGCGGAGCCATCTTTTTAGTCACCGTCCCAGAGATGATCATCAGGTCGGCTTGCCTCGGCGACGGCCTGAAGATCTCCGCCCCAAACCGCGCCAGATCGTACCGCGCCATCGTCGTCGCAATCATCTCAATCGCGCAACAGGCCAGCCCAAACTGCATGGGGAAGATGGAGCTGCGCCGTCCCCAGTTGTAGAGCTCCTCGATGGTCGTCACGAAGATGCCCTGCTTGCCGAGTTCGATCTTCAACCCTTCATCAACCGCCATCGTTTGCCCCCAGACACAATTGCCAATCTTCAGCCTTCAGCGCGAACTGAACCCTGATCTCTGAACCCTGAACCCTGCTCCTCACGCCCACGTCAGAATTCCCTTCGCCCAGGCCCAGGCCAGCCCCTCAACCAACATCAGCACAAACACCAGCATCGCCAGGCAGGCCGCCACGCCCAGCCCGGTAAAAGCCACCGCAAACGGCAGCAGAAACACGGCTTCCACATCGAAGATCAGAAAAATGATGGCGTAGAGGTAATAGGCAGACCTGAACTGCATCCAGGCGTCGCCCCGTGACTCAAGGCCGCACTCATAGATTGCATTCTTGATTGCATTCGGCTTGGCCGGTGAAAACACCTTTCCCCACAGCCATGCCAACCCCAACGGGGTCAGCCCAAAGCCCAACGCCGCAAGGAACAGAACTGCCAGAGAAAAATAAGGACTTGAGGCCATCTTTGAAAATGAAGATCCTTCTGAATCAACGTACCAGTTTAGGGGTTGCTTTGGCTAAGAAGATGTGCCCCTCAGCAACCGGTCAGGCCCGTTTTTGCCCCACTCATCCCACTCTGTGAACCGCTGGCTGATTCTCCAGCTCTGCCCGATCACTTCCCCACCCCTCCACCTTTCGATGGAAGACAGCCCGGCCCCCATCCCTGTTACGGTCAAGTCATTCTCACGGCCGTTTCCCCATGTTCCGCCGCCAAAGAATGAGCACTTCTCTCGGAGATCACCAAACAATGCTCGACACCAAGTTCAAGGCTGCGTTCAAGACCCTCTTGCCCGTCTGCCTCCTGAGCGCAGCTCTCGTCCTCGTGTCCCTCCCGGCTTTAACGCCGTTTACAGAAAGAAGTGTTCACGCCGCCAGTGCTCCCGAATCCACCCCGGCCTCGCCCGCAGCTCCAGCAGCCGCCACCGGAACCACGCCCCCCGCCCCCAACTCCTATGCCGCCCCCACCGGCGTCACCGGCCCAACCACCGCCTTCCACGATTCGGTCGCCTCCCACTACAACTACGCCTTCGGCAAAGACGCGCCGTTCCTTCCCTCCAATGCCACCATCGTCACCGGACAGTTCACCAGTCCCAAGAGCTTCCCCACCGCTCAATATTGCGGCCACTGCCACCAGGAGGCCTACCACCAGTGGCGTCAGTCCGTTCATTCCAATAGCTTCCGCGCCCCTTGGTACCTCAAGAACGTAAATGCCCTTATCGATGAGAAGGGCGTCCAGTTCTCCCGCCATTGCGAGGGCTGCCATAATCCTGTTGCACTGTTCAGCGGCGACCTCTCCCAGGGCATGCCCAAAAAACGTCCCTTCGAGGATGAAGGCGTCTCCTGCTCTGTCTGCCATTCCATCCAATCCACTGACGTCACCGGCACCGGCAGCTTTGTCATGGGCATCCCCGCCGTCCTCGTGGATGAAAGCGGCGCGCCCATTACCCGCCCCGTCTCCGACTCCGAAATCCTCGCCCATCTCGACCGCCACTCCAAAGCCGTCATGCGCCCCCTCTACCAGACTGCGGAGTTCTGCGCCGCCTGCCACAAAGCCGCCATTCCCCGTACCCTCGACGATTACAAGTGGCTTCGCGCCATCTCCCTTTACGACGAATGGCAAGCCGCCAGCTTCACCAAGCAATCGCCGCTTCCCTTCTACCGCAAAGACGTAGTCTCCACCTGCCAGACCTGCCACATGGTCCGCGAGGCGCTGCCCGCTGGAACCACCGAGCCCGGCGCCAAGGACGGCAAATTCGTCTCCCATCGCTGGCTCGGCGGCAACACCCTCATCCCCCAGTACTTCAAATTTGACGAGCAGGCCGAAAAAGTCGCCGCCTTCCTCAAGAATGCCTCCGACGGCAAAGGCGTCTTCAACGTCGATATCTTCGGCCTTGAGAAAGAGGGCGCGGCAGCCACAGCCAGCGATCAGGTCCTGGTCGCCCCGCTCGGCCTCACCAGCTTCACCCTCGCCGCCGGCGAAACTCTCGTCGCTGACGTTGTCATTCAAAACAAGGGCATCGGCCACTCCTTCATCCCCGAGCAGCGCGACTTCTATGAAGCCTGGGTCGACTTCACCGTCAAAGACGCCTCCGGAACAACTCTCGCCGAGAGCGGCTTCCTCGAGCCCGATGGTTACCTCGACCCCGGCGCCCACTCCTTCACCAACCGGCTCATAAACAACAAGGGCGAGCTCAACGACATTCACCAGATCTGGCATAACCGTGTCCTGGCTTACAACAACACCATCCAGTCCGGCCGCTCACAATTGGTCCGCTACCGCTTCCGCCTGCCCAAAGACATTGCCGGCCAGGTCTCGCTCACCGCTACCATTCGCTATCGCCGCTTCAACCAGCACTTCATTGACTACGCCATAACGCAGACAGGCCAGAAAGAGCCGAAGCCCTATCCGCAACCCATCGTCGACATGGCGTCAGAAACCAAAACGTTCAAGATCGGCGAAAACGCTCCCGATCAAACCAAAGACCCCAAAGAAAATCCAGAATGGATGCGCTGGAATAACTACGGCATCGGCCTCCTCGACGCCCAACAGTACCAGGCCTCCGTTCACGCCTTCGAGCGTGTCGCTGCCCTGCGCCCCGACTATGCCGACGCATTCACCAACATGGGTATCGTTGAAATCTCCTGGGAGAAATTCGACGACGCCAGGCAGAACATTGCCAAGGCACTCACCCTCTTGCCCGGCGATCCGCGCGCCCTCTACTACCGAGCCATCGTCGAGCGCAACGCCGGCCAGATCAAAGAAGCCATCGTCGATCTTGAGGCCATGCTTGCCAAATACCCCCGCTCCCGCGACGGCCTTCGCGAACTGGGCTTCAGCTACTACCAGCAGCATGACTACCCCCAGGCCCGCGACATCTACGTCCGCCTCCAGGCCGTCGATCCTGACGACCTGGCCGCCCACTACCAGCTCGCCATTCTCTATCGCCGCCTCGGAGACAAGCAGAAGGCCGCCCTCGAGTCTGCCAAATTCGCCGACCAGAAAGACGACCCTACAGCTAGCACCTACGCCCTCGAGTTCCTCCGCAACAACCCTGAAGTGGCTGGCGAATCCGTGGTTTGGCACACCCACGACCTCACCGGCGACGCCCCCAAACAGCCGGCGAAGATCGAATACAAATACATCCCTGGGGCCGGGATTTAGCCTTGAATAATTTTCTGTTCTTCTTGCATTTTCCTGTTGTATAGTGTCTGCACACTTGAAACCCAACTGGAAATACTCGGCTACAGCATTTTGACTTCTTGTGTTGACAGAGCCCATGCAGCTGAGCGGCTTTTTCCCGAAGGAAAGCCACCCTTCATGCAAATTCAATGTCAGCACGTGAAGTGAAAATGCTCTATCCCGGCGGTCCTGGTTACTGGATGCAGCGCCCGGAGCACAGTATTCCTCAAGCCATCAAGCACGGAGGTTCAGTATGGAATGGTATTCGGCAGTGTTGAAGAAGTATGCGGATTTCAACGGGCGAGCACGCCGCAAAGAATATTGGATGTACACGCTCATAAATATAGTGATCATCTTCGTGCTTGAAATTGCAGGCATCACGATGATGAAGAATACCTTGGGGATCATCATCCTCGGCGTCATGGGCATCTATTGCCTGGCCACGCTTCTTCCCTCCCTTGCGGTGGCCATCCGCCGCCTCCACGACACCGGCAGAAGCGGTTGGTGGCTGCTCATTTGCTTTGTTCCATTTGTCAGCCTGATCCTCCTCTATTTCATGGTCATCGACGGCCAACCGGGAGCCAATGAATACGGCCCAAATCCAAAGGGCGTATAACCCGTAAGCAGCAAAAGTCCGCTGACGCGATCAAATTGATTCATTTGCACCGGGTTTCCCGATATCTGCCTCCAAGGTTTCGCCGCGAGAAGCCCGGCGGCCCGGTGCATCCCTAAAAAAATTCACCGGAATCTCCCATCGACGAGGCCACCGTCCGGGGCTCGACAATCCCATACTTCAAATCAAGAAACTCCTGCAGCTCACAGGGCAGCACCTCCGCCAGTTCCTGCCAGGTAAGCACCTTGAGCCTTACCCGCATCTCCGCGCTCTTCACCGCCGCCATCACCGCAAACCATGCCTCGCGCAAATCGGGTCTCCGCGCATCGTGCAGAACGCAAAAGCTGCAATCCTCCGCATAAGCTGCCAGCACGTTTCGAATCAGCTGATACCCCGCATACCCAACCTCCGTGCCCGCGTCAGATCCCACCCTCTCGAAGGGTACGGGCTTCAGCCCGTACATAGATCCAGCCAAAAATGGGCAGGCTCCAGCCCCTGAGGGACTGCCCTCTACCACCCCCTCAAACTCCTGCGAGTAATCCTCAGGAAACTCAGTCTCTTCTTTCCGCCGCGCAGTCCTCACCTCCATGCGCGGCAATAGCTCCCGATCAAAGACCGAATCGAAGTCCCGATACCTCTCCACCACTTCGGCCTTGCACGTCTGGAAATCCCCCTCCGTCAGCTTGGCCTCCACCAGCAGCGATCCCCACCGCATATCCACTTCAGTCCGGTCAAATCGCCCACTCTTCAGCGCCACACGAGCCTTCCAGCCAAATACAGCCGCATTTTCTCCATCCACTCCCAGAGCCCGCTCCACCGCCCCTGCCTCAACCACTCCCGGCGTACAAAACACATTCATCAGCAGCGCATCGGAGCTCATAGATGAGTCGATCTCTCGCCACCTCCGCCCAGGCTCGCCGTTCGGCCCGGTCTCCGGCTTTGGCAGCGACTTCCCCTGCGCATGAATCTTGTCGAACCGCCTCATCCACTCTGGCCGAGCGCAAATCGCCTCGTACGCCGCATTGAAGAAGTTCCCATGCCGCGATTCCTCCGCGGAATACACAATCACCGGCGGCTTCCCGTAGCTCTCCACGTGCGCACGCCCACGTGCCCATAGCCGGTTCCTTGCCCCCAGTTCCCGCCGCAGTGCGCTCGCAAACAAACCTGCCTTCTCTCCCATAAGCAGCAGCCTATACCCCTCGCCCCATACCCTCAACCATCGCACCGGAGCCCGCAATGCGGTACTGCGGCCTTGCGAAACATATAGGACCGATTTAGTCTTATTTTATATACGACTGTTTAAGTCGTATATTCGCGGAGGGCAAACCTTGCACCTCAATTTCTTGACTCTCGCTCGCGAGCTCTGTCATCCCTTAAACAGCATGCGACCCACCCTTCTGCCCGCTTTCACAAACATCCATCTCCTGAAACCGGTGAATTGAGCAGTTTCTCCCCCAATTCCACCGTTGTAACCTCGCCGCAACATTCCCCTAACCGCCTGTTCATCTTCCCCTCACGATGCGTTCATCTTCGACTGCTACTTTTCTATGGAGTGTGCGCCATTCCTCTTGCACCGCTGATCCCGGCCCGCACAAAATCCAGCACTTATCACCTTCGGAGGTCCATCTTGAAACACTCAATCGCGAGCGCTCGCAGAATCCTGCTCGCAGTTACTTTTTCCCTTCTGGCCTTTCTCATCGCCATCCCGCTTCACCCCCAGTCAACATCTGCCTCCCTCGACGGCACCGTCGTTGATGCCCAAGGCAAGGCAGTCACCCGCGCCACGGTCAACGTGCAGAATGACGCGACGGGCGCAACTAAAACCACCAGAACCGATGGCGCTGGAGTCTACTCCGTCGACGGTCTGCCCCCCGGAACCTATAGCGTCGAAGCCACCGCCAGCGGATTTGCCCATATCTCGAAGACCGCAGTCACCCTCGCGCCCGGACAGACGCAACACGTCACCATCGCATTGACCATCAGCTCTGTCGCAGAGCAGATCACCGTCAATGCAGGCATTGACTCCGTTGCCGCGCAGGCGGCGCCAAGCGGCGGCTTTATTGAAGAGCGCTCGGCGCAGTCGCTCGTCTCGAACACCTATATTGAGAACTTCACTTCACCCATCGCCGACTTCGGCGAAATTGTCCAGGTCGTTCCCGGCGCATTTACCACCAGCACCGACGGCGTTGGCCTCGGCCAGAGCAAAACCTACTTCCGTGGATTTGCCGACGGCGATTACGACATCGACTTCGACGGCGTTCCCTTCTACGACACCAATTCTCCCACGCACCACTCTTGGGCTTTCTTCCCCACGCAATGGGTCGGCGGAGTAGACTTCGACCGCAGCCCGGGCACCGCCTCCACCATCGGGCCCACCCCCTTCGGAGGATCCATTCACCTGCTCTCCAAGCCGCTCACCACCGAGCAGGACATCCGCGGCTCCGTCTCCTACGGCACTTGGAATACCAAGCTCTACGACGGCGCTTACAACTCCGGCAACTTCGGTCTCTTCGGCAGCCCCAAGAAGTCGAATCTCTTTATCGACGTCCATCACATGACCTCCGACGGATATCAGAGCTTCAACTTCAACAGGCGCGACGCCGGCTCGCTCCTCTACCAGTACCAGTTTTCGCCCAAGACAGTGCTCACCGCCTTCAGCGGCGTCATCCAACTCACCGCAAATACGCCAAACATCGCCTCGAGCCGCTGCAATCTCTACGGAGCATCCGCAGCATACAGCTGCACCAATGCCGATACCGCCAATGGCCTTCAGCCCTTTACTGGCGCGGGCCTCAAGTTCCTCTTGACCAACAACTCTGACCCCACCGGTTGGTTTGACTATCAATACAACCACTACCAGGTGCCCACTGACTTTGAATATGTCGGCATCAAGAGCGAGTTCGGCAAGGGCTGGTACCTCGAAGGCAAGGGCTATACCTACAACTACGACAACGGCGAGTTGTACTCCAATGCCGTTCCCATCACAGAAGTCACCCAGGCCGCGGCTCTGGCTAACCCCTCCTTGGTCCCAGGAACCTTTGTCACCGGAGGCAAGGCGTATTACGACGGAACGGCCATCGCTCCTTGCAACGTCGAAGTTGTAAAGAAGGGCGTCTCCGCACTTCCCTGCGGCATTGACAAATACAACAGCTATCGCAAGTACGGCGAAACTCTGTTGGTCACCCAGACGTCGGGCTTCGGCATCCTCCGCGCTGGCCTTTGGATCGACTGGGCCAAGACCAACAGGCACCAGTATCCTAGCGACCCTCTCAACAATTGGGCTGATCAGCCACTGCCTAAATTCAATGAGACGTTTTATACCGATTCCTACCAGCCCTATGCGGAATACGAATTCCACGTCTCGCCAAAATTCAACATCACTGCCGGTACCAAGTTCGCTGCCTACAGAATGACCGTGATTCACCAGGCCGACGATGGCTCGACTGTGGGTGAGTTGACCTGCACCAGCACCACCGCAGCCTGCGCGGCAACGGCAACAGACCAGGGAAGCTTCACCGCATGGCTGCCCTCCCTCGACATGAACTACCGCATGATGCCCAACTGGTCAATCTATGCACAGGTCTCAACGGGAAGCATCATCCCACCCAGCGCTGTCTACGACTTCAACCACACCCCGACAGCAGCTGTTCCCAACCCCCAGTTGACCACGCCTCCCAAGCAGCAGAAGTCCACCACCTACCAGGCCGGAACCGTCTTCAAGGCCAATAAGCTCACGCTTGATGCGGACGCCTATCGCATTCGCTTCCAGAACACCTACTCGTCGGTAACCGACACCACAGCCGGCGACACAGACCTCGGCGACAGCATCTTCTTCCTTCAGCCCAGCTCCGTCACTGAGGGTGTTGAGTTCGAAAGCACATTGGTTCTGACCCCGGGCCTGAGTCTCTACCTCAACGGGACTGCCGCCAACGCCTACTATTCCGGTACGCTCAATGCCAATATGGGCCCCCTCGCTTTGGACAACCCCATCTTCGTAAAAGCTCCAGGCGGTCTCTGGGTGGCAGGCGCTCCAACCGATACCGAGATGCAGGGTCTCACCTATCAAGCCCACGGCCTCGACCTCGGCATCTTCAACCATCGCGTCGGCGAGCAGAGAGTGGACAGCGGCCAGTATCACAATCAGGCCATCATTGCCCCCTTCAGCACGGTAAACACGTTTATCAACTACACCATTCGCAACCACTCCATCTTTGACGGAACCAAGATCAGGCTGAGCGCAAACAACCTGCTCAACTCCAGCAACATTCAGAGCCTCTCGCTCGCAGGCACAGCAACCGCGCCCACCATCGCGGGAAACTGCGGTACCGTTGCTACGCCCGCAGCCTGCAGCGACCCCTTCAACGCGACAACTGCAATCAACGGAGGAGATACCCCAGGCCTCATGGCCGGACGCAGCTTCTCCATCAGCGCCACCTTCGGCTTCGCGCCAGAGCGCAAGAAGTAGAAGCCCGAGCAGCATTCTGGGAACCCCATCCATTCCGCGCGTCCGGGGCCCCTGCGGACAGGTCTTCGTCCGTGGGGTGGCTGGGCGGAATGGGTGGGATGCGACAGTCCCCCGTCATTTGCACAATTTATCCTCTCGCCAGCGCACAATGTCCCATAGTGGACCAATGCGCAATCTAAGCCAAATCCGATCCATGAAATCGAACCCGGTTTGAACGCCCGGTCTATTTTGTCGGACATCCGCCCGGTCTGTACCCCTCTTGCCCCCCCCCTCCCCCCTTTTTAAGTAAGTAATTCTAAACAATAATCTTCCATACCAACAGACCCCAAAAACACCCAAAATCAGCCCCATTCCTGGTGCAATTCAGGAAATCCTTCTTAACCAGCTCATACCAAATGAGTTAATGGCTATTTCTCCTCCGCCAATTGATGCCGGCCTCTATTCAATTGGGTCCAGTTCTCGTGGTCAGCCCTCAAACCACACCACCTAAAGGTGGAGGCGTTCCGGCCATCCAGATGCGAAAATCCTTGATGTGATCTCTCCATGCAAATTCACCGTTCTTCTGGCCGTTCTTATCTTTTTTGCAGCGCTCCCCGCTCCCAGTCTCTTTGCATCGAAAACCAAAGCTGACGAGCAAGCCGGCGCGCTCCTGTTTCGCGACAAAGGTTGTGCCCATTGCCACGGCGTAGGCGGCATCGGCACCAAGAAAGCACCTTCGCTCGTCGACCTCCGCAAAAACAAGCTTTGGACCCCGGCCAAAATCACCGATCAGATTCTCAACGGCGGCCAGAAGATGCCCCCCTTCAGCGACTCCGTCACTGACCCGGAAGTCACCCAGTTGGTCGCCTACATCCGCGCCAAACACCGCCCCGCTCCACCTCCCGCCCCGCCCCGACAATAGCCCCCGGCCAGGTTGGCCACTTAAACAACTTACCCTTGCAAGAATCTCAACGGGTATTGCCTCCTGAACACCGCACCCGGTAAACTGAGTAAGCCTGTACAGACCAGCGGAACCACCCACGCCGGTCCAGCACAAGGCGATCCGCCCGAGCCCGAATCCCCTGATTGCGTAGGGAGTTCGAGTTCCCCATCGGATCAATGAAGGAGTGACAAAGCGGAGAGGTGGCAGAGCCCGGTTGAATGCACCTGACTCGAAATCAGACATAGTCGCAAGGCTATCGGGGGTTCGAATCCCTCCCTCTCCGCCATAAGATCATTAGAATCAATAGTAGGGGCCTATCATGG
>Ga0302320_10018475_pt1 | contig 14053 bp, 9 predicted proteins | sample Bog_T0_3_FD_202130 | JGI IMG/M metagenome (GOLD analysis project Ga0302320, IMG submission 202130) | Peat permafrost microbial communities from Stordalen Mire near Abisko, Sweden - Bog_T0_3 | ecosystem: Environmental > Terrestrial > Soil > Wetlands > Peat | place: Sweden: Abisko, Stordalen Mire... | reverse complement strand
TCTCCTTTAGGTGTGAAAAGGTGCAGGACTTTATACAAAATCGTAGGGCTTTCGATATAAGGAACCCGTCAGGATTTGAAAGAGTATCGACGGGTTTTGGGTTGGCCTACTTGTGGTGGGCGAGCAGAAACATCAGCAGCAAAATTACAACCGGAATCATCGCCAATCCGCCGTAGTAGAGAATCTTGCGCGAGGTCTGGGATTTGCGCTGTTGCCAGTCCCGCAACTCTGGCCGATCCTCAACTCCCACCTGCTCCGGGTGCTCCAGATCCCGCTTGAATTCATGTGCATGGGCGTAGCGATTTTTTGGGTCTCGTTCCAGGGCGCGATAGAGAATTTCCTGCAGTTGCGGTGTGACCGTCGGATCGGCGACAGACGGTGGAATAGGGTGGTTCAGCAGGCGCTCGTTCATCGCGGCCATGGGGTTGGGACCGTTGAAGGGCAACTTGCCGGTGAGCATCTCGTAGAGAATGACGCCGATGGAGTAGATATCGGACCGTCCATCGCCGCGCTTACCCTTCACCTGCTCGGGGGAGATGTAGTTAGGCGTGCCGATGGCGGCGGTAAAGTTGGCATAGGTGAGCCGTTTTGCGGCCGCGTCGCCGGCAATGCCAAAGTCGATCAGCTTGATGTTGTCTTCGTCATCGACCATGATGTTTTCCGGCTTCAGGTCGCGATGGACCACACCGTTCGCGTGGATGTATTCCAGAGCGTCAAGCACGCCAATGGCGATGCGGATGGCGCGTTCATGGGGCATGGGGCCTTCATCGAGAATCTGCCTGAGCAACCGGCCGTCGCACCATTCCATAACCATGTAAATGCGGGAGCGCTTTTCGCCGCCAAAGACGCGCATTACCTGGGGATGGTCGAGCTTCTCGCCGATGCCGGATTCGCGCTGAAAGCGATCGAAGAGTATGGGGTCTGCTTCCAGATCCGGGTGGGGAATCTTGAGGGCAACGACGCGGTTGTTGCGCGTGTCGATAGCACGGTAGATGGATGCCATCCCGCTGCGGGCAACAGGCGCCTCAATGCGGTAAGAGTCGATTTGCGCACCGGCTTCCAAGCCGTCGAGAAAGCCCATTGGGCAACACACTCCATCCAGATTGCTTGTTCTACTCTATCGGGAAATGGTTCGAGAACTGTAAGGAATCCGCGAGCCTTGTTCAACGCGGTGAATCAGGATGGCAACCTGTAGGGCCTGCCGCGATACATGCCTACCTGCTCCACCGATCGCACGCGGATGACCTGTGCGGTGGTGTTGTCTCCGCCGTCGATCTCAACAGCGTGGGCCACCAGTTCACGGGCAATCTCTTCGATGTCCTTGTTCTGCGAAACGATTTGGGCGATGGCTCGCTCATTCATTTCGTCATGCACTCCATCGCTCGATAGCACAAAAATGTCGCCCGCCTGCAATGTGAGAGCGGTGGTATCCGGCGAGACAAACATCTCCGGTCCCAAAGATTTGATCAGCACGTGCCGCGAATCCGATTCGGCGATTTCGCTTTGGGAGATGATGCCCATCTTGCGTTGCTCGTTGACCCACGTGTGATCCTGTGTGATCTGTTTGGCGTGGCCGTTGCGGATGAGATAGCAGCGTGAGTCTCCTACATGCGAAACGACGCACTGGTCATGGCGCATGGCAAGCGCGACCAGGGTTGTGGCCATTTTCTTGCCGCGGTACTGGGGGGCTAGTGTGCAGTCGTGCACCGCGGCATTGGCGTGCTGGACGAGGCGTGGAAGCAGGCCCGCGAGCATGGTGCCGGCCTGCGCCTTGGCGAAACCATCTTTGACCGTCGCTATGGCTGTGGCCGAGGCAACTTCGCCAAGATCGAGTCCGCCCACCCCGTCGGCTACGGCAAACAGATAGCCGTGCGAGCGTGCCTCCTGGCGCGAGGAGGGGACGAACGATCCCATCGCATCTTCATTATTGGTGCGAACCTTGCCGAAATCCGTTGCCTGGCCAAACTGCACTTCCAACATGGGCGCCGCCGCCTGAATTGTCCCCCAAAGAGCCGCAAGGAGAACGCTTGATAGAGATTGTGAAACATCCAATTCAAAAATGCCACTGGGTGGTTCCCCTGTTCTCGTCTTTCAACAAGAGACGAGAACAGGATGCCACCCAGCAATTATTACGGTTTGGATGAAACTGTCTGTCTGGCTGTCAGCAGAACATCCTTGCCCTTTGCCTTTGAGGATCTCAGGAAGTAGATTCCGCCATAGATGCCCCAGGCGGCGGAGATGCCGAGAGCGATGTAAGGTTCTTTCCAGGTTCCATATCCAAGGAAGGGAACGACCAGGTACGCGGCCATGCAGGCGAGGTTGGCAAACAGTCCAAAGCCGGGAATGAGCATATGCCTGACGAAGCTGTAGTCGGGGCGCTTATGGAAGGCCACGATGCAGAGGAAGCAACTGAGCGCATACAGAATGAAGGTGCCGAAGTTGGAAGTGAGCGTGACGGCCAGAATGGAACTTGGCAGAGCTGCCATCTGATCGTGCGTCGTGTAGCCGAAGCTGGAGAAAATGTTGTGAGGCAGTGCGGCAATTGTCGCGTCGGTGGGCGCGCTGCCGTCGCAGAAGAAGAGAGAGACGCCAACCACGCCGATGACCGCGGAGATGACGGCCAGCGTCCAGATGGCGCGGCGAGGAGACAAGGACCCGGCATGAAGCAGACCGAAGTGCTCGGGAGCCTCGTCATCCTTGCCCATCGCATACGTGACGCGGGCGCCGGTATTCATGCAGCTCAGCGTGGTGCCGATCAGCGCCAGAAAGACGGTGAAGGCTTCAGCCAGCATGAACCACTTGCCATTTCCGTGACCCAGCAGCGCGTCGCCCACAACTATCATCATGTCGCCAATGGGAGCGGCCGAAGTGGAGGCGCTTTGCATTGTGTATCCGGAGTTGAGGAAGTAGTTTGCAGCAAAATACTCAATCAGATAACACACCACCCCCTGTATCAGCAGCGACGCGATAACCGCGATGGGAATATGCTTGGTGGGATTCTTTGCCTCGGCTCCCATCGACGTTACGGATTCGAATCCGACCAGGATGAGAATGGCGACGGTGGCCTGGATGAAGATGAAGCTCACTTTGTGCGGTGCGATTACCGAAGCAGCCGTTCCATGGGTAAGGAAGTTGCCGCTCGCGTCCTTCTCCGGGTAGTCGATGGTGAAGGGAACCGGCTTGCCCGCCGGATCAAGCAGCGGCAGCGGATTGCCGCTTGCATCGCGAACCGTCGAGCCGTCCTTGGCTGTCTGAAACTGATAGGAGTAAGTGGCGAGCGTCTGCGAGTCGTACTGGAAGGCCGCGCTGCCTGCGGGATGGCTGGTGCGGTAGCCGATGGCCAGCACGCTGAAAACAAGCAGCGCGGATATCTGGATTACGTTGATGGCCATGTTGACAGCCGTCGATGCGCCTGCGCCCTTGGCCGCGATCCACGCGACGAAGAAGGAGAAGGCCACAGCGACAACCGCCATGAACACGGGTCCCGGATTCCCGCCGCTCATGAAGGAGGGAAAAAGAAATCCCACTACAAAACCCACGAAGACGCCGGTGGTGGCGACCATGACGCCGGGATAGACCCAGTAGTAAAGATGGGAGCCCCAGCCAACGATGAACTTGGCCACGCGCGCATATTTGAAGGCCTTGTCTTTGGAGAGCAAAGCCTGCTCGGCATAGTAGTAACTGGAACCGGTGCCGGGGTAGAGCTTGGAGATCTCGGCATAGGCAACCGCTGTTGCCAGGCAGAGGAGAAGGGCAACAACAATGCCAAACCACATTGCGGGCGAGGTGGTTCCCTCCGTAGCCTGGAGGACAAAGGTGAGCCAGAGGAAGGCGCCGGGAGCGATAAGGGCCATTGCGTTGCTGGTCAGCCCGGTAAGGCCCAGGGTGGCCTGCATCTGAGGTGCTTTTTGATCTGCCATGAGCATTCTCCTAAAGAGTGAAGTTCGTGGTCGGCTCCCGGCGGCGCATCCCCCGGGACTCATTTAAGGTTGGCCCGGTTCGCAATTTCCGTTCGGGCGGATGCGTGCTTGGTGAGTAAGCTGAATCCTAAAGTTGGTGCAATAAAGATGAAATGAGGAATCTGAAAAGAGAAGCTGTGTCTGCGAAAAAGTGCTTATTGTCAATCGCTTAGAACACAATCCATCCAGTTTGGCCCCATTGTCCGGACGCCTGCAGCAAGTTCCCAAGGAAACAGCCCCCTGAGTTTCCGGCCCATTCCTGCGGGCGGTTTAGGGGTGTTGCCGCCTGGGCCGGAAAAAGGCTACGAAACCTGCGGAGCCATGGCTCCAATTCGGCTATTTTTCGAGACTGATGTTTTTGCCAAAGATGAAGCCGAATTCCAGCACGCCTCTGAACTGGTCGGCATCCGTTCCCGTCTTGCCAAAGACATTTCCCGGCGTGTAGCTCGTAGCGTGCACCCATGCGAGATCGCTGCGAAGGTAGATGCCTCCCTTTTGGTAGGTTGGCGTCGCAGTAAAAGTAACGCCTCCGCTGCCCGCCCCAAAGCCCAACAGGTTGACCGATCCGTCGGTAGCACTCCCCGAACTCGTGAGGTATTCCACGCGCGCAGGCAGCGAGAAGCCGCTTTTAAAAGCGTAGCTGGCATTGATCGCGCCGCCGGTTGAGGATGTACCCTTGGGCACGCCTACCTTCGCGCCGGTCGGCAGCTTGCTGTACTGGAAGTACGGCGAAATGATCCATGGGCCCTTCGCGTACGTATAGATCACCGCATGCATATAGCTGTTGTTCTGCACCGGTGTGGCCGCCGTTTGATAGGCGGTCTGCCCAAGGTTCCCCATTCCGTCGTAGATCAAGGCATGAGGCCCCTTCGAAAGGGTCACCGAGCCCGAGAGCCACGAGTAGCGGTTGGAGTAGTAACCGTCGTTCCAACTGACCGCGCCGGAAAGATACTTACCCAGGGTTTGGTTCACCTGGATGCCGCGATTGATGGCGTTTTCCTGGTTCCAAACGATGCCGCGCTCGATATTGAAGTTCTGGTACGTAAAGGTGGATTCGGCGCCCATCAAAGTGGGCAGGGAGCCGATAAGGAACTGCGTGTTCTTTGCCGCCTGCAACTTCAGGTAGGCGACCGGGACAGGCCCGTAGAAATTGTTCACGGTATTTTGGACGTTCACAAACGGCACGCCGAGCGTCGGCATGGTATAAACGCCCGCCTGGATGAAGTACTGAAGCTTCCCGTCCGCTTTTTGAATGAAAATCTCTCCGTTGCTCAGAGTGGCTTGCGCACTGTCGTCTCCCGGCACGGAATTGTTCTGGAACACCGAAAAACCGGTGACAATACCATTGACGGACAGCTTGCCCAACGGTCCCGCATCGAAGGTCGCGGGTGGTAGCCATTGCAGCGGACCCGTAAGAACGAAGGTCGAAAGTGGGGCGGGTGGTGCATCCGCGGGAGCCGCGGCGGCCGCAGGCTGATCGGCCGGTGCGGGGGCTGTTGCCGGCGCCGCTGCGAGGGGAGCCGCGGGCGCGGGGGATGGAGTCTGGGCGCCGGCAATCAATGAGATTGCTGAGATTGCCACGGCTGCACCAGCTATCGATTGCAGGATGCGATAAGAATTCAGGTTCATCGGCACTATTCCTCCAAAGAAAAGGGTGGGTGGTGTGACTCGTTGGGGATCGAATCAAAGCATGCAGAATCAATGGTTTGGTCCGCACAATCCCGTTGCGGCCCAGGCCTCTTGGTCTGTCGCCGCCGAATTTGTGCACAACTATCCTGGAGGGGAGTTTTTCTCCTCTTATGGTTTTCCGGTCATTGCGGTTGACTTAAGTAATGCAAATGAAACATAAGGAATACGTGAAGATTGTGAAAAGAAATACTTATCTGAACCCCTATATTTTCTTTATCGTCAACACAGGCCATCGCATGATCCGAAGAGCCGGGTCATTCCACACGTCAGCGGACGGATGTCGCCAGGGACGCAATCCATTCAAACGACGCCTGATAAACTCTCTCTAAGCCACCCCCTGAATCGAAGCGCCTTAAGACTCAAAAGGGGGATGGCGGGGCCTGCGGTTTGTTTCGCGGAGGGACCGTTGCGAATGCAGGCACACGTTGGCCGTACTTTCTGTTTGTTCCGCGCGGTACTGCGGTTGGAGGCTGGTTGGCTGGAAGCTACATTCCTGTGCGCTCGGCTCTCGCCGCAAGGCGCGCGCGAACGCTACGCGTGTTGCTGTTCGCACTGGAGTGCGCGCTGGGGATGCTTGCCGTGATTCTGGCGGCGGCGTTTACCGAGTGGTCCCGATGGCTGCTTCCAGTCGCGGTGCTTCTCTATCTGCTCATCGTGGTTGCCACCGCGCTGCTCAGCGGATTTTGGCAAGCGGTCATCGTGTCGCTTTTCGCCGTTGGTGTCCAGGCTTACCTCTCTGCCCGGCAGGCGAACTTCAACGCCGCCGCCTATCCCGTGAATACGGTCACTCTGGTGGTATTTGTGCTGGTGGCGCTCACCGTGAGCCGGTTATCGGCGCGCGTTACAAATCACGCCCGCGAAGCCGAATCCAGGGGTGGGCAGATGCACGATCTGTACGAGTTCACGCGCCGCACACTGCAGATGAACCTGCATGTAGAGCCTGGCCCGCAATTGGTAGAGTTGGTCCACGAAATCTTCTCGCTGGAAGCCGTTGCAGTGTTCGATGCCGACATGCACAACGTATATCAAGCGGGCTTTTGGAACATCGACCCGCAGGAGATGGCGCGCAACGTTTACTACTTCGGGACCACGGACGACGACCCGGAGACCGGGGTAGGGCGCCGTGTTGTCCGGCTGGGGACCGTGCCAGTTGGAAGCCTTGTTGTCCGCGGCGATACTACGCCGCTGGTTAACAATGCCATTGCATCGCTGATCGCCATTACCTTCGACCGCTATCGGGCCTTCGCCAACGAGAGCCGGATCGAAACAGAACGCCGCACCGAGCAACTGCGCTCAACCGTGCTGGATAGCCTGGCGCACGCATATAAAACGCCGCTGACGGCCATTCGCGCCGCTTCCACAGGCCTGGGAGAAATGGGTCACCTTTCGCCCGGGCAGGCCGACCTTGTTGCATTGATCGATGAGCAGACCGGCCTGCTGAACGAACTGACCAACCGGCTGCTCACCACCGCACGACTTGATGCCGGCGAAGTTGCGCTTCATGCGTCGCCGGTGGGCGTTGCGTCGATGGTGGAAGAAGTTGTAGCCAGTCTGGGCGACCGGCTGGCCAGCATGAAGGTTATCATCAAGCTGGAAGAAGACGATATGGTCGTTGCCTGCGATCGCCAGCTGATGGTTATGCTGCTCACGCAATACGTCGACAACGCCTGCAAATACTCGATTTTCGGCACCGCCATTACGATTCGCGTGGTGCGTTCGCGAGCTGAGGCCATCTTCTCCGTGCATAGCTTCGGTCCGGTCATTCCCATGGCGGACCGCGAGCGCATATTCAACCGGTATTATCGATCTTCCACCCAATCGAATCGCGCCGCTGGTACGGGAATCGGGCTTAGCGTGGCCAAGCGCGTCGCGGTGATTCACGGCGGTTATGTCTGGGTAACAAGCGAAGAACAGGAAGGGACCACGTTTTTTGCGGCGATCCCTGCTCCAGTCGAGAAGAGGAAATCCTTATGAACGCGCAAGCAATTCGTATTCTTATCGTCGATGACGAATCCGCCATCCGCAGAGCGCTGCGGCCTCCACTACTCGAACTCGGTTTTCAGGTTGCCGAAGCCTCGCGAGGCGAAGAGGCTCTGCAAATGATGCGCGCCACGCAATTCGACGCGGTTCTGCTCGACGTGAATATGCCCGGCATTGGCGGCGTGGAAACATTGCGCCGCATTCGTGCGTTTGCTCCGCGTCTGCCCATCCTGATGCTGACCGTGCGCGACAAGGAAGAAGAAAAGGTGGAGGCTCTCGATCTGGGCGCCGACGATTATGTCACCAAGCCCTTCAGCACAAAAGAACTCATTGCCCGCATCCGCGCAGCTATTCGGCGCGTAAAATCGCCCGTGCGTTCAGAAGATGCGCCCATTGAAATCGGAGAGATTCGCCTTGAGCCGGTCAAGCGCAACGTAACCAAGCGCGGGCAGCAAGTGCATCTGACGCGCAAGGAGTTCGACATTCTGCATTGCCTGATGAGCCGCGCCGGCCGCGTGGTGACCTACGCCCGGCTGCTGAGCGCTGTGTGGGGAGCCGATTGCCGCGAAGAGGTGGAGTATCTGCGCACATTCGTGCGCCAGCTCCGCAAGAAGATTGAAGACGACCCTTCCAATCCGAATTATCTGCTCACCGATGTGTATGTCGGATACCGATTTGCTGACGCGCAGATGTTCCAGGAGGAGATCGCCATTGGCGTTTCCAACGCGGAGCCATCGGAACCACCGGCGGGAAGTACATCCTGACTCGGTGTCTCAGCAACAGTTGCGTGCCCCATCTATTCTGTAATTCTGAGCGAAGCCGAAGAACCTGCTTTTTGCAATTCTGGCGATCTGCTGGTCGGAGTTCGCGCTTTCCCACCTAATGTTGGAGGTGAATAATAATTCTGACAACTTTCGCTCTCGATTTGTTGAGCTTTCTGAGGGTATTCCGCATCGGTTTTTAGGCAATTCCGGCAACTTTCGAGAACTGCCCAGAGGAACCGTGGCAATAATTCTGGAAACTATCGCTAAAACACCTATCTTTTCATAATGTTAGAGTTTGTCATTTCGCCAGTCTTCGTTCTCCTCCTCGATGTGTCTGTCTTCATTAGGTCTGTCACCGATCGCAGATTAAGCGTTTCAGCGCTTTTTACGGCGTCGAGCAGGAGAAGCACCCTTCTCTCCGAGGCTCTACCTCACGCAGATCGGATTCAACGGTGGATTCTGATTCCGCGACCTAACATTCATTTGCTCAGATCCCATTTCTACGTCATTCAGATGCGGACCCAGTCTTGCCGGGCCTTTTCCTTCTGTGCTCCCGACCATGGCTTTTGACCACAGCCGCCGAGGGTGGCTTGGACTAGCTCCTGCAAGCCGGCCCGAGGGGCCTACCCTCATCGGATAAGCAGTTACGCGCTACTTGGCCTTGTGGGCCTTTTGCGCTCGTGGCGCACTATCGTCGGCTACTCTTCGCTGACGTGTTATGGCTCACCTCCAAACCCGAAGAACGCACCTTACTTATCCAGAGCTTCGACCAAGTCATCCGTGAGTAGGGTGCTCACGCCCGTCTGTGTTCCACGAAGCAGAGCATGAACAGAAGGAAGAATGGGTACCTTCCCCAATTGGCCAATACTCCGACCAATTTATATGTACGGACCGTGCCCTGTCGGTATAGAGTTGGTTCTTCCCCACAGTTGACCGAATTCCAGTGCGCTGGGAAACCCAAATCGGATTTCCAGTACTGCAAAACCAGCGCTAGACCTCAACCATTCACTCCCAGTTCCGGGCTCATTCTGAATGCGGATGGATTCTGCCAGTACGGAACCCGCTTTCTGGGACCGATTTTCCCGATGGAGAGTTTTGGGAACACTTGGGTGTTTGCCAAGTGACGCAGCCTTCGCACGGGTTCTCTCGGATTCGTTGCTCCTGCATCGATCGGCTTTCGTCCCGGTGCACCACATACGATGCCGGAGAAAGCAACGATATTCTACGCGTATCTGCGACGGTCTCCAATCGCCAGGTCCGGGTTGGGAGGGGTTCATGCTTCGGAGATTCTGTGTCCTTGTATTTGGAATCGTTGTAATTGGTCTCTTCGCAAGTAACTGCTCCGAGGCCCAGCACCGGCCACTCCTAACCCATCACTTGCCTAGAGTGACACTTGATGGGCAGGCTCGGTACATAGGACCACTACCTGGCACACAAGAGATGCGTGTCACGATAATGCTGCCGCTGCGTAACGAGTCGAAGCTGGATGACCTTCTGCAATCTCTCTACGATCCACAAAACGCTGCTTACCGCAATTGGGTCTCCGTGCAGGAATTCACTGAGAGGTTTGGGCCCACCGAGGAGGACTACGATTCCGTAATCCGATTTGCCGGGACAAATGGCTTGAAGGTCGAGGGCACAGCTATCAATCGCTTGGTAGTTGACGTTAGCGGTCCTGCAGCAAACATGGAAAAAGCCTTCAATGTGGATATCGGACTCTATCGGCATCCGACCGAGAGTCGCATTTTCTATGCGCCGGACCGAGAGCCGACGGTGGATATGGACGTGCCGATTTGGCATGTTGAGGGATTGGATAACGCTTCATTGCCACGTGCCCTCTCCGAGGCGAGAACAACCGAAGAGCCGCGCTATGCGGTTGGATCCGGTCCCGACGGGAATTTCCTTGGCAGCGATATGAGGGTAGCCTACTACGGAGGGACAGTCCTAAGTGGCACGGGGCAGACGGTCGGCTTGTTTGCACTGGAAGGTTAGAACTCAAGCGATGTCGCCCTCTACTTCAACACGGTGAAACAGCCCCTAAACGTTCCGGTCAAATGTGTCGCGGTGGACGGCGTAAGTTGTGGCTCAACCGGTGATGATGGAGAAACTGCGCTAGACATCGAGCAAGCGATCTCAATGGCGCCTGGGTTGAACCAAGTGCTCGTATACGTGGGAAAATACGACGCTGACATTCTCAACAAAATGGCAACAGACAACATCGCCGAGCAATTGAGCTGTTCTTGGCATTGGAGTCCGTCTGATCCGAGTACTGATACTCCTATTTTTAGGGAGTTCGCATCCCAAGGTCAAAGCCTGTTTGTAGCTGCCGGCGACACAGGTGCCTATAGTTCCTCCTCCATCACCTGCCCTGCTGATGATGCATGGGTCACATCTGTTGGCGGCACAGATCTGTCCATCAATGCAGACGGTTCCTGGTCCTCTGAGTCTGCGTGGCCCCATGGCGGAGGTGGAGTTTCTCCAAACAAAATCCCAATTCCAAGGTATCAGCAGGCGGCAGGTGTCATTACTTCTGCCAATGGAGGGTCCCTTTCTTACCGCAACGTCCCAGACGTAGCTGCCGAGGCAAATCACGACAATTTTGCCTGCGCTAATGGCACGTGCGGCGTTGGTAGTGGAACGAGCTTCGCATCTCCCCGGTGGGCGGGGTTCATGGCTTTAGTAAATCAGTTGGCCATAGCATCCGGGCGTTCGACGGTTGGATTTCTGAATCCCACGATCTACACCATTGGCTTGGGAGCCAACTATGAGAGCGACCTGCACGATATTACGAGTGGCAGTAATGGAGGCTATTCGGCAGTCTCCGGCTATGACCTGGTGACCGGATGGGGCAGTCCGAATGGACAAGACCTGATTGACGAACTTGTCGGTCTGTCAGGCAATCTTGTGGAGACAAGCGTAACGAACCCGCCGTCCACGTTGCTTGACGGCGGCACATTTTCAGTTACCGATACGGTCAAGAACATTGGTTCATCTGAGGCCGGCCCTTCTGTTACCCGCTATTACCTTGCGACCACAACCTCGAAAACCACTGGACACTTGTTAGGTGGGGAGCGCAATGTGCCGTTGTTAGTAGCAGGAGCAGCATCTAGCGGGACGGTTACCGTGACCGCACAGGCTGGTACCCCTACTGGTGATTATTTCCTGCTGGCCTGCCCCAACGACCTGAGCGGGGCCGGCTTCGGTAATGAGAAGAACTGTAAAGCCTCCGCCTCGGAGGTAACCATATCAGGGCCTGACCTGACCGAGACGAGCGTTACGAACCCTCCAGGAGCGATGCTGGTCGGCTCCAGTTTTTCGATCAATGACACTGTCAAGAATATTGGAGACGCAACAGCAGGAGCATCAATTACGCGCTACTACGTATCCAGAACCACTTCGAAGACGAGCAGCAGTGTTTTGCTGACGGGCAGTCGCTCAGTGCCGTCTCTGGCCGTGAATGCAGTCTCTTCCGGAACTGTCACAGTGGTAATCCCGTTAACGACCAAGCCGGGAACCTATTACCTTCTGGCTTGCGCCGATGACACGGAACTCGTTCCAGAATCCAATGAAGAGAATAATTGCAAGGCTGCAAGCGGAACTGTCGTTCTAACAGACGTGGGTGGAGGCGCGATACAGCTTGGACAGACAGTAGCCGGAAGACTCATCCCTTCGGCTCCCGCGGGGCACTGTCGAAGTGGTATTCCGGCAGATCGTTGGGAGTTCACATTGGCGGCTACCACAACGATCACCGTCGAAGCCGACTCGACGGCTTTCGATACCTATCTCTGCCTTCTGAACTCCACCAACGGCGCCATTACTACGGACGACAATTCGGGTCCTGGCACCGATGCCCGCATCGTCTACCAGAACCTTCCTGTTGGGACGTACTACATCGAGGTGAGCAGTTCCTCTGGCGCCGGTGGCGGGGCGTACACGCTGACTTTAGAGTGACGGCTTTCGTATGTGGCTTGTTTCTTCGCACGCAGCGTGAATATCCCGACGGTCGCTAAGCTGGTCGCCGATGGAGAAGTTTCGAATGAGCGGGATCGCTGTGAGCCAGCCTGTGGCCCAAATTTCCGCATTGTCGCTAGCCTACATCTGAACCGACTCGAGCACGACCCGCCGGGGGTGAGTGTGAGCCTTCGGTCGAGTCGGTTTCGATTAGGAGGCAAGAAGGAAGCCGCAGGTGTTTGCCGCAGTCGCGGTGAGTCTATGGAATTTCAATCAAAACTAGCCTGTAATCAGATAGTTATCCAAAAACAATGATTGCCGATGAAAGGCACTCTTCAAGCCCATACACGTCGAGTATGCCACAAATGCAGCATCCGCGGCGCCTGCGGCTTCGTTCTCGCCGGTTATACAGCAACTCGGATTACTGATTCCGTGGAGCAACTGCTTGGTGAAAAATGGTAGAAATCTTTCGGATGTCTTGCAATCGTAAGCCGACGCAAGATCAGAGACAGAGAGGTGCTCAAATATGAACGTTTGTGCAGGATAGCAAAACTCGGATGATCGTTTAGGATCGGCAGATTTTGAGTCTCTCAAGAATGCCGTAAGTCTATGATAAATAAGCGAAATCGAGCGTAATGTCGGATATCCACAAGTGACTGCCCATCGGCAACTTAGCTTAATTATCCGTAATCAAGCCAAACTGATGTCTGTACCCGAACTTGTACCCGAAACGCTCATGTTGTGCGGTGGTGCAGGTGCAGATTTGGACGATGGATATCCTGTGCAGACCTCTGCTGCGAATTGATCGAAGTGCTAGCCAGCAGGGACGCGGCCAGCAGCACATTAGTGAGTTCTTCCGGCATTTCCAACATGACGTCGTGGCCACATGACATTTCAATCGTTTTCCACCCCCGTGCTTTCGCCTTCTCGTAAAATGGCGGGAACAGTGAAGGGGAATAGCCGTCTGCGAGAACGAAAGTTACATTCTCAATTCGGTCAATCGCGCCTGTCAGCTTAATGGGTTGCTGATGCGTCGCCAGCGGTTGGGCCGTGCACCCGCGATTCACCCAATCTCGATCCTCCACGGTTAGAATGAAAGCTTCCGCGGAGGGCGGTGGTATCTTCCACTCGTCTCCGGATTGGCGCGCCGCTTCGAGTTGGGCATCCCGACCTTCGGGCGGAAATGTGTCGTGAAGACTCTGGCCGTTCTCCAGAACAAACGCATCAAGAAAAACGAGAGCGCCAATCCGATCAGGGATGCGATCGGCCGCTCCGCTGATCACCGCCCCGGCAAAAGAATGACCACACAAGACCACACCTTCGAGTTCTTCCATGCGAATGAGGTTCACTACATCTGTAATAGGCGCGCTCTCGCCTTTTCGCGAACCAGGCGGGATGAATTCTCATACGCCGCAGGGTCTGGGATTGCCATTGCGTGCATATGGCAGCGGCAATCCACTTGAGCGTGTAGTGCCATTCACTGAACTACGACGAAGCGTCAATATGGCCGATGGCCCTCCGTCATACCGGGCCAATTGTCCGAGCGGAAGGGACCGGCAGGCAGGCCCGCTCCGTTGAAAAGGGTTGCAGCCGGATTCGACTGCCATGCGTAGCGAACTTCTTTTGGATTGGGGACTGAAGGAGACGAGACGACCACCGACGAGCCCTCGATCCGCGCATCGGCCCAGTACCACTTCCGGTCATCGCCCG
>Ga0302320_10018473_pt1 | contig 14054 bp, 13 predicted proteins | sample Bog_T0_3_FD_202130 | JGI IMG/M metagenome (GOLD analysis project Ga0302320, IMG submission 202130) | Peat permafrost microbial communities from Stordalen Mire near Abisko, Sweden - Bog_T0_3 | ecosystem: Environmental > Terrestrial > Soil > Wetlands > Peat | place: Sweden: Abisko, Stordalen Mire... | reverse complement strand
TTGGTTCATGTCGGCTGACGAGCAATTCGGACACGATCCCGAATTTGCCCTAGCCGATGCCGTTGTTAACCTGACTAGGATCGGGGAAGTCTGATTTGAAAGAATAAGAAAGTCTTCACGCCTTTCGCACGAGCATCCAACTCTAACGAGGTAGAAGTATCTTCCAAGTGAGGAGCAGTATGCGGAAAATGACCTTAGCTCTCCTGGCAATATTGCTTTTCAATAATCCATCCCGAGCAGAATCGCCGAAGGTGTATCAAGGTTTTGACAAAAACGAATATCCGGGCGATGGTATCCTCCCTGCACTTCGTAAGAGCTTTTGGTACGCCAGCTTTTGGCTGAACAATCCCCCCGGCGCGAAGCAAAACTCTTGGATTGGGAAGCGGGCAATCCTCAAGCATCAAGGATTCGGGTTCCTCGTTCTCTTCAATGGACGGGTTGATGCGGAGCTGAAAAACAGCGATCCAGCAAAACTTGGCACCCTGGACGGGAAAGCCTCTGTGACCGCAGCCGCGCGAGAAGGCTTCAAGGAAAATGTGTTGATCTTCCTGGATCAGGAAGAAGGCGGAAGGCTACTCCCTGAACAAGCTGCATACGTCTTTGCGTGGGCCGACGCGGTGCGCCTCGGAGGAGATCGGGCCGGTATTTACTGTTCGGGAATTGAAACACCAGACGGGAGCAGCGTCATCAGCACGGCACAGGATATTGTCGCCAAAGAACAATTGAGAGCGTCTGCATCCAGCAGCAAGGGCGCGTCCGGTGATCGAGCGCCAAAGCTCGCTCTGTGGGTGGCGAACGATCAGTGCCCGCCATCTCCCGGATGTGCAGTGAACACCAGGCCGCCGTCGGTTGGCTTCCCATCTCCTACTTCAGGTAGGCCCTTAGTATGGCAATTTGCACAATCTCCGCGTCGCGCTCAATTTAGTTCAAGCTGCCCAAAGAACCATGCTGCAGACGGCAACTGTTATGCCCCCGGCCTTCCTCACAGTGCCGCGACATTTTTGGACCTCAACGTCTCCGATTCGCCCGATCCATCCACAGCTCCATGACTCACTCCTACGGTGTGCTTTGAGGAAACACCGCAGTCTTTTCGCTGAAACTTTACGAGCGCAATTGACGACAGACATTCGACGAGTGCTGATCGCGGTCGTATGACGAGCTACTCTTCCCTAGCCGTTCTAGGGAAGAGTAGCGCACAATCCGACCGGAGTCGCCGTTCTCATTCATGCTACGGCTCAAGAACGGCATAGCCATCGGCGTGGTCGATGAACACTCGCCGAAACAGGTCCATCGAGAGCAGTCCATCGTACTCTCCTCGCCCGGAACTCTTTTGCGGGTGAGCCAGGGTCATGAATTTTACGTAAGACAGTCTGACTGAGCTGATTTTCACTTCCTGAGGTGGCAGTGCCACGAAGACTTTCTGGTCACCGTCCGCACCGCCGCCGACAACCGATCTACCTCCGAATCCTCGTGGAACCATATACCCGTTGGTGTTGTAGAGGAAGGGAGAGTTTGTGCCCAAGTCGAGCTTCAGTCGAACTGGCTGATCTCCGTCGGATAGGCGTGCCGACAGGATAAGCAAAGTTGCGGACGCCCCGCCATCCGATTCTTGCTCGGCGGATGGACGGCCAGTATCGCTATAGCTATCCTTCAGCCGCTCACGCGCGAACCCGAAGTCGATATGCTTGTCGACCAATCGCAACAGGTGATTCTCTGGAACCTGATCTTCTAATCGGAAGTGGTAGAACAGTGATTCACAACGCGTGTGCTGACCCATCACCTGGACTATGTGGGGCTGAAGTAGCGGCTTGAGGGAATTCCAACCGCCCTGACGAAGGGCATCGACTCCTCTCAACTCCCGGATCGCCCTGCCGGCTGCAACCACATCGGGCGCCGATCGGCGTCAACTATTCATCCCGGTCGAGTATTTCATTGTTGCTGATCAATGCGCAAAATCCAAACTCTTGTGTGATCCTGTTCCCCCAGGGATTGATTTCTTGGGGGGGGCATTCACTACCTGTCTGTGATGGCCATCACCGAGCAAGCCTGCTTCCACATACCGAAATGAGTATGTACATGGAGCCGCGGACTGCCGATACTTAATCCATGTGCCGATTGTGATTAATTTAGCAGGTGAGCGATGATTCATCCTCGATCTTGTTTTAGCGGCTTCTTCGCAAGATTGTCCGACGATTTTACGGCCATATCGGGCGCGCGATCGGTCCTAATATTGGCCGTGCTCGCAATGATTTTCTTGCCGGCAATTCTCGCCCATCCTCAGCAGGGTTCGGACTCTGACCTCACCCAAACAAGTCTCGAAGACTTGATGAATATCAACGTGACTTCAGTGTCCAAAAAGAAGCAGAAGACTTCTCAGGCCCCTGGGGCCATCTTTGTCATTAACCAGGACGATATTCGCCGTTCCGGAGCGCTGAATATTCCCGATCTGCTGCGCATGGTCCCCGGCCTTGACGTAGCTCAAATTGATGCCGGCAAATGGGCCATCAGCGCTCGCGGCTTCAACGGCCAGTACTCCAATAAGCTTCTTGTCCTGATCGATGGACGCACTGTGTACACGCCAATTTTCGCTGGAGTCTTCTGGGACTCCCAGAACGTACCTCTCGACACAATTGAACGCATAGAGGTCATTCGCGGACCCGGCGCTGCTGTGTGGGGATCGAACGCAATGAATGGCGTTATCAATATCATTACTCAAAACTCAGCAGACACCCAGGGCGGCTATCTCTCCGCCGGGATCGGCAATATCAGCACAGGGTCGGAGACTCTTCGATACGGCGGCAAGATTCGCGGCCTCGGGGCCTATCGCGTCTATGCGGAGGGATTCCACTACGATAGTCTTCCAACACTGGATGGACTGGACGGCAAGGACGACTGGCGTCTCTTCCACGGTGGATTCCGTGCCGATTCTCTTCTGTCGGCGAAGGACTCGTTGATCACCGAAGGAGAAACGTACCAGGGTGACGCGGGAGAGATGGCCACTGCACCCATTTCCCTCACACCGCCAGAAACCGAGACTGTCGCCCTTCACGACGTGTATTCCGGATGGAATCTCCTCTCCAGATGGAGTCACACCGTTTCGCCGCGATCTCAGACATCGCTCCAACTCTATTTCGACCACGCGAATCGCGACGACACAACCTACACCCTCGGCCTGAATACCTTCGATATCGACTTTCAGCACCATGTCGCCCTGGGAACGCGACAGGATGTAGTTTGGGGGATCGGCTACCGGCTGAGTTCAGACGACACAGGCCCAACTCTACGAATTGTGTTCACTCCTCAAGCCCGCAATTTGCATCTCTTCAGTTCATTCCTGCAGGATGAGATCACGGTTCGGCCCGAGCGTCTGCAACTGAATTTGGGAGCACGGGTCGAACACAACGACTACACGGGAATCGGCTTCCAACCCTCAGCGCGCATTGTTTGGACTCCGGACAGTAAGAACATGTTCTGGGGCGCTATCTCGGGCGCTGACCGCACTCCTTCCCGAAGCGACACCGATATCCGGGTGAACTACGCCGCCCTCCCTGGACCAGGGAATATGCCCATACTTGTTAGTCTGTTCGGAAATCCAAATTTCAAAAATGAACGGCTTGTGGCGATTGAGGTCGGGCACCGGAACTCATGGACCAGTACGCTCTCGATAGATTCGACCATTTTCTACAACCGTTATCGTGATCTGGTGTCGGTGGAACCGGGAGCAACGAGGATTGAAACTAATACGGCGGCGGTGCATCTGCTCGTTCCCAGCTACTTTAGCAACGGGCTCCACGGAGAAACCCACGGATTGGAATTCTTCGCGAATTGGAAGGCGGCGAACATCTGGACTCTAAGTCCTGGCTATGCATATTTCTCCATGCATCTCCACCCATTTACCGGAAGCCAGGATTTCACAGATGCTCCAGGGACTGAAGGCGGCGCTCCGGACCACCAGGCACAGTTGCGTTCCAGCGTAACTCTCCCTCATAACCTTCAATGGAATGCATCCGCGTACTTCGTCAACCGGCTCCGGGCCCAGTCCATCCCCTCGTACACTCGTGTCGATACAGACTTAGTCTGGAATGCTGGAGAGCGCTTCTCCCTAAGCGTTGTAGGGCAGAATCTCTCGAAGAACCTTCATCCTGAATATGCCGGTCCCAGCACCACCGTGCAAACCGATTTAATGCGTCGATCCGCCTACGCAAAGTTTACGTGGTCTTTCTAAGAGGGGCCTCATATGTTTTGCGTATGTAAAAACTCGGTGATAAAGGCCATTCGACGAGCCCTGACTTTGGCTCCGATTCACATGGTTCTCGTGATGCTCATTTTACAAGCGCCGCAGCCCGCATGCGCCCAAACCGCGACGGACGAGTACAAAGTCAAGGCTGCATTTCTCTTCCACTTCGCCCAGCTTGTGGACTGGCCCTCTGACGCTTTCAACTCCGGAGATCAATCCTTAAACCTGTGTTTCTTCGACGACGAGCCGCACCTCCAGGAACTGCAAGGCGCCCTGGAGGGCAAACCGATCGGATACCGGGTCGTGCATGTGCGCCTGCTGCATCCGACGCAGCCTGTGCAAGGCTGTAGCATCCTCTTCCTCGGCCGCGATGACGGTCGTCGTCAGACCGCTTCCCTTAGGAAATTGCACGGCCAGCCGGTTCTAACGGTCGGCGAATCCAATAACTTTCTCTCCGAGGGAGGGATCATTCGGCTTCATCTTGAACAGGATAAGGTCCGCTTCGATATCAACGTGGGTGTCGCCGATTCATCCCGCCTCAAGATCAGTTCTCGGCTCCTTCTTCTCGCCAGTTCAGTAACTCTTAGCGACCAAGCGAAAGGCGGACAATGAAATGATACAAGTCAGGAACTTATCCATCCGCCTCAACCTCACTCTTTTGATCCTCTTCGCCAGCGGACTTGCAGTGCTGCTTGCTTCCTTTGGCTTCGGCATCTATGAGCGCGCAAATTACCGCTCAAGCTCCGTCCGTGAACTCACCGCCCTGGCCGATACCCTCGGCGCTAATTCTGCTGCTTCTCTGGCATTTGAAGATAAGAAAGCCGCTCAGGAAATACTGGGCGCGCTGGCTACCGAGCCGCACGTACTGATCGCCCGCCTCTACGACAACGATGGGAATGCCTTTGTAGAGTACCGCAGTCGGAATAGTGGTCAGAACAAGGTCATCCTTCCAGGTCTGCGACCCGACGGGGCCTATTTCGATCGGACGTCGCTCGCACTCTTCCGCGGCGTCATGCTGAATGGTCAACGTACAGGTTCGATCGCCCTGGTTTTCGATCTGGGCGAACTTCACTCCCAACTTTTGGAATACGCTAAGATCGCTACGCTCGTTCTTCTGCTCTCAGTCCTGGTCACATTTGTAGCTTCTTTGCACCTCACTGTCTCCATCGGAGCTCCATTCGTGCAGTTGGCCGCCGTCGCACGTCAAGTCTCAACTGAGAAAGACTACTCGGTCCGGGCCAAAGCTGACGCGGGCGGCGAAGCTGGACTTCTGATTCGCTCATTCAACGAAATGCTCACCCAGATCGAGAGTGCCAACAATCAACTTCGCCAACATCGCGAGCATCTCGAGGAGCAAGTTGCCTGTCGAACCTCGGAATTGGTCGCGGCCGGCGCGGAGCTGCGGGAAAGCGAGAACAAATACCGCGTGTTGTTTGAAGATTCAGCGGATGCCTTCTGGCTCATCGATAGTAGAGGCTATGTAGACTGCAATTCTGCTGCATTGCGGCTGTTCGGATACTCTACCCGGGCCGAGTTTAAACATCCCGCCGATATCTCACCCCCTAACCAGCCCGACGGCAAATCATCGTGGATAGCCGCCGAGGAAAGGATGGCCGCCGCTTTTCTGAAGGGGAAGGAGCGGTTCGAGTGGTTGCACCGGCGCAAGAATGGCGAACAATTTTACGCCGAGGTATGCCTTGCGGCAATCACGCTGCAAGGGCGACGGATGCTTCTGGCCACCGTCCGCGATATCACAGAGCGCAAAGTTGCCGAGGAGCGGGTGCAGTTTCTTGCTTATTACGACGCGTTAACCGGCCTCCCTAACAGGACTCTCCTCGAGGATCGAATATCGAGAGCGCTTGCCAGTGCTCGCAGACGAAAGGAAGGTGTAGCAGCATTATTCCTCGATCTTGATCGATTCAAAATCATTAACGACACGCTGGGCCACTCATCCGGCGATACCCTCTTGCAGGAAGTTGCGGCAAGGCTAAAAGTATGGGCACGCGAACAAGATACGGTTGCGCGTGTAGGCGGCGACGAGTTTGTTGTGCTTTTGACCAGCGTTGCGCAGGCCTCAGATGCATCTGTGGCAGCTCAACGAATCCTAGAAGCGGTAACCGTTGAATTCTCGCTTAAGGGTAACCCAATCAACGTCACATGCAGCGTCGGGATCAGCATGTTTCCTGAAAACGGAGGGGACAGCGAGACGCTTATAAAGAATGCGGACGCCGCAATGTATTGTGCGAAACAGCGGGGTCCCAACAATATCCAGTTCTTCACGAAAGACATGAACGACCAGATGGTGGAGAGATTGGCACTGGAAAGCGGGTTGCGCTTGGCGCTCGACCGACAAGAGCTTTTCCTTGTGTACCAGCCTCAGATGGATATTGCGACCGGTGACATCGTTGGCGTGGAAGCCTTGCTCCGTTGGCAACATCCGGAATTAGGCCTGGTACCACCAGATCGATTCATCCGAATTGCGGAGAATACCGGATTGATTGTGCCCATCGGTGAATGGGTTCTCAGGACCGCCTGCGCTCAGGCTCGGAAATGGCAAGACGAAGGCCTTTCGGAAGTGCGGGTTGCGGTAAATGTTTCAGCGGTTCAGTTTCGCCAGGATGGATTCCGCGATCACATTAGAAGTGTCCTGCATGAGACCGGACTGGCTCCTGAATACCTCGAATTGGAGTTGACAGAGAGTCTCTTGCTATCCAATGCGGACGTGATGTTCTCCGTGCTGCGGGAATTAAAGGAAATGGGGTTGAGTCTTGCAATTGACGATTTTGGTACCGGCTACTCCAGCCTCAGTTACTTGAGACAGTTCCCCGTAAGCAAACTAAAGATCGACCGTTCCTTTGTCAAGGACGTTGCGATAAACCCCGACGACGCAGCTATCACAACTGCAATTATTAGCTTGGCAAAGGGATTGAATCTCAAAGTAATTGCCGAAGGGGTTGAAGATGAAGCGCAATTGGCATTTCTACGTGAACGCCAATGCGATGAGATCCAGGGATACTACTTCAGCCGTCCGGTGTCAGCGGACAAAGTTGCCGAAATGCTGAGAGGGACCCGCTCAGCTCTCCAGAGTCAGGCGATAGTTCCACGGCATCCAGTCCGCGGCACGGGCAGCCCATTCCCCTGCGTGGCGCTGCAACCCGACCAGGCAGTTGAACGAGTTCACGCCGCACAACTGGATGCACAACAAGCCTTGGATTCGCAAGTGCACCAAAGAAGATGCGCGTTTACTTTCAGCAATTGCCAGGAGCAAGTTTCTTGAGACATTCTCGGACCTCCTACCCGCAAATGACAAAATGCTCGTATTCTTGCTCCCGTGAAAAAGTTGAGAACAGGTCCCGAGATAGCGGACGGCGAATGGCAGCTCTCACTGGATAAGGCTCGCTCGGGTAGTCCTCATGCGCCTCCAGTGTCCGGAGAGGACTCTCCTATCGACTCATGTTTTTCCAATCGAACCGGAATTCCACTGATAAGGCCCTGGTAGTTTATAAGGCGCTTGCCGAGGATTACCACACCATTGGACGTGATTTCGTACTCGCGAATATCCTTTGCATGATTCCCGCCCCGCATCTTGATCACGACCATAATCTTGCGAAGCTGTCCATCTATGGATACGTACCGAAGCCTGATGATGTCATCGGTGAGGAAAGAGATGGAGTAAGTGCTGAACGGGAACTCCGTAAAGGACTCATCCACCTCGACTGTGCTAAGAATCGTTACCCCGATTCCAGTCAAGGCGAAGATCATGCGGTAGAGCGATTCACGAAAGTCAGCACGGAAGCCGGGTGACAGAGCCATTTCGAAACCGGCCAGCGAATCAATTACCAGGCGCTTGGCGCCGATCTTTTGCACTGCATCGAGAATAGAGTGCATGGTCTCATCCACGGAGAGATCCAAAGGACGCAAATAAAGGATTTCGAGTTTCCCGTCCTTTTGCGGTGTTTCAAGATCCAAACCTAGACTCGCGGCTCGCTCAGCATACGCTTGCGGGCGCTCCTCAAACACGGCCACTATTCCCGGTTCTCCCTGGCGAATGCCGTCCGCAATGAATTGGGTCGCTAGTACCGACTTGCCGGTTCCCGAAGAGCCAGCGATGAGTACACTATCGCCTTCGCGAACGCCACCACCGAGCATGTTATCCAGTTCTGCGATGCCAAACGACAATCGCCGATGGCTGGGGGGATTCTTCGCATGGCCGGACAGCCCAAAGGTACGCGAGAAGGCTTGGACGCCGGCATCCGTGATGCGGAACGTGTGCAATCCCGGGACAGAATCCTGACCGCGCAGCTTGATAATCTGTAACTTGCGGACAATTGAATTCCGCTCAGCCGTTTGGCGCAGCCAGAACAGTCCATCGGCAACGGTAAAGATGGGATTGTCGCGCAGCTCCTCTTCTGCATATTCGCCAATCAGGAAAGTTGTAGCCTGCCAACTAGCCAGAAACAGAGCCAGCCGTTGGATAAAGGATTGCAGGTCCATCTCACTTTCTGGCCTCCGCACCATGGTGCGAAAGGAGTCGACAACGACAACGGCGGGGTTGGCCTTTTCAACTTCCCGGGTAATCTGCTCCAAGACCGCACCAAGGTCCTTCTCCAGGACGACCTGACTCAGATTGATGAAGCGAATCGAGCCAGGTAGCTTGGCCGGATCAAAGAAGGTGTATTGCTGCTGGTATCGCAGCATTTTGATTGCGGACTCACCCAGGACAGTGAAATAGAGCGCGGGGCGCTCCGACGTGGCGTTTGCAAAAACGAACTGGTGTGCCAGCGTCGTCTTCCCGCTTCCGGGTGCACCCGCGATGATGTTGAAGGAATATTCCGGGAGACCGCCACCCACAATCTCGTCAAGGCCCGAAACTCCTGTGGGTAGTTTGTTGATCTTCACTTTGTTTTGGGTGCTCACGCTTTTCTCCCGTTCTCGGAATTGCAATCGTCGAGGGCTGCCCCTGGCCACGTAATCCGCAGCAGGCTTAGCGTTAAAGCTTCGCCAAGGAAGATAAGCAGCAATCCGAACAGGCGGGAGATAAGAATGACTCCTCGCTCGCTAACCGGATGTTCGGCAGCTTTATCCTTGTCACCTTCAATTGAACATTCGGAATTGTCGACACCCTGTTCAAAGCCCTGTAATGCACCGTCGGCAGCGATTCGTACTGTAGAAAGGCTGGGAGCTTCTGTTTTGGCCAACACCAGAGCGCGGGATGCAAGCGATTGAAAACCTGCAACGCCAGCAAATTCACCCAGCCCCTTGCGCAGCTTCTCGTAAACGCGAAGAGTTGGAAACTCTATTGGTTCACAGGTCTTGCCCGCACCGGCTTCATAAGTAAGAAGACGGCGTGCCAAGTCTCGCATATGTGGTGAAGCCGTCATTCTCATCCAAGCATCATTGGAACCAGCGAAGCCAATTGCTGTCATGCGCCTCGCAAGTGGACGTTTTATTCGGAACCCAGATCCGCGTTAGAGGGAATGCTCGCTGGACTCAATTCATATAACGGTTCGCTTGCAGGTTAGGAGCCTTTTCCCATTGGCCACCAGCCTTGCTTCGGATGAGTGTGAAAACGTCCAGGACGGTCGCAATGCTGCGAATGTTTCCCGCAACACTCATGAGACCATCTTCCATGCCGGGATGCCTGTCTGCGAGGGTTTCAATATTCTCGCTCACATTCCTGAGCCGATCAATTTCCAACAGAAGATCCTTGAAAGCCGCTGTTATTACCGGCCCATCGGCCACCAGGGTGATCGAATTCTCTCTTGATAAGTCTGATTTTGTGACGACATCAGCCTGGAAGCGCAGACCTTCAATCAAACGCAGTGTTGTTGCCTCGCCCAGTAAGGTAAGAAACAGCCCAAGCAGCTGCTCAATCAAAACGACTCCGGCCTCGCATTCCTCATCAGCGTCCGGGGAACCAACGTCGCCGAGACCGCACAACTCTCCTGTTGCCGTAACCTGCACTGCCTTGAGTTGAAGTGACTGCGATTTGGCCAGCGCCAAGGCACGGGAGGCAAGCGCCTGAAAACCGTCAACTCCCACGAGTGAGCCGAGTTGCCGGCGCAACTTCTCGTACGCGCGCATAGCAGCAGGTTCGCCTTGAACTGAGGTCAAGGTTGTATCGGCCTCGCCAGCAATGAGGCTGCGGGCCAAATCACGCATCTGGTTTGGAGAATGCATTGGGTCCGTACCTTCCTAACACGCTGCGCTTCGCCTTCCAAACTGAAGCGGCTGTCGCAATAATACTCTCAAGATGATTGACCTGGCGGCTAGATCTACTCCGCGATTTACCAGGCTCCATGTCTGCGAAACGCAAATCGAGCAGGCGCGAAATATATCTGTAAAGATGAGCAAAATTGCACAGAATTACCCCAACGTCGATGGAACGATGTGCTGAAGTATGGGCGGGAGTGTGCGGCAATTTCGATTGTCATGCATGCGAAGGTGAGCATGCCCAACCGCACACCGGCGCTGTTGACGTGCTGGCAGTCCAGCCGAGCATCTATCCACGAGTCAACCTGAAAGGGCCACCAGCGGAAGGAGGCCGTTCAATGGTCGAACTTGAAAAGTCCGGGTTCGACACAACCGCCTTTCTAACCCACGCTGGCTTAGGGCGACACATTCTCCAACTGGCGCCAAAGGATGCCTTCTTTTCACAAGGAGATCCCGCAAATTCGATTTTCTACCTTCAGCGGGGGAGCGCAAAGGTCTCAGTTATTTCTGCCAGTGGGAAGGAAGCTACAATCACACTCCTCGCCGCCGGTGACTTTATAGGGGAAGAGGCGCTCGCGGCCATTCATGGGCTGCGTTTGGCAACGGCCACTGCCGTTACATCTTGCACCGCTCTAAGAATTCGTGTTGACGAGATGATCCATGCATTGCATGAGGAGAAATCCTTCTCGGACTTCTTTTTGAAGTTTTTGCTTAAGCGCAGCCTGCGCCTTCAGGCCGACTTGGTCGATCATCTTTTCAACTCCAGTGAAAAGCGTCTGGCGAGGATTCTGTTGCTGATGGCGGAATTCGGCAAGCCAGACGAGTCTGATCAGTACATTCCCAAGATCTCGCAAGAGACCCTGGCTGAGATGATTGGCACGACTCGCTCCCGTGTCAGCTTTTTTATGAACCGCTTCCGCGAGCTCGGATTTATCGAGTATAAAGATCGCATCCGCGTGCATAAGTCTTTGTTAAAGGTCATCCTGCACGATCATTCTCCCGATGACTACGCGGTTAAGCCAGGGCCTTCTCTCGACTCGCACTCCAGGTAAGCGCTGCACGGAGTGCGGTGGGCAGTTGCGTCAGTTTGGAGAAGAAGTCAGCGAACAGCTGGAGTACGCCTGGACGTTTCCAAAGACCGATCACAAAGCCTACGAAATGCAACAAGGTGAGGCCAATAATGCGACATTTTCCAGAACAAAGAGTGTATCTGGCGTTCGGAATTTCCGTATCCATCCTCAGTGTAAAGGCGTCGGCAGCCTCGGCATCTACAGGCCTTTAGCCCACGTCCCGAAGGCGCAGATCGCGTTCGCCGTACTCAGTTTCGCCAGGTGCAGTTACGGTGACGAGCGTGGACCGGAACGGGTCCTTGACCCGGCGCTTTTCCTTGTAGGCGTTCGCCCGCTTCATCTCGCCAATGAAGGGATTATCGGCGAAGACAATGAGAATCTATGCGGCCTTGCACAAGACTTTGGCTGGGCAATTGCTTTATTCCTACGCTTAGATGAGGTCTGAGGAGGCAAGTTCTTTGATTTCAGGCCGGATCGGAGCTTCCAATGATGACAATGAGCAATTTCTTCCATCGCATTAACGTGAATTGCACGATTGATTCCATCTGCACCGGCTGTTTTAGGACGATAGCGGTCGGAAACACCCACGAAGAATTGGCGGACCCAGAAAATGCGCATCATTGTGAAAGGCTTGTCGAGCGGCAGTTGCACGATGCAGCTTCGCACCCGGCAGAACTTTCCGCACGGTGAATAGGCAAGCAAACCGGGTCTCCGCCAGACGCTCTTTTCCCCTTCCCATCGGCGTGCTCAGCCGTGTCTTCCGCGGCAAGTTCGCCGCCGGACTTCGTGGCGCTTTCCATCGAGGTGAGCTTCCGTTTTCACGACGAACTTCTGCCGCTAGCTCAACCGCGTGCCTTCGTCGCCTGGCTGCGAGTACTGTTCCGCCACGACTGGGTCGTTTACTCGAAGCGACTTTTCGGCGGCCCAGAACATGTACTGCGCTGTCTCGGCGCATACACCCACGAGTCGCCATTTCCAACTCCAGGCTGGTTGCTCTCTCCGATGGCAACGTCACTTTGTCGGCCATCTCCACGAGAGGCCGATTCATGAATTGTGCGTACGTCCTCCATCTTGCGAAGAAAAGCTGAGCGCATCGAGCTGGCTGGCGGTCGCGCAGAGGTGCTGTTGGGAGAGATGAAGATAGATGGTCGTTACTTCGAGGTCGCGATGGCCGAGCAGTATCTGGATGGTACTCAGGTCAGCGCCGGCTTCGAGAAGTTGTGTGGCGAAACGATGTCTTAAAGTGTGCGGGTGAATGTTCCTGTCCTCAAGCCCTGCGCGGTCGACGGCGATCTGACAAGCGCTCCAGAGGACCTTGGTGGTGAAAGGGTAACTTGCGGTGTGCCAGCGGTTGCCTGGAAACGGCCACTCCTTGTGACACGATCAAAGAAGGAGACGGTACAAATATCCGATGGACTCTTGACACAAGAAATGATTGGGGTGATGTCTCGGGAGTTCGGAGGGACGCTGGAACAATTCAAAAGGACTGGGCCGACGTGAACTCGAACGCCCTGCCCGAGAGCTTTTGCATTGCCGTGCGCGGACATCAAGGATGGAGTCATGATCCGGCCTCGAAAGCATCCTATGCCCTCGCCGTTTCCATTGAGATTCTCGGAAAAGAGATCCAGATTTACGAGCCGCTTCGCACTGCTGTTTTAGAACTCCAGAACGAAATAGAAGCAGAAGTCGGGATGCCCCTCGAAATTGAGTTGCCTGATTGACCGGTATTTGACGGCACAACACTACGTCGGCTTTTCTGCAAGGGCTAGCCTTTCGGTCTCGTCCATGGTTCTATCACTCCCATCGAGCGGTTATCACTTGACCTTTTTGGTGCTTGGCAAGTAGATGGATTGTCGCCTGATGGGGGCAGTTTCATGATCTTCAAATTCTTTTGCGATGACAGCCACGACTCGACAAACGAAAAGCGGGCCCCGGGTGCACTGCCTTTTGAACCGAAAAGCTACTTGGCCCACTCCGGCGAAAGCTGGCGGACGTGAATAACACTTTGTCCGAAAAACACGTCTTCCAACTGAGACAGGGGCGCGGTACGGGGTGATTCGGACGCTGCAATGGGGCTGTGTGGACTTTGAGAATCGCTGTCTGAAATGGGGAAAGGATAAGACGGCTGCCGGGACAGGCCGCGTGATTCCCTTGAGTCAGAGGGCAATGGCAGCCCTGAGTTTTTGGGCAACCCACTTCCCGGAGCGCAAGCCCGAACACTACGTCTTCCCGGCAGAGCGGTACGGCGCGGCTGGAGACGAGTTCTGCGCCAAGGCGTACAACGTGGACCCATCCAAGCCTATCGGGAGCATCAAGGAAGCGTGGGAGGCCGCCAAGCTACGGGCTGGAAGGATTCTGAAAGGCGAGACGGAAGAGGCAGACCCAAAAGAGAAGATCGCGCCGCTCGTTTGCCGATTCCATGACCTGAGACACACGGCAGTCTCTCGGATGCTGAACGCGGGAATCCCAATTGCCAAGGTTGCCAAGATCGCGGGCTGGAGTCCGGCCACAATGGTACGCATGGCGGCCCGATA